>SERZ01000749.1_pt1 | contig 20928 bp, 18 predicted proteins | sample 3171461 | NCBI WGS metagenome assembly SERZ01 (sample SAMN06051861, study PRJNA518727) | freshwater metagenome | biome: subpolar coniferous forest; feature: holomictic lake; material: water; isolation source: holomictic Lake 227, 6 m depth | place: Canada: near Kenora, Ontario | collected... | reverse complement strand
TTTTTATTAAAACATTCCAGGAATTTGGCGTTTCCGTATCTACTGCTGAAGCGCGTCAGTTCATGGGTCTTGCAAAAAAAGATCATGTACGCGCCTTGTGCGGCCTGCCATCGGTAACGGCTCAGTGGCTGGCCATCCACAGGCGCATCCCGGAAGATATTGATATCAACGCTATCTATACTCGCATGGAACCCATGATGGTCCTTGCTGTTTCGGATCATGCCGATACCATACCAGGTGTTTTGGAAGCAGTAGACGGGCTTCGGGCCAGACAGATTCGCATCGGTTCATCCACGGGTTATACTCGCCCAATGATGGATGTGCTGGCTACAACTGCCAGGGAAAACGGGTACTCGCCGGATGTGGTGGTATGTTCCTCGGATGTGCCGGCCGGACGTCCCTATCCATGGATGTGCTATGCCAATGCAATCCAGCTTCAGGTTTATCCGCTGGAGGCCATGGTAAAAATCGGGGATACGATAAGCGATATCGGGGAGGGACTCAATGCCGGGATGTGGACCATCGGGATTACCCGAACCGGCAATGAGATGGGGCTATCGCTGGAAGAAGTGAATCAGTTGCCGGATATTGAACGAGTGGCTCGTTTGACTGCCATCAAGAATCGTTTTCAAGCGGCCGGCGCCCATTACGCAGTGGAAACGTTGGTGGATATTCCGCCCGTGATTGATGAAATCAGCGATCGTCTATCTCGGGGCGAGCATCCTCTGCGCCACCTGTGAATTGGATAAATTTATCATTTCTTTTGTGATACTGCATCGCTATAGCATCGTGATTAACATGATGAAAATGCAGAGCGGATTATCATCCCAATTCATACAGCTCTGGCCTTCTGTCTTTCAGAACCGTCATTTTCGCCCGAATCTCTTTGACCCGATCCATATTAATCGTGGCAGTCAGCAGCATTTCATCGGTCTCTCCGGCTTCGATCACGGTCTTGCCCCAAGGGTCAATAATCACTGAATCGCCAAAATAGGTAACAACGCCATCGGACCCAAAGTCCTCACTGCCAACCTGATTTATTCCGACAATAAACATCTGGTTCTCAATTGCGCGGGCGCGCACCAGGATCTTCCAATGATCAAGACGCGGGTAGGGAAAGGCCACGGGACAAAACACGATTTCCACACCCTTCAGGAAATATGTTCGAAACAGCTCCGGAAAACGGATATCATAGCAAATTGCTAATCCTACTCGTCCCCATGGGGTGTCAACAACCGTCAAATGCTCGCCTGGCGCTACATGTGCATCCTCATGAAGCAAGCTGAACAAGTGGGTTTTTCGGTAGAGCCCTGCCTGCTCGCCCCTGTTACTGAATAAAAATGAGGTGTTGGAGACTTTTCCCGCTTCGTTTAGCGCCAGCATCGACCCATTGATCCAGATATTGTATGTTTTTGCCATCTTAGCAAGCCGACAGGCGACTTTATCGTGTGCAGCGGCCATGCGATCATTGTTCAGCCAGTTGAAACCCGTGGTCCACATCTCCGGAAAACAGATGACATCACTGCCCCTTCGCGATGCCTCGGCAATCCAGAGTTCGGCTTTTCGAAGATTCTCTTCGGGTTGAGAGACCGCAACACACATTTGCGCAATGGATAGGGTAAGGTTCATTTCAATTCTCCGTGTTCAGAAATAGCCTTTTGTTTTACCGGATCACCCAGTATCTTTTGAACATCTTCCAGATACTGCCTGGATGCGTTCAGATAAAAGGCCAGTCCGCTGGAAAAGTTTTTGCCGATAATGCCGTCGATAAAGAGCATACTGATTTCACGCTGCCTTTTAAGGATGTGAAGCGAGCCCAAAAGAATTTGTCGTTCTTCATCAGAAAGGGTTTTGGCCAGCATGATCAGCGCGGTACGGCCCCGTGGCTGGTAATTCCAGAAAAATAGCATATCCAGAGCATGGATGATCATGATCAGCTCCAGGTCCTTGGCATCGCCCGACAGGCTTTTGTCCATGTCACTGAGAGTTTCCAGGACTTTCTTGTCCGGAAAGAGCAGTTCAAGGCTTGTATATGCCTCCAGAAGCAGGGTCAACTTGTCCCGATAATCGCGTAGGCGAAGATGGATGTTCCGATACCGGTCTGCAGAACCTTCAATGACGCCGGCGACAAAGTCCGAAGCCGCCTTGGAAATGACTGCCGCCCATTTTTGCAAAACCGCATCAATTTCGGAAACCCCGGCCACCAACAAAAGATCGGCAATAACGCCATTAAAAACAATGGCAATGGGAATGGAAATCATGCTGCGAAAAAAATTACCTGCAATGACGGTCTTGGGAAATCCCCGGAATGCGTTGTGGCAGGTGAGGTAAAGTCCGTTTGAAACCGCCATTATTGCATACAGGGCTGCAGGGCTGGTGGTCGTCGTGATTCCCAGTGACTTATCCAGAATTAGGGTTTTAACCACCCAGTCGAGCAGCGGAACGGAAAAGCCCGTATAGAGCAGCGAATCGCCGATACGCTCCCAACTAATGTAATCTTTCCAGCCCAAAAGTGGTGAACTGCGCAGTCCGCCACCACCTAAAATTGACTGAAGAATATTGCGTACGCCAGTAATGCCGAACCAGATGAATGCACCACCGAATTTAAGCACCCACCAGTCATAGCGAAGGGCAAAGACCAGAAATGCAGGGATAAATCCTACCATCATTTTGATGACGATTTTCGCCAGGGTATTTAAATATGGCCAAGACAGCCGCAGCGCTTCCTTTTTCACCTGCGGCGGACAAAGATAAAGCTCGTTTCCGGTATCTTCATGAATCCCGCCCAACGTGACGATGTTGCCGGGGGTTTCCATGCGGGTGGTGTGTTCCAGCACCAGCCAGTCCTTATGGTTTTCGTGGGCCAGCCAACTAAGGCCAGGAATCGATTCCGCCCAACTGAAAAAACGATTGAGCAGTGGAGTGATAGCTTTTCGCGGAATATATGTTACCCGTCGATAAGCTGTCATCCTGAAAGGAATGATCATGCGCTCCGCACCCGGTTGAAAAATATCCCTGATCGCTCGGCTTGGCAAGGAATCCATGACCGCTAACCCCATACCATGCAAGCGCGGCGACATTCCGGTTGAATCGCTGCCAATCCTGGATTTCAAGGGTGTCCCCTTGTACATCAGGCGCAGCGTATTAATATCGTGCAGGATCGCACCCAATTTCTCAAGGCGGTCGTCCCTGTCCGGACGGGAAGATGCCGCTGTCTGGTCCATGATATTGAGGATGATGCGTTTCAGCGTTATGACATTGCCTTCGTTGATAGCAACCTGCATACGACTGATCTCAGGAACAAGGATCGTTTTTCCGCTCGTGTAGTCCTTTAGGTTGAATGTCTCCAACCGCGTGATCAAACCTTCGCAATCATATATCAGCTCCAGCACATCATCGGGTCCCAGATCTGTCAGGTTCAGAGTGATGCGATACGCGGTCCGCAATTGAACCAGGCGATAAAGAAGTTCACGCGGAGACAGTCTAAGCAAGGGAGGAACATCCGGCCCGTCCTGAACGGTTTGAGGATCGACGAGATCCGGATTCTGCGAGAAGCTCAGGAAGCGCTCCAGAATGGTCTCAAAGTCCAGTCCATTCATTTCCGCCACCCGCGTTTCATTTAAGATTTGCTCTTGCGGACTTGCAGAACCACACTGAATGCGCAGCTCGACAACTTTTTTCTCCAGTTCCGGAAGAAGCTGAGTGTGAATGAATTTCGCCAGATGTAACAAGGAGGTTTGGCCAGGTTTGACAAATGTCAAAAAAGCGGGTGGATCAATAGGTTTCAGAGAAATGCCAAATGTTTCATTGATGACCGGAAGATGTCGCTGGTTGAAGGTATCCAGAACCTGTAATACCTGCTGCTGGCGGTATTCAGAAATTTGGCGGCCTTCTTCCATAAGCGCTCGGACCGGTGCTTCAGTCAAAAAGCAGAGAAATGCCTGGGTATCAATAAACCCTCTGGGAACCCAGATCAATTGCACATAGCGACCTCGGAACCGGGCTGCATATTCGATGCCGATACGCATCGTAATCCCCATTATTTCGGCAGCTTCTAAAAGCTCAGCAGCAAATGACGCCTGAACGTAATTGTAGTAAATTACGCGCAGGCGGCGAACACCCTTGATCCAGGCATCCATGATCAGATGCGTGGCGGACTTACGGCCCTTGGTATTCACATCGTGGACATGGTCATCAAATGCCAGTTGATTCCATTCTTCGGGCATTTCAAGCAGATGGTAGCGCCGCAACTGCTTTCGCACAATGCGGGGCCTGCCAGTAGCAGTTACTCTGAAATCATGGGCCAGTTGGAGCTGGCGGTTGTAGTCTCCCTGGGATCGAACAAGTTCCTTCATGATCTGGAGCAGCGCCCTGGCCGTATTTTTGGGCATGGCTCCGTCCGAGGCGTTGAGTACCTCGTCTCGCAGTGCACGCAGCGCGCCGATGCGCTCGTCCTGTTTGCCGACCTCAAGTGACTCCAGCAGATGGATGACGCTATATGCGATGCGCAGCCCCCTGGATTCAGCCAGCTTCTTTATACCATGAGGGTGGAAATGGGGGTAAAACTTGCGTTTATTATATTCCTGAAGTTTATGCCGGTTCAACACGTCATTGACGATGGTCAACAAGCCATGATCCCGTCTGTCAAACATGATGCCGGACAATTTGCGCATGATCAATTTCCGTTTCTTCAAAAAGGTATCATGAAATACAGCATTGACCGTTTACCGTTCACGGTCAACGTTTGCCATCTAAATACATCTCAAACAGTCCTGGGGAAATCGGAATGTGCCTTTCCCAACCAGGCTGACCTCAACCAGAGCATCGGAATCATTAATGGCGGTATCGGGATCGGTAATAATGCCATGAGTTCCGACATAAGCATCCATAAAACTTTCCCATCCATCATCTGTTGATTTTTTATAAATCTCGACTTTTTGTCCTTTACGAAACCCCATAAGACCACACCTCCCTTATAGTGAATGATGAATTATGAATAGGGGCGATACCTGATTAATCATACTGACGCAGCCGGGATGCCGTGTATATAGCCATCGTTTTCCGGGCGCAGATATGACAATGCGTTCGTGGATCGGCAACCTGTATGACGGATTGATGTTTGTTTCGAATATACTCCAGATATCCAGCAGTCCCCATGACCGCGCCACAGCTTTCGCAATGAATTAACTTCTGCCGGTTCAGAATCATCCCGCACAACGACAGTACCCGCTCTCCATTGGAATCTTCCATTGTCATGGCTCCTGATGGGCAATTGGCGGCGCAGGCTCCGCATAAAACGCATCGACTTTCGGCAATGGAAAAATCGGTCGGGCCAGGACGATCAAAATCAAGATAACCCATCTTCAGGGCTTCGACCTTTATCTTGTCCCGGCAAATTTCTACGCAGCGTCCGCATCTGAAGCAAATATCACAGCGAAGGCAGCGGGCGGCTTCTTCCCGGACATTCTGTTCCGGATAACCGGTCTCGACCTGCTGAAAGGTTTTTCGCCTTCGGTCGATGGGCAACAGGGACATGACAGGTCGCTGCAAAGCCATTTTGACTTTGGCCGGCATCTCAATCCAATCGATTCTTCCCCTTCGAACCGGAACCGGTGGCATCCTGGGCTGCGGAATGTTCGACAGATAACGATCAATGGCATCCGCTGCACGTTTACCCCCACCGATGGCTTCAATAACTGTCGCCGGCCCCGAAACCGCATCTCCGGCTGCAAAGATTCCGGGAACCGAGGTTTTCATATTGACATTGCTGGCGAACAGGGTATTTCTGCGTGTCCATTTGAGCTTGGGAATTGATGACAGACAGTCCTGATCCACCTGCTGTCCGATAGCAGAAATCACCGCATCAGTTTCAATCAAATATTCGCTGTCTTCAATCGGAACCGGAATTTTTCGGCTACCGCCTTCTTGTGCGATTAATTCTGCACGAACACAGCGAATCCCTGTAATTCGATCATTTTGGCCGAGGCCAGTTCCAATTATGGCGACAGGAATGGTCAAAAATGAAATCTGAACACCTTCTTCCTCTGCCTGTTCAACTTCCTCGACATCCGCGGGCATTTCGGAGCGCGTTCTGCGGTATGCCATTCTCACTTCCTTGCAGCCCAGCCTCAGGCAAGTTCTGGCGGCATCAATGGCTACATTTCCGCCTCCAACAATCACAACTCTTTCACCCGGCCATTTAATATTTTGGTCCCAGTCTCCCAACGCCACTCGGCGCAACAGATCAATGGCCTGAATGGCTTGGGGCCCACTTAATATTTGGGCCGTTTCACCGGGGATATTGAGATCAAATGATTTGTGCGCGCCAATCGCAAAAAAGAAGGCTTCAAATCCTTCGGCCTTTAAGGAATCCAGGCTTACGTCTTTTCCAAAATTTGTATTGAACCGAAAATCCACGCCTAATTCTTCGAGCATGGTCACTTCCAGGTCAATGATACGACATGGAAGCCTGTATCGGGGAATGCCAAGCAGCATCATTCCCCCGGCTGTTGGCAGCGCTTCGATAACCCGGACGCCGTATCCCATTAAACTCAGGTAATAAGCAGCGCTCATGCCGGCAGGCCCTGCACCGATGATACATACGTTCTGACCTTTATCAGGTTCTTTGGGCGGGTTAACATACCGCCCTTCCAGCATCGCCTTCTCTGCGGCGAACGCCTTTAAATATTTAATGGAAACCGGCTGGTCGATTCTGCCCCGTACGCACATGAATTCACATGGCCGGGTACAGACCAGCCCGCAAACCCATGGGAATGGGTTATCTTTTCGAATCACTGCGATGGCTTCCGCATCCCGCCCCATCCCAATCAGGGTGACGTAAGTCGGAATATCAATACCGGCAGGGCAAGCCATCTGACATGGAGCTGGCGCAATTTTGACACATTCACCCGTTGCACAATTGTTGGTTTGCAGATGACTTACAAACACCTCATGGTGTTCGGTCAGCGTCAATTCCAGGAATTGTCCGGTTTTTACGCTGATATCATCCGGGCCTTCTTTAATAATTTTCTGCGCAAAGGATTCCATGGATTGCAGGTGGTCCGATCCGGCCCTTCCCCAGGCCACATCCTGCATCAGCTCAAGGATTTTTTCAGTCCTTCGCCGACTTTTGGGATCAATAAGGTTTCCGGTATCCAGGATGCGCTCAATTTCGGTAATTGCCGCATTCACCGGACATCTCTTTTCTATGAGGATTTCGGCCTTCACCTCTTTTGGTGCAGACCTGTGGGCAAGCGATTTTTTCCGCAACCCCGGCATTTTTCGTTCGATCGCGCCAAATTCAAGGCAGTGCGAGGTACATACCGTAACACAGGCTGGTTTCAGTCCCCGATCAATTCGGTCCATACAGAAGTCGCATTTGACCGCTTGGCGTTTTTCAGGATTCCATTGAACCGATCCCCAGGGGCAGGCGGCGATACAGGTTTTGCATCCAATGCATAGCAATGGGTCCACATAAACGATACCGTCCAAGGGGCGCTTTTTCATGGCGCCAGCCGGGCAGGCGGGCACACACCATGGCGTTTCACAATGGAAGCAGGACATCATTATATGTGTGATACCATGAACAGACCGTCCATGTGAAATACCTTGGGCTAACCGTACATCGGACACCATGGGCGAATCGTTGATGACATGGGTGCCGTCCTGAATAATCTGGCAGAGTTTCGGACCGGACGGAAGGGATTTATAGCTTTCACACTGGACTTCGCAGCTATGACAGCCGATACATTTCTTTTTATCCTGAAATAAGTAGTAGTTGCTCATAATCTTTCTCCCCATCAGACTGCCGCTGGAAAACGAAGAACTTGCACAGGAGGCTTTAACTTGACAGCCTGCAGGATGACTGCAAGGGCGATCACAAGGATCGCCCCTACCATCATTCATTCTTGACTCTCTACCATTCCGGGTTGTTCCGCTGCATCTCAATGTGTTCGTAGATTTCCTTGAGTACAAAATACCGGTTCAGCGCCTTTGCAATCTCCGCATCGGTGGGTGCCTGGCCGGTTATTTCCGAAACATATCTTCGAATAGTGTCAATGGCAGTCGCGATTTGACTTGTATAAACATGGCCACATTCCTCATGCGTCATAAAGACTCCTTTTGTCTGTTTTGAAAGGCAATCTGATACAGTTTCATGATCATGCCCCCAGATAGCGCAATCCCTCCGCTTGTCATGAACAGAGCATGAGAGCCGATGGTTTCGTAAAGATATCCGCTCAAAAAAAATCCCGCCATCAGTCCCATGCCATAGCTGACCGCGTTGTTGACCGCCTGCCCAAGTGTTTTGGATGCCTCGGAGGACAGGGCATCCACATATAAGATACTGGCCATATGAAATGCCCCATAAGTAAATGCATGAAGCACCTGAGTTAGCAGGATCAGGGGTCCACTGTCAACAAAGGCGAGCAGGAACCAGCGCATTGCTGCAATGCTCAAAGAAAATACCATGACGGTTCCCAGGGAAAACCGCTTGAATATCCGCTTTGAATAAATCATCATGATGATTTCGGCAACTGATGCTACAGCCCATGAGATGCCGATAAATGTTTTTCCAAAGCCAAGTTTATCCAGATGAATGGAGAAAAAGCCATAATAGGCTCCGTGACTGAGCAGCATCAAAAAGGCGCAGATCAAAAAGACGATGCTCTTGCGGCTCATCAAACTCCCGCCGCCTCCGGAAAGCCCTTTGCCTTTGAGTTTGGTGGTACGGACGGACAGCGCTCCCAGGGAAACCATGGATTGAATAATTCCTCCCGCCAGAATCAGTGGCACAATGATGCCAACCGGATAGGCGTCGATCGCTCCGCCGACCGTAATAACAACGGCAATGAAGGCAATGGAACCCCAGGCACGGGTCTGACCGTATCGCAGTTTCTCTTTGCCCAGCACATCCATGGTGATGGCTTCCAGAAAGGAGATGATGGGGGAGAAAAAAATCCCATACCCTAATGTGATAATCACCAACCATTCAAAACGGGTAGTACACAGATAAAGGGACCAGATCATAGCGCTGGCGATGTTACAAAAAACATAGATGACCCTTCTGGCCTGAAGCCGATCCGCCAGCATCCCCCATAGTACAGGAAACAGCACCAGCACCACGGAGCGCAGGGCCGAAAGCACGCCGATCTGAAAACCGCTTAGCTTGATGTGATACAGATAGAGGTTAAAATATGGCAGATAAATGCCCATGACCCCGAAATACAGAAAATACTGGGCCCGAATCAACAGTTTTAACCTGCCGGCAGGTTCACCTGGCATCATTTCCCCCATGACAGCCTGCAGGATGCAGGCTCTACTATATCCAATATATACAGTGGAGCCTGCATCCTGCAGGCTGGTTGGTGACAGCTCATCATCAATCAACTCCGGGTAACAGCTTGATCTCCTTGGGGGTAAGAAAACGCCATTTACCAAGGTCGAGATTTCCCAGTCGGATACCGGCAATCCGGATGCGCTGAAGCCCCAAAACCTCCTGTCCTACTTTCTGAACCATGCGCCGGATCTGCCGGTTTTTTCCTTCCTTCAGGATGATGCTGAACCGCCGGAGGGAAATGCGATGAATTTCCGCCGGACGGGTACGCTTTCCGGACAGGAGCATGCCATCCGCCATTTTCTGAAGCGCACCGTCTGAAATCGGAGCTGCAAGCGTGACAACATATTCTTTTTCATGATCAAACGATGGGTGAGAAAGCCGGTGATGAAGCTGACCATCGTTAGTCAGCAACAGCAATCCGGTGGAATCCTTGTCTAATCGTCCAACTGGATAAATCCGTCCCTGAATATTCACCAGATCCGTAACTAATTTTTCGCCCGGTTGCTCGCAGCTTGTTACATAATCATTGGGCTTGTTGAGCGCGATATAGAGCAGCCTCTGCCGATCAAGAACAGGTTTTCCGTCAAATTCAACCGTATCGGTCAGAGGATCAACCCGTGTTCCCAGTTCTGTGATTACCTTGCCATTGACCCACACTTTTCCGGCAAGGATCAGCTCCTCGCCGTGACGCCTGGAACAGATTCCCGCAGTGGAGAGATATTTTTGCAGCCGAATTAGCCTGCAGGATGCAGGCTCCACTTTTGCGTCTTTTGACATTACGACCGATAGTCAGCGTTAATTCTTACATATTCGACAGAAAAATCACAGGTCCAAACGGATGTCTGACACTCACCGCTGTGAAGGTCGATGGTGATTACGAACTCTGAAAGCTTGAGAACCTTCGTCACCTCATCTTCAACCGCCACCCCCCGGCCGCTGCCCTGTGAAAACATCAGCACATCGTTGAAAAAAATGTCCATTAGCTCCGGTTCAAATGCAACCCCGGCTCTTCCAGTTGCTGCCAAAATCCTTCCCCAGTTGGCATCTTCGCCAAAAATGGCAGTCTTGACCAGATTGGAACTGGCAACCGTATCCGCGATTTTTCTGGCATCACTTTCGGTGGCTGCACCCCGGACGCATATCTCCACCAGCTTGGTCGCTCCTTCCCCATCTTTGACCAGCATTTTGGCAAGAGTCACCAGAACATCGTTTAAAATATCCTGAAAAACGGCCAGATTCGCCGGACTCTGAATGATGGCTCCGGAAAGGCCATTGGCCAGGATCAACGCTGTGTCATTGGTGCTGGTATCGCCATCAATGGTAATCCGGTTAAACGACTGCTGTACCGATGTAAACAGGCAATGGTGGAGCTGATCGGCGCTTGCACCGACATCCGTGGTTATGAAACAGAGCATGGTCGCCATGTTCGGGGCGATCATGCCGGCGCCCTTGGCTGTTCCGACTATGGTGAAAACCTTACCATCCAGCGTCCCTTTTCGGCTGACAAGCTTGGGTACAGTATCTGTTGTCATGATTGCTTCTGCAAGCATCATGAAACCATCCGGACTTAAAGACTGAACCAGGGAAGGCAACGCTTTTTGTATTTTGTCCACAGGAAGTGGCTGGCCAATCACTCCTGTGGAGGCAACCAGAACCGATTCCTCGGGAATATCCAGAGCAGACGCAGCAAGCCTGGCCATTTCCCTGGCATCCCGCATTCCCTGCTCTCCGGTACAGCAATTGGCGTTGCCGCTGTTGACCAGCACAGCTTGGCAGACACCGGTTTTGATACGCTCCCGATCCAGAATGACCGGAGCGGCCTGAACCCGATTTTGGGTAAAAACTCCGGCTGCGGTTGCGGGCACCCGAGAAACAATAAGCCCCAGATCATTCCCGCCATTTTTTTTAAGTCCAGAGGCAACCCCGGCTGCCTGAAAGCCAATGCACTGAAAAACATTCATTATAATTATCCTTAAAGTAAATTACAAATTACGAATGAAAAGCAAAAACTAACGGTGAAGGTTGGATGTTTTTTAATTCATAATTCATAATTCATAATTCATAATTCATTAACTGATTATTTTGTCCGCAAGAAATCAAGAGATTTTTTGGCTTCCCTGGCCAGAGGAGAAGATGCCTGCGACAGCTCAATCACCCTGGTGTAAGAAGCTGCAGCCGCAGAATAATTTTTGGATGCCATATACGCAGATCCAAGTTCGCTGTGAAGTTCGGGCGATTTTGGGAACAGCTTGACACCTTCTTCCAAAACCACAATAGCTTCAACGTGTTTTCCCTGAGCCTGATAGGTTCGTCCGAGGCCCCGAATCGCTGGCGGAAAACCCGGTTCAACCTTCAGAGCTTGTTGATAATATTTTGCAGACATGTCATAATTTTTCTGATTATAATATGCCAGCCCCAGATTGGAAAGTGGAAAGTGCGGAGTGACATACAGCATATCTCCGGTAATCGATTTAAAACAAACGATCGCGGCATCCCAGTTTTGCTGTGCAAGATAGGCCGTTCCCAGGTTGTTCATGGCAGGCGTATAATCGGTTTTCAGAGCAAGCGCCTTCTTGAAATGTACAATCGCCAGGTCAAGCCGATCCTTGGCCATGTAGGTCAGCCCCAAGTCATTGTGAAGATAAGGATCACCAGGAGTAAGCCGTTCAGCCGTTAGAAGTTCTTTCAGGGCCGCCGTATAATTTTGCTGAGACATATAGGCTTCCCCAAGATTTCGGGAGGATTCTCCCTGTTTTCTGAGGGTCTCATTGGGCACGCACCCGGAGATAAATCCAATCACCAATATCCCGATAAACCAAAGAATAGCCGGTACAAGAGCGTTACGCTGACATGCCATTTCTCACCTGGTCTTTCTCTTCTCTGTTATAATAGTGAATCCTTTTTCCTGAACAAACTGGATCACCTCAGGATTCAGAACGGCATCTGTCAGGATAAGAGAGGCAAGCCCGCTTCTTTCAATCAAAATTCCTGGAATCCTCAGAGGCGGCCTTCCATTCACCTGAATTTCTGTATCCATTGAATATGAAACGGCAAGCGCGTTCAGCAGCCTGGAAACTCCCTCGTAAACACTACCCGCATCCGGTAACTGGATAACAATAAAGCCGGCTTTTTCCAGTGCCTGAACAGCATCTCCATAAAACGATCCAAAATCAACCAGCAGCGGTTTCCCCTTGCCGGATTGGATCCAATTGGCACGTGCGGAAATCTGAACCCCTGCGTATGGAAAGCTTATTTCAACATTTTGAGTATAGGAAACGCCCAATATCTGCATCAGTGTTTCAATAAGCTGCTGTCTGCCATGCACAGAAACATGCCTTCCAGTTGATAGGACTGAAGAGGAAGGGGATTTTGCCTGAAGCAGTTCAGGGGCGGAGGCTTGTCGTTCTTTTTCAATCCGCTCATTCAGATGTGGTGCAACATTCAGTACCCTCTCAAGAATCTCATTGTATGAGGCATCGTAAGAAACTTCAACAATCTTAAGTTGTGGACAGAAATGGTGAATGACGTTTTGCTCATCATTTGTCAGCGCATGGTCGGGGTTAAACAAAATCCGCAGACCATCTGAAAACTCCATTAACGGAAACTTCGCCAAGTCCAGCTTAAAATCAGCATTCCCCGGCGTGGGAAAATAAAATATTCCCTTTCGCACCAGCCTGGCCTGAAGAAACGAAGAAATTTTTTCAAGAGGCCCGGTATGATCAAGATGGGAAACATCCGAGGCAGTATCGAATATTGGCATACGTATGATCTGCCCCGAATGGATTCGATTGATGTTATCCAGATCAGGATTGATTTTCCGAATCAGCCGAAGCTTCTGATCAAACGAAGCCATTTTTTTGATGCCGAAATGGCGATTAATAATCTGGGACAGGGTATCCCCAGGCTTGATTCTGTATTCTGTAAAGCCGGTTCCTCCGACCGGTGACTTCGGTTCGGACACCGGCTTCGTTTTAGCCGGTACAAGAGCAGCCGCCACAAGAGCAGCCGACACAAGAGCAGCCGACACAAGAGCAGCCGACACAAGAGCGTTACCCGATATGGTAACCATCGGAAGAGTAATAATTCGACTTGAGGTTTCCTGGTCCAGCTCCGGGCTCAGCTTTTTTAGCGGAATAAGTATCTGCTGCCCTGGCCGGATGGCTTCAATACCGCTAATAGATGGATTGAGGCGTTTGAACATCTGTAAAAATTCTTCAAAATTTTCGTCGATGATTTCCCCTTTTTTCTGAAAGAGCTGGGGAAAAGAATCATCTTTTTGAACGATATATGGTTCGCACCAGATACGGTTTCCCATATCCTGTTTTACGACATAGTCTTTTTGATACATGACCCCTGCAAAGACAGAAAAAGGCTGCAAAGCACACCAGCACCAAATAAGACAGGCAGCTTTTTTGCAACATCCTGCTGGGGACATGCGCGTTAAACCTTTTTCAGATTGAGCTTATCAGCAATTTCATGGGACACGGCCTTCACAAAACAGTCAAAATCTTCGCCCCAAAGGGGTTTTCCAGGAGCAGGAACCTTCTTTAAATGATCCGGACGGATCAGCTCTGGAAGATTGACAAGGGATAAATCCGGACAGATTTCAAATTCATTCGGAAACCGATTTTCAAAGTACATCTCCTGAAAACCAGAAAATTTGATGGCATGGGCTGTTGAGTCCAAAATGGCGATTTCATCTTTTTCCACATACCCGAGTTGCCTTGCAGCGACCAGCCCCGCCAGGGATTCTCCGCCATGCGTACAGGCAACATGGCCGTTCCGGTTGGCCTGTAGCTGCCAGTCCATGATGGCCTGCTCCATCACTTCCACAAAAAACACTAGGGGCTTGCCAGCAGCCTGGTTGTATTGATCCACCAGATGAATGACCCGTGGCATGGAAACGGGGTTGCCGATCATGGCGGCCTGGGCCACGCTTGGTTTGACTGTTACCGGAAGAAACTTTCGTTGACGTGGATCTGGCTCCTGATAATACCTGTAAACCGGATTAGCATGAACCGATTGCACTCCCACAATCTTGGGCAGGGTTTCAATGATGCCAGTGTGGTAAAATTTCAGAAATCCGCTCATGACGGCCGTAATATTGCCGGCATTCCCAATGGGAACAACCACCACTTTACCGGCCATATCATACTCAAAATCCTGGGCGATTTCAAATGAATATGATTCCTGGCCCAGTATCCGCCAAGCATTTTTGGAATTGAGAAGCGCTACAGCATATTTTTCGGACAGAGCCTCAACCACTTTCATGCAATCATCAAACACGCCTGGAATTTCAAACACCCGTGCGCCGCTGCCAAGGGGCTGTGCAAGCTGCTGGGGAGTGACCTTCTTGTGCGGCAGAATTACCGCAGATTTGATGTGCGGCTGAAGATAGGATGCATACAGCGCGGCAGATGCAGATGTGTCGCCAGTTGAGGCGCACACGGCAAGAACATCGTCCACCATCCCTTGCTGAATTAAAAAATGGATATAGCTGAGGGCGCTGGCCATCCCACGGTCCTTAAATGAGGCGCTTGGATTTTGTCCATCATTTTTGAAATAGAATTTTCCACCTGCCTTTTCCTGCATTGAGGAATTGGCTTCGATAACCGGGGTATGACCTTCTCCGAGATACACGATGGATTCTAAAGGCAGAACAGGTCCAATAAATTCATGATATCGGTAAATTCCCTTTAGCGCCGGAAGTGTAAGAAGTTTTCGATAATCAAAAATTCGCCGCCAGGTTTTACCTGGGATATTTTTTAATTTTTCAAACTCCCGGTCATACAGCAAAAGAACTTGGCCACAATCAGGACAGGTATAAAGTAGGGTTCCAATCCCATGTTCCCTGCCGCACCCCAGGCATCTGTAAATAAGGTCATTCCGCGTTTCAGGCATCATAAAAGGCAGAATATCTTTTGGAAAATCGCTTAGTTTCATGGTGTTATGGACGTAACCCCTCCCATGTAAGGTCGTAAGGCTTCCGGGATAACCACTGAGCCATCCGCCTGCTGACAGTTTTCAAGGATTGCCGCGACCGTTCGACCCACGGCAAGCCCGGACCCATTTAATGTGTGAACCAGCTCGGTTCCCTTCCGTCCTTTTCGTTTGAAGCGGATATTGGCCCGCCTGGCCTGAAAATCTTCAAAATTACTGCAAGAGGATATTTCGCGATATACTCCCTGAGCCGGCATCCAGACTTCGATATCAAATGTTTTTGCCGAGGAAAACCCCATATCGCCTGTACAAAGGGTGATCACCTGATAGGGAAGTTGCAGTGCTTTTAAAACAGCTTCGGCATCTTTGAGAAGGATTTCCAGCTCATTGTATGAGGATTCCGGAGTGGTAAACTTGACAAGCTCAACTTTGTTAAATTGATGCTGCCGGATAAGTCCCCTTGTGTCTTTTCCATAAGAGCCAGCCTCTGAGCGAAAACAGGGAGTATGGGCAGTATAGCAGATGGGTAAAATGGCTTCATCCAGAATTTCATCGGAATGAATATTGGTTACCGGCACCTCGGCTGTTGGAATTAAAAAATAATCCCACCCTTCCAGCTTGAAGAGTTCTGCTTCAAATTTGGGAAGCTGACCAGTGTGGGTCAGGCTTTTTCTGTTTACGATAAACGGCGGAAGCACTTCGGTATATCCATGAAGTGTGGTGTGCATATCGAGCATGAAATTGATCAATGCCCTTTCCAGCCTGGCCCCTGCTCCAAAATACAGGGGGAATCTGGCCCCGGTGATTCGCGTGGCCCGTTCAAAATCAAGAATTCGAAGCTGTTCGCCCAATGTCCAGTGCGGCAGGGGTTCGAAATCGAAAACTCGTGGGATACCGCTGGTTTTATATACCGGGTTATCTGCGCTGTCTTTTCCGACAGGAACCGTGGTATGGGGAATATTGGGAATTCCCAGAATGATATCCTGGAGTTTTTCTTCAACTTCTGCAAAACTTTTTTCCAGAGATTTGATGCGTAAAGAGACATCGCGCATTTCAACAACTAATTGTTCGGGGTGGCGACTTGATGTATTTTCCCCGTCTTTTTTCATGATCGCAATCTGATCTGAAACGGTATTTCTCTTACATCTTAAATCTTCAAGCTCCAGAAGAACCGTTTTTCGCCTGGCATCGCACTGGGAAAGGACTTCCAGATCAGCGGTTTTACCCCGATCTGATAACGATTTTTGCACAATCAACAAATTTTGTATTACAAACTTGATTTCCAGCATAACAATACCTATAGTAGGGGTTTGATGGCTTGGCACCTGTTATTTATTGATGATCTGTTTATCGAATTTCATACTCATCTGTGTAACAACTGCAATCCATTTAGTCAATGATATTACTACCGCTTCTTCACAGGAGAAACCCCAATGGATGATTTAAAGCAAACCAAAAACAAAATTCGTAAAGACATGATCACGAATTTGGAATCTCTTTCGGAAAGTGAAATTGCTTTAAAGACTCAAAAAATTGAACACCGTCTTTTTGATTTTGCCAATTTCATTGAGTCCAACATTACCATGCTATACATAAGCTGTCGGGGTGAGGTTTCTTCACGCAATATTATAAAGTATTGTTTGGAGTATAAAAAAATTATCGTTCTTCCAGCCTTCGATCCTCAAAAATTTCGCATCAGGTTATTTAAAATCAATAATATCGAAAAAGATTTAAAACCGGGGTCTCGGGGAATGCTGGAGCCAGATACAGCCAGATGCAAGCCGGTGCCGGTTGAGTGCCTGGATATTGCCATCATCCCCGGGATTGCATTCGATGAAAAAGGCGGAAGAGTCGGCTCCGGAGAAGGCTATTATGACCGGTTCATTCCCAAACTTCCCATAACGACCCGAAAGGTTTCCATCGCATTCGAAGATCAGATCATTCCCCAGGCTCCGATGGAATCCCATGACAAGCATGTGGATATCATCATTACCAATGAGCGAACGATTTACAAGATATGATGGCATGAAAAATTCATAAAATCTCTTGATCTGTTGTGTAAGCTATAGGTGTGAGTTGATTTTGGCGCGTCAGTGTTGATCTTTCTCAATTTTTCCGGGTATTATCGGTTCTGAAAGCAGGGATAACCAGTCCGGTTTCCATTTTCAGGGAGGTCCCCTGCCTTGCTTCCAGCTCCATCGTTATGTGTATGGAGGCAGGTGTCTGACGGCCATAGTCCGATGAATCCGAATCCCAAGTCTGATATTCTTTTCCCTTGCTGTCATAAAACGTATAGCTCAGAGATCGAATGGCCTTGCACAATACCGGATCAGCCGGATTTTCCTTAAACGGCGGATATGGATAGAGGGTTTCGGAACGTCGGAGAACAAAAGCGTCAGAAGGTAACGGCTGAACATAATAAACAATACGAGCAATATCCTGCTGTCGCCTATCACCAAGCCTCAGATGAAACAACGATGAAAATCCGAGCCGGGGAAAGGTTTTTTTGCCAGTCGAAAGGTTTTCGGCGATAATGCTATATGGATTCGGCGGATCCGAAGATTGCGGCGGCTTATATTCACTAAAAGGAACAACGTAAACAGCACCAAGATCCGCCAGCATTTGATTCAGGCAGGTTCGGGCCATTTCTTGAGACTGAATATCAGCTTCTATCCATGGATTGCGAGTCAGAATACTGCGATACGATCCATACAAGGTTGTCAGAACAATAACCAGCATCGTAATGGCAATCAGGAGTTCAAGAAGGGTAAATCCCTGCGCCTTTGAATAACGCATGATCATATAGGGCCGAGACGATTGCTCTGCGTTTCTGCAGCAGGTTTATCCGGAACAAAGCGACAGGCTTTAAGATGGTACGTCCGCTCGCCTTTGTTGAAAGACACTGAAACATCAATTTTTTTCATCGGGTACGCCAGTTTTTTCTGGACTTCAGATTCCAGGGTTTCCATACTCAGCGACCAGACATAGCCGGGGTAAGCACCCCCGAAATCTCCTGAATCCTTTTGGATATCTTTAAAATTCCGGCGTTCCATATCAGCCATAATGCTTTGTGCCAGAAGCGGCGCAAGCGTAACAAACTGGGTTGTCCGGCTCATGGAAACCATCTGGCTCTGCAGTTTATGGACACCGACCAGTAAAATGGCCAGGATGGAAACCGCCATCAAAACCTCTATAAATGTGAAGCCCGACTTTAACGTTACTTCCCCTGTTTCGAATTTCACACATCTCATCCGACTTGCGATGCCCAGAACATTCACCCCTCCTGAAAAGAAATGCGCCGTTCGTAGCAACTGACTCCGGGCATGAAAGGTTCAATTAGCAGAGAAACCATGCCACCACCTTTGCCTTGCAGGTGAATGATCGCTTTGCTGGAATATCCCCGGTTGCTGAAAGCAATATCCACATTTCCTGATGAGACTTTACCAGAATCCGGAATTTCCACGTCCATAATGCGAACATCTGCAGGAAGCCTGAAGCCACTTTTCTTTGCCGCCAGGATTTCAGTATCTGTCATGGCTTCATGGGCAAACCACATCAGGCGACGATCCATGTCTATGTGCAGGGTATAAAAACGACTGTTTTGAACCGCAATATTTTTAAGTTCAGACACCGTGAAAATCATCCATCTAACCGTGGCGTTAAGGTGATCTGTTGGCATCACCGACTGCAGCCGGGGAATGGAGAACATCAGAAACAGACTGAGAAGACAGGTGACGACAATCAGTTCCATAAGGGTAAATCCGTCGGATGCTGACAGCCTGTCTGATTCTGTCATTACCCTCAATCTATATCCCAGCTTTGAATATCACGGTTATGCTCCACGCCTCCGGGGGCTCCATCCGCCCCGTATGAGATAATATCGTACTCGCCCTTTATGCCCGGATAGAGATAAACAAAGGCATTTCCCCAGGGATCTTTGGGAACTTTTCCTTTTTCCAGGTATCCCCCTTTTTTCCAGTTCCGAGGAGCAGGTTCGGTTTGGGGCGGGCTGACCAGAGCCTGAAGACTCTGCTCTGTGGTTGGGTACATTCCGTTGTCCAGCCTGTACAGCTTAAGGGCTGTTTCAAGGCTGGCGATATCCACTTTGGCCTTTACCTGGCGGGCCTCTTCAGGCCTGCCCATGATTTTGGGGGCAATGTACATGGCCAATATTCCCAGAATGACAATAACGACCATGAGTTCGATCAGGGTGAACCCCTGATTTTGAAGTTTTCTATCCAATCGGGTACAGATCATTCATCCTCCATTTTCTGATACTGCACTGACAGGTATCAGATGCGAGTGATATGTTACACCAATATTGACCGGGATTTCAAGGCATATCAACAAGAGATAAGTGTTAAGGGGCAAGTGTTAATATTAACACTTTTGTTTATTATTGACAAATTGGGAATCGGGACTTAAACAAGCAAAGCCATGAACGATATTGATCAATTGCAGAATAGCGATTACGAGAGTTTAAAAGAAATCCTGAAAAGAATGGGACGGGTTGCCATTGCCTACTCTGGCGGGGTTGACAGTACGCTTGTGCTTCGCGTTGCAACCGATGTTCTTAAAGATTCCGTCATTGCCATCACCGCTTGGTCTGATACCACCCCTCGGGGAGAATATGCTGATGCCGTGACGTTTGCCCAGGAAATTGGGGTTCGGCATATCGTGGTGGAAACCCATGAAATGAACATTCCGGAATTTGTACAAAATCCTCCAAGTCGATGCTACATCTGTAAAAAATTTCGATATGAGGCGATGATGACCATTGCCAGTCAACACGGGTTTACCGTAATTGCAGATGGTGAAAATGCGGATGACGGCAAGGATTACCGCCCAGGCAGCCTTGCCGCACGGGAACTGGGAGTGCGAAGTCCCTTAAGCGAGGCAGGCTTGACCAAGGACAGGATCCGCGCCTTATCCAACATGCTAAGGCTGTCCACCTGGAACAAACCAGCCCTGGCCTGTCTGGCCTCCCGCATCCCTTATTTCAGCACACTTACGCCGGAAAAACTGAGGCAAATTGATGAAGCCGAGACATTTATCCGCTGTATGGGAAACACCGGACAAGTTCGGGTCAGACATTTTGGAGATACCGCTCGCGTCGAAATGGATACCCCAGGAATGACACGATTGATGGAGACTTCCATCCGTGAACAGACCGTTTCATTTCTAAAAAGGCTTGGATTTGTCCATGTTCTACTGGACATGGAAGGGTACCGGATGGGTAATCTGAACCCGATCCGTTGAATACTCACCCGAACACCATGATGAAAAAGTCCATTCAATAGAAAAGACAGCCTATAATTTTCTTTGAGTGCCATTTAAAAGCAACAGCTTGGCGCATCTCCATTATTTTATGCTTGACAGAACAAAATCATTCGTATATCAAAACCAAAATAAACGAAACAATGTTTCGATTTTTCATGTGTTCAATCAAAAAAGTTTTATAGTATTTATTTAATTATATGAAATATCAATATATTGGTAATATTAAATACATGGAACATGATTTCTGAAATGCATCTGGAGCATTATTATTATCAATATAACAAATGTATTTTAGGCACTGATCATCATAACAGATATATTTTAGGCATTAGGTGATTCCCAACAAAGAATACCCCATTGTCTGAATCAGG
>SERZ01000747.1_pt1 | contig 21053 bp, 19 predicted proteins | sample 3171461 | NCBI WGS metagenome assembly SERZ01 (sample SAMN06051861, study PRJNA518727) | freshwater metagenome | biome: subpolar coniferous forest; feature: holomictic lake; material: water; isolation source: holomictic Lake 227, 6 m depth | place: Canada: near Kenora, Ontario | collected... | reverse complement strand
TATTAACACCACGGCTGCAGCCCGGAATCACGGGATGCGAATACGCACCAGCCGTTTCAACGGCTTCCCGTTGGGCAATGATTCAGCCGCCGTTAGGTTATTTCCGGCGACGCACATCGAGATAGACGGCGCCCAGGATCACCACGCCCTTGATGATGTATTGCAGGGAAAAGTGGACGCCGGCCTGGTTGAGCCCTTTGTCGAGAATGCCGATGATCACCGCGCCAAGCAGCGTGCCGGCCATCGTGCCGATGCCGCCCTTGAAGCTGGTGCCGCCGACCACAACGGCGGCAATGGCGTTCAGCTCGAAGCCCTGCCCCGAGGCGGGCTCGGCTGAATAAAGCTGCGAGGCGTGAATCAACCCGGCTAAGCCGGCGAGCACCGAGCCGATGATGTAAACGAGGATTTCATTGCGCCCGAGCTGAATGCCGACAAACCGCGCAGCTTCGCGGTTGCCGCCGATGGCGTAGAGGTGCTGCCCAAACGCCGTGCGATGCAACAATATCGCTGTCGCCGCAAAGGCGACGAGCATGATCAATACCGGCAACGGCACGATGTCGAACAGCCGGGTGTTCCCAATGCCCAGAAAGAGCTTTTCGGAATCTGGCACCGGCAATGGGCGCCCCTCGTTGAAACGCAGCGCCGTGCCGCGCGCGGCCAACATCGTGGCCAGCGTAATAATGAACGGCGGCATGCTCGTCCGGGCGGCACAAACGCCGTTGATCGCGCCGAACACGGCCGCCGACGCAAACCCGGCGAGCACCGCTGGGACAAAACCCGCCCGCGCCAGCAACGCCACGGTGACCGTGCCCACCAGCGCCACCACGGCCCCCACACTCAAATCAATGCCGCCAATCAGGATCACTAGCGTCATGCCGAAGGCGAGGATGGCGTTGATGGAGATTTGCTGGGCCAGGTCGAGCAGGTTGCTCACGGTCAGGAACCGGCCTTGCGGCACCCAGAGGGCGAAGAAGGTGGTCAGCAGCACGACGGCGATAAGCAACGGCAGTAATCGTCTGGTGGATTTCATGGGTTCAACTCCGAGTGAGTTCCGCCATAAGCTCTTCCGCGGTGATGGCGTCCGCCGGTGTTTCGCGCACGATGCGACCGTCGCGGTAGAGGGCCAGCCGATGGGAGAGATTCATCACTTCGGGCAAATCGGATGAGATCAGCAGCACGGCCATACCCTGCTCGATCAACTGGCGGATGATGACAAACATCTCTTCGCGTGCTCCGACATCCACGCCGCGCGTCGGCTCATCCAGAATGAGGATCTTCGGCGGCCGCTCCATCCATTTCGCGACCACCACTTTTTGCTGGTTGCCGCCGGAGAGGCTGCCGACGGGTTGCTCGGGGTCGGAGGTCTTGATGGCAAAGCGTTCGATGCCGCGCGTCACGATTTCCGTGCGCCGCCGGCCGTTCGGGCGGCAATCACGGCTCCATTCGCGGGTCCACGGCAACGCGAGGTTGTAAGCGACCGATCCGGTCATGACGAGTCCCTCGTGCTGGCGATCTTCGGGCACCAGCACGATGCCCGCCGCCAGCGCGGCCTGCGGATTGAGGATACTCACCGGCCGGCCCTCTACCAGGATCTCACCGCTCCGGGCCGGACTGATGCCAAACAAGGTACGCGCCAGCTCGGTGCGGCCGGCGCCAACCAATCCGGCGAAGCCGACCACTTCACCATAGCACACCTCGAAGCTGACATCGTTCACGTGCTGGTTGCACAGATGCCGCACCGTGAGCGCGACGGCGCCGGGGCGGCACGGCGGACGCAGGTAGTGGTCTTTGACATCGCGCCCGACCATCCAGCGAATCAATTCATCCTGCCGGAGGGTGGATGCGTCCTGGGTGCCAACCGATCGGCCGTCGCGCAGCACAGTGATGCGGTCGGCCAGCCGCTGAATCTCCTCCAGCCGGTGCGAGATGTAAATGATGCCCACGCCCTGCTCGCGGAGGCGGCGCAGTTTTCTAAAGAGCCGCTCGGTTTCAGCTTCCGACAACGAAGCCGTCGGCTCATCGAGGACAAGGATGCGCGCCTTCACGGAAAGCGCCCGCGCAATCTCGACCAACTGCTGTTGCGGCACGCTCAAATCACCTACCGGCACCTGGACGTCGCCGATCTCCGGCAGGTCCAATTCGTCCCGCAAGCGCTCGGCGGCGTGATTCAACTGCGGACGATCCACCAGTCCCCACCGGCTCGGTTCGTGGCCGAGGAAGATATTCTCCGCGACAGTCAGGTTGGGCGCGAGTGAAAGCTCCTGGTGAATCAGCCGGATGCCCAAACGATCCGCCCCCACCACGTCGAGAATCTGGACGGGCTGGCCGGCAAACAGGATCTCGCCGCTGTCCGGCTGATGGATACCGCCGAGAATCCTGATCAGCGTCGATTTGCCGGCGCCATTCTCGCCGAGCAGGGCGTGCACCTCACCGGCGCGCAAATCGAAGTCCACGCCGGCCAGCGCGACCACGCCGCCGAAGCGTTTCTTGACCCCGCTCAGGCGCAGCAATGGTATGGAATCGCCGCTCACGGGCCTTTCAGGAATTCATCGGCATTCTCGCGCGTGATGAGCTGGACGGGGATCTTGATGTCCTTCGGCACCGGCTTCCCGGCGAGGTGATCGTAGGCCTTTTCGGCAGCAATGCGACCGATTTCGCGCGGGGATTGCGCCGAGGTGCTGTGCAGCTTGCCCGCCTTGATGGCGTTGACGCCCTCGCGGGAGCCATCCACGGTCACGACCGCCACCTGGCCAAGCTTGCCGGAGGACTCAATGGCAGAAATGCAACCGAGGGCGCTCGGATCGTTAATGGGGAAGACGGCGTCGAGGTCTGGGAACCGGCCTAACAGGTCGCGCATGACGGGACGGGCACCCTCGGTGGAGCCTTTGCCTTCCTGCTCGTCGAGAATCTTCATACCGGGATGCTTGGCCATCTCGCCCTTGAAACCCGCTACCCGGTCGATGCACGCCTTATTGACGCTCAGGTGCAGCAACACGATCTTCGCGTTGGGCCTGATCTTCGCCAGCGCCTCGCACGCGAGCCGACCGGCCTCGATGTTGTCGCTGGCCACCTGGCACAGCACCAGGTCGGGATCGCTGACCGGGGCGTCCACGATGATCACCGGCACATCCTGGCGCTTGGCCTCCATCAGCGTGCCTTTCACGCCCTCCCAGTTCACGGGGTTGATGAAGACCGCCGCCGGTTTTTGCTGGAGCAAATCGGCAACATCGTTCTTTTGCTTGAGGCTGCTGAACTGCGCGTCGAGCGTGACCAACCGGTCGCCGTGTGCCTCGATGGCGCGCTTCAACCCTTCATTCAAATCGACGAAGAAGGGATTGTTCATGGTCTGGAAGGACGTGCCAAACAGCCGTCCCGCGCCTTTGCCCTCCGGCGTTGGGGAGGCCTTCTGACCACAGCCTGCCAGCAGCCCGCTGCATACACCCAGTGCCAGTAGCCCAAAGAGCGGCCATCTGGCTTGGGAAACACCGGGGTTCGGTTTGTTTTGTTTTTGCATGTCTGCGACGTTACTTCTAGCAATGTCATCTAGCCAGCACAAGTCTCTGTCCTTCCTCCACTCCCTAATTGACCCTGAAGGTGAAAAGCGGTTTCCTGTAAGCAGCCATTGTCTATGAGTCCGCCAAAACCTACGCTGGATGACTTGCGCATCGAGCGGAGCCCTGAACCAGAGTCCGCGTCACGATTCTGGCCGGTGACTATTGGTGCGATCGTCCTGGTGCTGGCGGTGGGGGTGATCTGGTGGCTGAAGCGGCCGGGGTCCATCGCGGTGCATACCGTGCTGGCGCGCGAGGTGGACGGAAAGGGCATTGAGGGCACGGTGCTGAATGCGTCGGGTTACGTCACGGCCCGGCGGCAGGCCACCGTTTCGTCCAAGGTCACCGGCAAGGTGGTAGAGGTGCTCGTGGAAGAGGGGATGAAAGTGCAGGCGGGGCAGGTCCTCGCGCGACTCGACAATACGAACGTCAAGACCAGCTTGCGCCTGGCTGAAGCGCAGTTGGTTTCCGCGACCAACGCGCTCGCCGAAACGCGCGTGCGCATCCGGGAAGCAGACCAGGAGCTGCAGCGCCAGACAGGTCTGGTGAATAACCAGATCGCGACGCAGGCCGACTACGATCACGCGGAAGCGACGCTGCTGGCCTTTAAAGCGCGATTGGAGCAACAGCAGGCCGATGTGAGGGTGGCCGAAAGACAGGTGGCCTGCTGGGAACAGCAGTTGGACGACACCACCATCCGCGCACCGTTCACCGGGATTGTCACTTCGAAGAACGCGCAACCGGGCGAGATGATCTCCCCCGTATCCGCCGGGGGTGGGTTCACGCGCACAGGTATTTGCACGATCGTGGACATGGAATCCCTGGAGATCGAGATTGATGTCAACGAGAGCTATATCAACCGCGTCGGAGCACGGCAGGCCGTCGAAGCGACGCTCGATGCCTACCCGGAGTGGAAGCTACCCTGCCAGGTGATTGCGATTATCCCAACCGCAGACCGCCAGAAATCCACGGTGAAGGTACGGGTTGGTTTTAATCAGCTCGATCCGCGAATCCTGCCGGAAATGAGCGTGAAGGTGGGCTTTCGCGAGTCGGGCGGGTCCGGGCCGGTGGCGGGGCGCACGGTGATGGTGCCCAAAACGGCCGTGCAGCAGCGGGACGGGCGCGATGTGGTGCTGGTGGTGCAGAACGGACACGCCGAGCGCCGGGCGGTGACGGTCAGCAATGCGCGCCTGGACGAGGTGGTGATCAGCGCGGGCGTGGCCGCCGGGGAACGGGTCATCGTGGACTGGCCACCAGGTTTGACCGATGGCTCGGCGGTGGCCGAAAAGCGTTGAGAGTATGAAGCGATATGACTGATACAGCCGACCATGCGCTGGTGAATGTGGATGGGGTGGAGAAGGTCTTCCACCGTGGGTCGGAGGACATCCACGTGCTGAAGGACTTGCATCTGAAGGTGCCCGCGGGCGAATTCCTGGCGCTGATGGGGCCGTCGGGTTCCGGCAAGAGCACGTTGCTGAATCTGATCGGCGGGCTGGACCGGCCCACGCGCGGCTCGGTGAGCATTGCGGGCGAGCGCGTTGACGAATTGTCAGACCGCAGACTGGCGGCATGGCGCGCAAGGCACATCGGCTTCGTCTTCCAGCTTTATAACCTGCTCCCGGTGCTGACAGCGGAGCGAAACGTGGAGTTGCCACTGCTGCTCACGCACCTGTCGAAAGCCCAGCGGAAGCGGCATGTAGCGACCGCGCTGGCCATTGTAGGCCTCTCGCAGCGCATGAAACACTTCCCGCGCCAGCTTTCCGGCGGAGAACAGCAGCGGGTGGGCATCGCCCGCGCGGTGGTCACCGATCCGACGTTGTTGCTCTGCGACGAGCCCACGGGAGATCTGGATCGCAAGGCGGGGGACGAGATTCTGGACCTACTCCAGGCGCTGAACCGCGAGCACGGCAAGACCATCATCATGGTGACGCACGATCCACATGCTTCGGCGCGTGCCTCGCGGACGGTCTATCTCGAAAAAGGCCAACTCAGCGACCAACCGGTAAAGTGACCCCGCCCCAGACACCCCCTGTGAACCCGTCCGCAACTCGTCTGCTGCTCATCCGCCACGCGGAAGTCGAGGCGCGCTATCAGGGCGTTTTCGGCGGCCGAATTGACATGGACCTGTCGCCGCGCGGGCACGAACAAGCGGCCGCGTTGGCCAAGTATCTGCACGCAAAGCCACTGAACGCGATTTATGCCAGTCCGATGAGACGCGTCCAGCAGACATTGATCCCCGTGCTTGAGAACGGCGCGCCGAAGCCCGACATAATGCCAGACTTGCGGGAGGTGGATTTTGGCGATTGGACCGGACAAAGCCTGGACCAGTTACAGGCGAAGTTCGGTGTAAGCGCCTCTGCCTGGCTAGAGCAACTGGAATGCGGCGGGATCGCGAATGCGGAAAGTGGCAAGACATTCCGTGAGCGAGTGGCACCCTGTCTGGAGCGTATTTTGGCCGACCACCCCGGCCAACAAGTAGCTATTTTTTGCCACGGTGGCGTTATCCGCATGTTGCTTAGTATCCTGCTCCACTGGCCGCTCGGGTCGATGGCAATGTTTGAAATCGAATATGCCAGCCTCACCCAAGTCGGCTTGCGACCAAATAAAGCCCGGGTGCAGTTGCTCAACTTTACGCCCTGGCGCGAAATGGCCTCTTAAGGGGCGTTCGCCAGCCACAACGTCGCAGCATTCGGCAAGTCCCCCACTGTTGCCCAAGAAACCATGAAACAATTCACTCTCTGGAAGATTTCAGTGACGACGATTCCCGACGCGGAAGACGCCGTCGCGGAATGGCTCGGAACCGTGTTCGCCCAGCCAGCCTCCTCGTACACTGACGCCGACACACGTCAAACGAATGTGTCTGTCTATCTTCGGGACAGGCCGGACTGGACTTTAGCCAGAAGAGAGGAACTTGCGGCCAGCCTCGACCGGACGGTCCGCAGCGTATTGGAACTCGGCTCTGGCAGCATTACCCTAAGGAGGATCCCGCGACAAGATTGGGCGGAATCCTGGAAACTGCACTTCAAGCCGTTGGTGATTGGTTCTGCGCTCCTGCTTAAGCCGAGCTGGAGCCGGCGGCGACCGCGGAAAGGGCAGGCGGTCGTTGTGCTCGATCCCGGGTTGAGTTTCGGCACGGGCCGGCACCCGACGACCGCTTTTTGCTTGCAGCAACTGGTGGCGCAGCGGCGACCGGGTGAAGCGCAGTCATGCCTGGACGTCGGCACGGGGTCGGGCATCCTGGCCATTGCTGCCGCCAAGCTTGGCTATGGCCCGGTGGACGCTCTGGATTTCGATCCTGAATCAATCCGCGTCGCTCGCGCCAATGCGCGTCGGAATGGGGTGTCCTCCACAATTCGTTTTCAGGGGCGAGATTTGACCACGCTGTCCCGCCAGAGCACCACGAAGTACTCTCTGCTCTGCGCCAACCTGGTTTCGACCCTGCTCGTGGCCGAGCAAGAGCGGCTTCTGGCTCGCCTGCGCCCGGGAGGCGTGCTGATGGTCGCCGGCATTCTGAAAGCGGAATTTGCGGCGGTGCAGAGGTCGCTTGAAGGGGCCGGACTTCGGTTAATTACAGGCCAAACAGAGAACGAATGGCGCTCCGGAGCCTTTGCCTGGCGGTGAGAGCGGTACGCGCCTGCACCCGGAACAGCTCAGTGGAAAATAATATATTGAATGGATTTCCCTAAGAATGGTCGTATACTTGAATCGCTTGAAGAGGCAGATGCCAATTTCAATGCTGGGTGGGCTAGACCAAGGAAAGGCCAGTGGCATCCTTCATGCTTGACTGAAATTGAACAAAGAAACTAAGCAAGCTATGACTAAATCGTTGGAAGTTATCAGTGAAGCTATTCAGAATCCCAAACACCCCTTCCGCAAGGTGGATAATCAACCGAAGAAACCCCAGAAACACCGCTATGAACGCAGGAAGATCAGAGAATACCTGAGCCTCGGAGAGTGGGTGACGGGCGAGGCGACTTAGAGACCGATTAAATCTCCAAACTAAAACGAAAAAGCCACGCGTACGCGTGGCTTTTTCATTACTTCATCAACAGCATTTGGCGGGCGCGTTTGATAGCGCAATTGAGCCGCCGCTGATAATGCGCAGGCAGCCCGGTATATTTCCGGGGCAGGATGCGGCCCTGATCGGTCACAAATTGCTTCAAGAGGGTAACATTCTTGAAATCGAGCGCGTCAACCGTGAAATCAATCTTGGGCTTCGGACGTGGCGTGCGCACTTCACCGTAGGGAGTCCGATCGCGTGAGCCGCGTTTTCCCGGCTTGCTGTCTGGACGAGTTTTGCGAGGCATAGGTAATGGCTATTTAATTTCGCGATGGAGGGTATGGCGGCGCAATGCCGGGTTGTATTTCTTAAGTTCCAGCTTCTCCGGCTTGAGTTTCTTGTTCCGGGTGGTGGTGTAGCGCGAAGGGGACTTGCCCTCTTTGCGCGCCTCAGTGCATTCGATGGTGATGATTTCGCGGGCCATGGCTATTCTTTCTCTTTGACTTTCTCTTCCGCTTCTTCTTCTTCGGGCTCGACTTCGCCGAGGCCGACTGCATCAACGGTACCAAGCGTGCCCAGCCGGCGCTGCCGCAGAGCGCCCTCGCGCTCCAACTGGGCTTGGGCCTGCACCGTAAAACGCGTCCAGGGAATCGCTTCCAGGCGCGAACTGGGAATCGGCTTGCCTGTCAATTCGCAAACGCCGTAAGTATCCTTCTCAATCCGCCTGAGCGCCTCCTCGATTTCGTAAACAGCATCCTGATCGGAGGACAACAGGCTCAAAGCAAAGTCCCGGTCGAAGTTGTCCGTGCCGGAGTCCGCCATGTGGAGGCTATAGCCGGCCATTTCCTGCGCCGATTCCTTTGCCAAACCGTCCATCTGCCGCGTCAATTGTTCGCGCAACTCCAGCAACCGACGATAGTAATTAGCCCACTGCGGCTTGACATTAGCTTCCCCATTCTTCTTCACATTCTCTGCTGACTGCCCGAGAATAGCCGCCGCCGTCGTCAAGCCATGTGGCTTGGCGTGCGCCGTTATCTTCTTGATGCTTTTTGGCTTCGTACTCACAACTCAAACTACTCGATTCTGTCGAACTGCTGCTCTTCACTGCCTCATCAGGAACGTCTTCTATCCCTTTGAGGGCGTGCGAATGTAGCAAAGGAACGTAAAAGTTCCATAACAATCTTCAAATATTTTTGGCGGACCAGGCACCTCTATTGTTAAATCCCTTCACAACCGTCGGCGCAGGGCGGCTTCGCTGGCCCTTCAACGTTCAGTCTTTTTCAATACAAGCGTAAGCGTTATGGTTATGGATGCTCTCCTGGTTTTCCGCTTCCACCTTATACCACGCCACATCCGGATGGGCGTTGAGCTTCAGGGCGACATTGCGCACCAGATCTTCCACAAACACCGGGTTGTCGTAGGCCCGCTCCGTGACCGCCTTCTCGTCCTGCCGTTTCAGCAGGGCGTAGAGCTCCGAACTGGCTGAGCTCTCGATAATCGCTATCAAGTCCTCAATCCACACCGCCTTCCGCGACCGGATCTGCACAGTCACCTCGCCCCTCTGATTGTGGGCGCCGTAAGCCGCGATCGCCTTCGAGCAGGGGCAAAGCGTCGTCACATTCGCCTTCACCGTCAGCAGGAACAGAATCTCCTGGTGGCACGCGGCAGCGTCAAACCGCGCCAGGTAATCCATCAGGCTTTCTTTGCGCGTGACCGGCGCTTGCTTCACCATGAAATACGGGAACTCGATCTCCAGGTGCGACGTGGCGGCATGAAACTTCTCCTGCATTGCGTGCAGGATGTCGGGAATATTCTCGACGTGAATCACATTGCCGTGCGCATTGAGCACTTCGAGGAAGCGGCTCATGTGAGTGCCCTTGAATTCCTTCGGCAGATCCACGAACATGCCAATAGTGGCGACGGTGTTCTGCACCGCGTGCGCTTTGTCCCGCACCTGGATCGGGAAGCGCAGCCCCCGGACGCCGACCTTGTCGATGCGCAACTCCCGGTGGTCACGCTCGCTTTGCTTGTCGTGCAATTTGGCCGGGACCGCGGGCACAGCGGGTTCCTGCGGCAGCCCTCGCTCCGGCGTTCCCTCGCCCAGGCTGAGCGCTCTGCGGCTCGAATTGGCCCGGACTGTTGCCGGGCGGCGGCGCGCTCGGGCGGATCCATTCTCACTCGGCTTAAACATGGTGTAAACCTAGCAGCGAACCCCCATTTTGCAAAAGCTATTGCTCAAAAATCCCCTTTGACTTGCCTTCGTTGGCCGCTTAGTACCACGCCGATGAACTTGCGCGCACGCTTGCACCACTCTGCAGCCATCCTGCTCGCCCTGCTGTTTTGGGCCCGATTCGCCGGTGCGGAGACCTTCCGCGTCGCCACCTACAACGTGGAAGGCTACTTGGATCAGGCCACCGAAACCCGTTCCCCCAAACTCTCAGCCTCCAAAGCCAAGGTCCGTGAGAGCATCCTTGCTCTTCGACCCGATGTTATTGCGTTGCAGGAAATGGGCCGGACCAACGCATTGCTGGAACTGCGCGACTCCCTGAAAGCCGAAGGACTCGACTTTCCCTATTGGGAACATGTCTCCGGATTCGACACCAACATCCACGTCGCCCTCCTGAGCAAGTTCCCGTTTACCGCTTGCCGCCTGCACACGGACGACAGTTTCCTGCTGAGCGGCCGCCGCTTTCGGGTCAGCCGCGGCTTGGCGGAGGTCGATATCCAGGTGAACACGAATTACTCGTTCACGCTCATCGCAGCGCACCTCAAATCCAAGCGTGCCGTCGCCCAGGCCGACGAAGCCGAGCTGCGCCTGGAGGAGGCCAAACTGCTGCGCGAGAAGATTGACGCCCGCTTCGCCGCCAATCCCGGCGTCAATCTGATCGTCGTCGGCGACTTCAACGACACCAAAGACTCAGCTTCCACCAAGGCGGTTATTGGCCGGGGCAAGTCCAAGCTGGTCGATACTCGCCCCGCCGAGCGCGACGGGAACAGCGCTTCGGGTCCCAACCCCGCCTGGCAGCTGCGCAATGTTACCTGGACCCATTACTACAGCAAAGAGGACACTTATAGCCGCATTGATTACATCCTCATCAGCCCCGGCCTGGCGCGCAAATGGATCGCGAATGACACTTACGTGCTGACCCTTCCCAACTGGGGCGTAGGCTCCGACCACCGTCCGATTGTGGCGAGCTTCGAGGCGCAGGACAAATGACCCCAAAACGGCACTTACGATCCACCGCAAAGCACGCAAAAAGGAGAGGGAGCTCGCTCTCGAACCAATCACTTTTCGGTGCCTGATCTTAATGTGACTCCGGCCGGGCTTTCTCTGCACTGCAAAAGTCGAGATTCCTCGCAGCCTGCGAAGAAACGTCGCGGCTTCCCGTTTGCCCATTTCCCCATTCCTCTCAATTCGGATTTGTTTCGGATTTCCGGCTCCGCCGGCCGGTTCGCCCGCCTCAATTTGGTTGTGTCCTTTGTGGCACTTTGCGGCTATATTCCGCGAGCGAAGAAATTATGAACCCACATACCGTGCTCTGGATTTACATTGTGCTGCTAGTGATCGGCGGGCTGATTGGCTTCCTGAAGGCCAAGAGCCGAGTGTCGCTGATTATGTCGGTGGCTTTTGCCGCCGCGTTGAGCCTTTGCGCGGCGGGCATCATCTTCCAACCCTACGTCGCCGATGTCCTGCTGGCAGCGCTATTGGTGGTGTTCGGGATGCGCCTGGCCAAGACGAAGAAGTTCATGCCGGCAGGGCTGATGCTGGCGGTTACCATCCTCGCGCTCGCTTTGCGCCATATCCGGCTCTAAAGATCATTTCGCCTTGGAAATGTGACTCCCGGCTCCCTTCCCATCTGGCAAATCCATGCGCAGGTCGTGGAGACTCTGCGTTCGGGGAACCGCTTGGTGCTGGTAGCCCCGACCGGCTCTGGCAAGACCACCCAGGTCCCGCAGATGCTGCTCGATGCCGGGCTGGCCGGGGCAAAGAAGATCGTCGTGCTGCAACCCCGCCGGGTGGCGGCGCGGACGGTGGCGGCGCGGGTCGCCTGGGAGCGCAAGTGCCCGCTCGGCGCGGAAGTCGGCTACCAGATCCGTTTTGACGACCAGACCAGCCTGGGCACTCGCATCAGCTACGTAACCGAGGGAATCCTCCTGCGCTGGCTGCAGGATAATCGCACGCTCTCAGACGTCGGCGTAATCCTCTTCGATGAATTTCACGAGCGCAATCTGCTGAGCGACGTGGCGCTGGCGCTGGTGAAACGCCTGCAGCAAACGGATCGTCCCGATCTGAAGCTGGCGGTCATGTCGGCAACCCTTGAGGCGGAACCGGTGGCGGATTACCTGAGTGACAACGGCGGGACCAGCGGTGCGCCGGTCCTGCACTCCGATGGGCAAAGCTTTCCGGTGGAGTTGCGCTATTTGAGCCAGCATGACGAACGGCCAGTCACCGCACAAGCGGCTGATGTGGTGGAGCAGATCCTCAACTCTGGAGAGCCGGGGGACATCCTGGTCTTCATGCCCGGCATGGGCGAAATCAACGCCACCATCAGCGCCGCCCGGACCATCCGGGCGAACGAGCGGCTGGCCCTAATCCCCCTGCACGGCGACTTGCCGCCTGAGCAGCAGGACCTCGCCTTCGCGCCGAATCCCCTGCGCAAGGTGGTCGTCGCCACCAACGTGGCGGAGACCTCCGTCACCATTGACGGCATTCGCCACGTGGTCGATGGCGGGCTGGCACGAGTCGCCCGCTACGACGCCGAGCGCGGCATCGGCACGCTCTTCCTCGAGCCCATCAGCCGCGCCTCCGCCGATCAACGCAAAGGCCGTGCCGGACGCACCGCGCCGGGCACCTGCCACCGGCTTTGGACCGAAAGCGGCCAGTTGAACCGGCCCGAGCGCAACACCCCCGAAATTCAGCGCAGCGATCTCGCCGAGGTGGTCTTATTGCTGCACTCCCTCGGCATCAAACGCGCCGCAGAGTTCGACTGGCTGGACAAGCCGGACCCGCAGGCCGTCGAGCGGGCGGAGCAGTTGCTGATCACCTTGGGAGCCCTGCGGGATTTGCGCCCCAGGGAACAGCCCGAGGCACCCAACGGCGAGCCGCCACCCGCAATCGAAGCCGACCTGACACCCATCGGCCGGCAGATGCTTAAGCTGCCGATGCACCCGCGTTACTCGCGCATGCTGGTGGAAGCGGCGAAATTCGGTTGCGTCCCGGCGGCGGCGTTATGCGCCGCGCTGGTGAGCGGGCGCGATTTGCTGATGCGTCTTGGCCGCGACGACAAGCATGTCCAGGAAGCGCGCGAGCTGTTCGAGGCGAGCCAGGAATCGGACTTCTACACGCTCATACGCGCCTATCAGTTCGCCCGGAAGAACAGCTTTAGCGTTGAAACGTGCCGCCGCTATGGGATCCACGCGCAAACGGCGCGGCAGGTCGAGCAGACCTGCGAGCAGATCATGCAGATCGCGCGGCAGCAAGGGCTGCTGCGCAGTGTGGATGGCGGATTGCCGCCTACGGAAAACTCCGACGCGCCTCACGCCGACCCTCTGCCCCGCTGCATCATGACCGGGTTCATCGACCAGCTCTGCCTGCGGCGCGACCAGGGGACGCTGGAGTGCGACTTGACCGAAGGGCGGCACGGCACCTTGATGCGGGAGAGTGTGGTACAAACCGCACCCCTGTTTGTCACGGCGACCATTCGCGAGGTGACCGGGCGCGGCTCAGAGAACCTGACCCTGCTCGGATTGGCCAGCGGGGTGAAGCGCGAGTGGATTCAAGAGACATTCCCGGAGCAGCTCACCGCGAAGATCGAGCACCATTACGACCGCACCCACAAGCGCGTCGCCGCGGTGAAACTCGTTCGTTTTCGGGACCTCATCATCCACCACGAGCACCAGCGCGAGATGGACCCCAAGGCTGCCGGTCGCTGCCTGGCAGAGGCCTATCGCAAGGGCTACTTCGAGCTGCCGCTGTTCAATCACGAGCTGAAGCAGTTCATCAGCCGGGTGAACCTCGTCGTGGCGGCGATGCCCGAGCTTGAATTCCCGCCCTTCGACGACGCGGCAATCACCGGCTGCCTGGCGCGGGCCTTCGCGGGATTAACCCTGACCAAGGAAGCGCAGGCCACGCCACTGCGTAATGCCTTTCTGCAAGCGCTCGCCCGGGAACAGCTTGGCTGGCTCGATGAGCTTGCGCCCACGAGCATTCTCTGGCCCGATGGCCGCAAAGTGAAACTCCAGTATCCTGAGAAACCTCGTGATACGGAGGACCAACCAAACTCCCCCGAGTTGCAGGTGAAGCTCCACGAGTGTTTTCCGCTCAAGGCGCATCCGCACGTCTGCGAAGGCCGTTTGCCGGTGAAGCTCTGGCTCTGCGCCCCCGAGGGCAAACGACTGGAAGCCACCTGCAATTGGGCCGCCTTTCGAACCAACAGCTATCCGAAGCTCAAATCCGCGCTCATGAAGAAGCACCCCGGCGTGCCGTGGCCATAACCGGCTCTCCGGCGTTACCAAGCTGGCTTACTGGGGACTCCTCAGTATCATTTAGCGCGCCGGAATCGTGAGGATGGGCGCCGCCCCCGCTGGCGCCGCCTGAATGCGATAAAGCTGCATCAAGAGGGCGAGCGTATCCTTGGAACGAATGTCATCGTGGCTGATGCTGTAATAGTACCCGGCATACTTGATCCAGACCATCGAATCTTTTAACGGAAACTTTGAGGCGCGGATATCCATCACTCCGTTAGCCTTGCCGGCCTTGACGCGGTTCGCCTGTCCCGGCGGCGTTTGTGTGTTCTTCGAAGCCGCAAACATCACGTCACAGAGTGAGCGAAACTGAAACAAATGCAGCGGGGTCATGCGCGTTCCGATCGCCAGAACAAAGTTCCCGTTGGTTGAGATGACTGAAAGCTGCCCGTTTTGCTGCGCTTCCCGGAGGGTTGTGACAAACATCCGAAACTCCGGATCGCTGGGCGAATTGTGATTGTTGACCAGGCTGTTGCCGTCCGGCAAGGTCATCCGCTCAACCAGCAGATCAGTCAATTCAGCTACCGGCCAGCCGGACCGCAAGAGCAGGCAGAAGGTGTCGGGAGAAATTTCGGCCAGGAACTGCTGGACGTAGTTCTTCCCTTCGACCGGAATATAGGAAACCGTCGGTTTGGTGGAGAATGAGTAATCCACTCCCGCATCAGCGCTCTTGGTGTTTCCCGGAGATCCAATACTCGCGCCGAGGCTGGCCCCGACATGACTTTCGTACGAGGCAGTTAGCGATCCCGGTTGCAAAAACATCGGCGACTCGCGGAAGTGCATGCGCACGAGGTTGAGCAGCATCTGCTGGGTCTGGTTATATTGGATGATGTTGTTGAAGTCAGTAAAGTCGGTGCGAATCGCATTGTTCGCGACCGCACAACCACCAAGAAGAGCCGCGAGGCCCAGGAGTGCGGTGGTCGTAAAATAGGTTCGCTGGCGCTGTGGGTTCATGATTTTTCTCCTGCCTGTTCCATTCCGTGACCTAGCCTTAAACTTTGCACCTGGGCGAGGCGTATCAGATCGATCAGCAGGGCATGACGCGCTGCGGACTCCGCCCCGTCGGTGCAGACATCGAGGTAACTCTTCAGCGCAACGGCGATGCCATCTTTGCCAATATCCGCGACGCCGATCTCCGTCTGACTCGCCACGAACGCGGCATCGTTAGCAATGCGACTGCGAACGGCTTCGATGTAGGCCTGCAGTCGCTTCGGAGTTCCCCCCTCGGTGACAAGGATATTCATTTTGATGACGCGGTGCCGTCGCGTCCCGAGGTTGTTAATCGTCGCATCGGCCAGCTTGCCGTTGGGAATAATGGCGACGCTGTCCTCCGCCGTGCGGATGCGGGTCGAGCGAATGCCCACCGCCTCGACAGCGCCTTCCACGAAACCGGCATCGATCCAGTCGCCGCTGCGGAAGGGACGGTCGGTCACGAGAATGCTAGCCCCGAAAATGTTGGCGAGCGTATCGCGTGCCGCGATCGCGAAGGCCAGTCCGCCGATGCCCAGCCCGGCAACGATGTTCGCCGCGGGAATCGACAAGAAATACGCGATACCCAAGCTGGTGGCGAATACGATGGCGACGCGTCCGCCAGCGAGGGAGAAATTCACGATGATGTCATCGGTTTTGCTGGAAGTCAGTTGCGCTCGTACGGCAAAGAATTGGCCGAGAATGGAGAGGAGATGCCACGTGACGATCCCGGCGGAAAGCAAGACCAGACTGCCCAAGATAGGAACGCTGTACGCGCGGGGTCGTTCGGGAACACCGAGCAACGAAGGCACCCATTGCAGCACGGCCGCCCCGAGCATGATTGTCAACGCCCAAATGAACAAGCGTGGCCGCTCTGGTTCGGCACCCGGTATCCGTTGGACCAGGCGGCTGACGAAACCAGCGACCATTCGCCCCACGAGAAATCCGACCGGGATCACGGTGAGCAGCGTCAGCATCTGCCAGTACTCAAAGCGGCGCAGCCTCCCAAGTAGGAAAGGGGCTTTGTCCGCAACGAAATGACGCAAAGCGAAGTAGGTGCTGGAGGGGATTTCTCCGTACGGCGCCAGCGTTGCCGCTGGCAGGTTGGCCGTTGCGAAATAGAGGTCGGGGATCTGGTCAATGGTCTCACGCGTAAATTGCCAGGGCGCGTCCGGGGCGGAACCGCTGGGCGCAATGACGATCGAACCAAATCCCTGGGCGAAGTGGACGTAGGGGTCGCGATCAGCTCCGTCGTTGGGAATGGACTGCAAACCGACCATCCCGATCTTATGAAGAGTTCGGCGCAGATATTGAGCGATGAGCGCACCATCGGACTGCTGTAGAAAAACGGGGAGCGCACGCAGGTCCATCGTCGAAAACACCAGCGCACGCCCGTCGCCGTTCCAATCGTTCATGCCCTCAAGAAAGGCGCGCATTGTGTCGCGCGGATTCTGCAGGCGGCGGAACGACTGCGCGGTCGGTGGGGATGCGCCATAGATTGCGAGCAACGACTTGCGAGCGGTGGCCACTTCGGTCTCGCTGGGAATCACGAGGTGCCAATCGCCCGTCGCGTTGCGCCGCAGCGTTACCGTAAGCGTCACGCCCGAGCGCAATTGCTCCAAGCGCCCGGAGACCGAGTCTTCCCGTTGGTCCCCGGGAAAAGCCCCTTCATCCAGCGTCGTGAGGTCAATGAGATCGAAATAACGCCGCACCCGCAGCAGGGATTCCACCGGCGACGCCGGCTGGCCCGTGGCGGGAAATTCGGAGGCGGCGATCGCGCTGGTCCAAGCCTCCGGCCGGCCACCGCGGGCGCGGTTGGCCGCCGCGATGAAAGTCTGAAAAGCCAAGCGGGGGGTGTGGAGGTCAATGGGCGGTGGCGGACTTTGAAGGGGGCTGCGCCTACCCGTCAACCAACCTAACCCATCCTCCCGCCCGGTGAATGTCCGCTGGTCGTGGCTGAGGACCAACAGGATCGATCCCGATTGCTCGCCCGCAAACCAACGACCCTCCAGTTGCACGCCGTGAACCTTTGCCTCGATGCGCCCGTTCTGCGGCGCATACGTTCCGGTCACCAGACCGCCCTCCTGTTTGAGGACGAGTCGCCCCCCGCCGTCGTGCCAGGTCACTTCCCACTCGCCGGCCCAATCAGCGTAAGCCCCCATTGTGGAGGCGGTCGCGAACATCGCGATCAGGCAAAACAAATGCCGGCAACTTATAAACATCATGGATGACGAACCCAATAAATCGCTTAGAGCACGCGGCCAGTCAATCGTTTTTCACAGGCCATTCCGGATCGGCCACGAATATTTCATCAGCCCAGCACCGGATGTGGCAAGACCGAGGCGACCGGCCAAGTGTGGGCGGCGGCCTTGACAGCGTGCCGGAGTGCGGCGGCATCGTCGGTCGCGCAGCCCGTCCACTGCGGGCGCGGAGCGCGCGCGGCGGATCACGCGCACGCAGTGGCGGGGCAACTCTTTCGCGCGACAGTTGCACAGTAGGCTGCGGCCCCGGAGCGGCTTGCAGCAACTCGGCGCGCAGGTCGCCGCGCTGCAAAAGTTTCAGCCCGCCCCCGAAGCAGCGGTCCTGCCAGGCACGCCCAACGTCATGATTTCCGCCGGCGCACGACGATTCTGCGCAAGCCAGGCCATGCCGCGCATGGCAGGATCAACGTGGTGGAAGAAGCGCTGGTAGGCGGCGCAGAGGTAGTTCAAACCCGGCTCGCCATCCGGCGTGCGGATGAAGCGGTTCTTCGGACATTCGCCGTGGCACACGAAACGGACGTCGCAATTCCGGCAAAACGCGGGGAGCGTTCCGACCTTGGCCGCGCCGAAGGCGCGCTGCTGCGGGCCGCGCACGAGTTCGCCGAGGCTGCGATGGAGCAGGTTGCCGAGTTGGTAGCCGGGATAAACAAAGTGGTCGCAGGAGAAGACATCGCCGTTGTGCTCCAGTGCAACGGCGTCACCGCAGGTTTCGCGAAACAGACACAGGCCGGCAGGTTGCCCCAGCCAGTTTCCGAGCGCAACATCGAACAACTGGACGAAGACCTTGCCCACATCGGCCCGCACCCATTCATCGAAAAGGGTCACCAGAAATTCGCCGTAGTCTGCGGCCCGCACGGTCCAGTCGGTGACTTCCGTTTCGGTGGTGTCAGGCGTCGGCGGCGGGGCGTGGTCCAGTCCACGCGCCAGGGTCTCCGCCGTGGGCCGGCGCTCAACGAGCGGGATGAACTGGAGAAAACCGGAACCGATTTCCTTGAGGAAGCGGTACACTTCCAGGGGTTGCCGGGCGTTATCGCGGTGGACCACGGTGAGCGTGTTGAACTCGACGCCGTGTTTTTTCAGCACTGCCAGTCCGCGCATCACGCGCTCGAAGGTGGGCTGGCCACTTTTGTCCACGCGGTAGAGATCATGGAGCGGCTGCGGGCCGTCGAGGCTCAGGCCGACGAGGAAATCCTCACGCTGGAGAAATTCGCCCCAGGCGTCGTCGAGCAGGATGCCATTGGTTTGAAACGCGTTTTGCACCGTGCGGCCCGCGGCGTGGCGGCGCTGCAGGGCCACCGCGCGCTCGAAGAAATCCACCCCCATGAGCGTCGGCTCGCCGCCCTGCCAGGCGAAGAGGACTTCCGGCCCGCGCTGCGCCGCAATTTGCTGCTGCACGCAGGCCGTCAGCACTTCATCGCTCATGCGAAAGCCCGCACCGCGAGCAAACAGCGATGCCTTGTCCAGATAGAAACAGTATTCGCAATCGAGATTGCAAATCGCCCCGGAGGGCTTGGCCATGACATGGAAGGTATCCGGCGGGGCGGACATGATCGGGCATCAAATCACTGCCGACCAGCGAATGCGATAGAAGGCTTTGGGCTCGACCAGGCTGTCGTTGTAGAGAACGGGGCCGTTGTTGCCGATGATGGGTGCGCCCAGATCAGTCCAGCCCGTCAAGTCGGTGGATTTCTGAATCTGGTAACTGGTGTTCTCCCGCGAGACAAAGGTGATCTGCACCGCGACGTGGTCCGTCCCACTGTCTTGCCACCGGACAATCGCGATTTTGAGTTTTTCCGGCCCGGCAGGTCCGTTGAGGGGAGTGGCGGCCAACCGTCCGCCGGGGCTGGTCTCCTGTAGCAAAATGTTCTTCAGGGTGCCGTACGCAGTTTGCTGGTCCAGGGTAAGCGGGGGCGGAGTAAAGCCTACGTCCGAGAGGTTGATCATCTCCAGCGGACCGGGCGCACCGTAAATTGGGGCTCCGCCGGCGCCGTCGTTGGCATAGTAATCGCCGCCGGTGGGGCGTAGGTCATAGAACTCCCCTTGGTCGGCCGCCGGGGGATTACTGCCGCTGCCGTCCCAATAGCGGCTGAGCTTGAAGTCCGGAGTGCGCACGGCTTGGATGCGATTGGGCGGAGCGACCACACCGTTCGGTCCCGTGCTCGCCGCGTCCTGCCCGGCGAAGATATCATCGAAGGTGAAAAGCACATACGGTTGCGCCGCCGTTGGTGAATTATGGGTGTCGGGGTGCAACACCACATGGCTGTAGTTCACGCCTTTGAACCCCTTGGCCTGCCAGTTGGGGACGCCGGTCAACTCGCACAGCGTGGGCAGCAAATCCACATGCGACACCATCGCTTCCGTGGTTTTCGCGGCGGGGAACAATCCTGGATTCGACCAAATGAGCGGCACTCGAAGCGTCTCTTCGTAGGCGACAAAGGTCTTTTGTCGCAGGCCGTTGTGGCACAACCCCATCTCGCCGTGGTCGGACGTGCGAATGATGAGCGCCTCGTTTAAGGCCGGCCCCGTCCCGTTCTTGTCTGGATCCAAAACGTCCAGCAGTTGGCCGATCTGTTTATCCACGGCCGACATGAGCCGCCCGTAGAAATTGAGATAATTCTGCTGTTTGCTGGTGGTGAGCAGCGTCCCCAGTCCGGCCATGGCCAGCAGGATGCCTTTCTGCGCGCTGGGCTTTTTGGATAGATCGTCGTTTAGGCTGGGCGGCGTCTGGATGGCGGGCGTGGTCGCGGCAATCCAAGGGTCGCCCGCCTGCTTGTAGCCGCCGCTGATGTCGTATTGAGCCGGGTAGCTCAGGACATCGTGCGGGTTCACCAGGGAAACGATCAGGCAATAGGGCTTGCCCGTAGGATGAGCGATCCGATTGGTCAGGAAAGCGACCGCGTCATCCACAAAACGCTGGTCGTTTTTCACCGTGTTGGTGGCGTCCGCGCCGCCAAAGTTCTCCTTGGCAGTGTCGCCGCCCGCGTCGGGCGCATCCCAGCCATCGAATCCATAGCGCGAGATGTCGTCCGCGATGTAACTGCCATCGGCCGCTTGCACGGGGCTACTCATGTGCCATTTACCTTTGTAGATCACGTCGTAGCCCGCCTCCTTGAGGCAGGTGGCCAGATTCGGCAATGTGGGATCCAACCGATGCTCGGTCGCGGATTGCTGCATGCCTTCGGTCAGCGTGTCCTTTGAGTGGTGCTGGGCCGCAAACAGCCCGGTGAACAGGGTGTTGCGCGAAACCGTACACATGGCCGCCGCCGTAAAGGCGTGGGTGAAGGTGACGCCGCGGTCCTTCAAGCGCTTCGTGTTTGGCAGATTGGCGTCCTCCCAGCCCGGTGGGAACCACATCGGCGGGCGCTCCTGGTCGGTGATGATCAGGATGAGGTTCTTTTGGGTCGGCAGCGCTTCGGCTTGGGCTTGCGGCTGAACCACCAGCCCGAGGAATTGCGAGCCAAGAACCGCCGTAGCGGCCCCGGCGGAGAGCTTGAGAAAATCGCGGCGGGCAAGGGAAAAGGGACTCGCTGGTTTCATTTTTGCGTCAGGCATGTCTTGCATAGGGTCGGTATTATCCCAAAAAGGCACGTGTGATCAACCGCAAAGAGCGCATAGGAAGGAACTTGTGATGATTCCGAGCCGAAGGACGAACCGGTCGGGTGAATGGATAACTTATGCAATCCGTAAGTATTCGGTGAACACGTTTGCTAGCCGTTGAGCATGGCAATATAATCAGCGCACAGGGGA
>SERZ01000739.1_pt1 | contig 21179 bp, 13 predicted proteins | sample 3171461 | NCBI WGS metagenome assembly SERZ01 (sample SAMN06051861, study PRJNA518727) | freshwater metagenome | biome: subpolar coniferous forest; feature: holomictic lake; material: water; isolation source: holomictic Lake 227, 6 m depth | place: Canada: near Kenora, Ontario | collected... | reverse complement strand
CCGAGGTCAGGCCGGGCAGCGCCGTCGTGGTCAGCGCGCCCAGCTGGTCCGAGCCGAGGCTTTGCACCGCCGTCGCCGCGAGCGCCGCGAGTTCGGCCAGGGTCAGGCCGAGCAGCTGGGTCGTGGTCAGGGCGCCCAGCCCGGTCGTGGTCAGGCCGGGCAGCGCCGTCGTGGTCAGCGCCCCGAGCGCGGTCGAACTCAGGCCCGAGAGCACGGTCGTGGTCAGCAGGCCGAGTTCGGTCGAGGTCAGGCCGCGGATCTGGGTCGTGGTCAGGGCGCCGAGGCCGGTCGAGCTGAGGCCGGCCAGCGCCGTGGTCGGCAGGAGGCCGAGGGCGCTCGAACTGAAGCCGCGCAGCTGGGTCGTCGACAGCGCCAGGAGTTCGGTCGAACTCAGGCCGGGCAGCGCCGTGCCCGGCAGGAGGCCGAGACCGGTCGAGCTGAGGCCCCGGAGCTGGGTCGTCGACAGGGCGGCCAGCTGGTCCGAGCCAAGGCCGGGCAAGGCCGTGGTCGGCAGCGCCCCGAGCTGGGTCGTGCTGAGCGCGGCGATCTCGATCACCGTCAGGGCGCCGAGCTGATCCGAACTCAGGCCCGCGAGCTGGGTGACGGTCAGAGCCTGGACTGCGGTCGTGGTCAGGCCGGGCAGCGCGGAGACCGTCAGGGCTCTGATCCCGGTCAGGCTCAGCGCCAGGATCTGGGTCGTGGTCAGGGCGCCGAGCTGCGCCGAACTCAGACACTGGACCGCCAGCACACCGATTTCGGTCGCGGTCAGGCCCGTCAGCTGGGTCGTGCTGAGCGCGGCGAGATCGTCCGGGGTCAGGCCGGGCAGCGCCGTGGTGGTCAGGGCGCCGAGCCCGGTCGGGGTCAGGCCCGCGAGCTGGGTCGTCGACAAGACCCCGAGCTGGTCCGACCTCAGACCCGCGAGCTGCGCCGGGGTCAGGCCCGCGAGCTGCGCCGGGGTCAGCCCGCCCAGGGCGGTGGTGGTCAGGGCGCCGAGCCCGGTCGACGCCAGCCCGGCAATGCCGGCGCAGGTCAGCATCGCCAGCTGGTCCGAGGTCAGGCCGTGAATCGCGGTCACGGTCAGCGCGCCGATCAGCGCCGGGGTCAGGGTCTCGATCTGATCGCTGGTCAGGGCGCCGATCTGGTCCGAGGTCAGCCCGCCGATCTGAACCGGGGCCAGGGCGCCGAGCATCTCGGAGCTGAGGCTCACGATCTGCGTCGTCGTCATCGCGGCGATCTGATCCGAGGTCAGTGTGTTGAGCTGTGCCGCGGTCAGCCCGCTCAGCTGGTCCGAGGTCAGCCCCTGCAGTGCCGTCGGCGTCAGCAGGCCGATCCTGGTCCAGGTCAGACCCTCGATCTGAGCCAGGGTCAGGACTCCGAGCTGGTCTGATGTCAGGCCCTGCAGCACCGTCGTCGACAGGCCGCCCAACTGATCCGGGTTGAGCCCGCCGATCTGTGTGGAGGTCAGGGCGGCGAGCAGCCACGAGGTCAGCCCGGCGAGCTGACCGTTCGAAAGCCCGCCGAGTTCGGCCGGAGTCAGTCCCGCGCCCTGCCCGGTGGTCAGCGCCGCCAGCTGATCCGAGGTCAGGCCCTGCAACGCCGCACCGCTCAGAGCGCCGAGGCCGGTTGCGCCGAGGCCGGCAAGCTGGACCGTGGTCAGGGCGCCGAGCTGATCCGACCCCAGCGCCTGCAACGCCCCGGTCGAAAGGGCCGCGATCAGGGTCGCGCCAAGACCGGCGAGCTGCGCCGTCGCCAGCCCGCCCAGCTGGTCCGAGGTCAGGCCCTCGACCGCGGTCGCGGTCAGGGCGCCGAGGCCGGTCGCGCTCAGACCCGCGAGCTGCGCCGTGGTCAGGGCGCCGAGCCCGGTGACGCTGAGACCGGCGAGCTGCGAGGTTGCGAGGCTGCCCAGCTGGTCCGAGGTCAGCCCCGCGAGCTGGACCGTCGTCAGCCCGGTCAGCCCGGTCGCGCTGAGGCCGGCGAGCTGCGCCGCGGCCAGAGCGCCCAGCTGGTCGGACGTCAAGCCCTGCAACGCCGCACCGGTCAGGGCGCCGAGGCCGGTCGCGCTAAGGCCGGCAAGCTGCGCCGTGGCCAGAGCACCCAGCTGATCCGAACCGAGGCCCAGCAACGCCGTGGTGGTCAGGGCACCAAGGTCGGCGGAATTCAGCCCGGACAGGGCCGTCGTGGTCAGGGCCACCAGCTGACCCGAGCCGAGGCCGATGATCTGGTCCGGGCCGAGCGCGCCCCACTGGGCGGCGCTGAGGCTGCCGATCTGCCCGGTGCCGAGACCGCCGAGTTCGGTTGCGGTCAGGCCGGCCAGGGCGGTGGCGGTCAGGGCCAGCATCCCGGTGGTGGTCAGGCCGGCGAGCTGGGTGAGCGTGAACCAGCCCAGTTGGGGCGCGGTCAGGGCGGCGAGCTGGCTGGTCGTCAGGACGCCGAGCTGGGACGGGCCGAGGCCGTCCAGCTGGGCCAAAGTCAGCGCGCCGACCTGGGTCGGGGTCAGCGCCGCGAGCTGGGCCGGGGACAGGCCGGCGAGCTGGGAGGCTGCCAGCGCGGCGGTCTGGCTGGTGGTCAGCGCCTGGAGCGCCTCGCTGCCGAGACCGCCGAGCTGGCTGACGCTGAAAGCGCCGAGCTGGGCCGGAGTCAGGCCGCCCAGCTGGGCCAAGCTGAGCAGCGCCACCTCGTCCGGGGTCAGGCCGGCCAGCTGCGCCGTGCCGAGACCGGCCAGCTGGCCGGCGCCGAGGCCGCTCAGCTGGTCGCTGGTGAAGGCGGCAAGGTCGGCGGCGCTGAGGCCACCCAGCGCCGTCACCGTGATCTCGGCCAGCTGGGTGGCGCTGAACGCCGCCAGCTGGGCCGTGGTCAGCGCCCCGATCAGGGTCGAGGTCAGGCTGTGGCTCTGGCTCGCCGTCAGCCGCGCCAGCGCCCCGGCATGCAGGCCGCCGGCCGCAGCCGCGGTCAGCGCCTCGAGCTGGCCCGGGGCCAGGGCCAGGATCTGATCCTCGGAGAAGCCGCCGAGCTGGGTCGCGCTGAAGCCGGTCAGGGCCGCGGGCGTGATCGCCCGGATCGCGCTGGTGCCGAGGCCGGGCAACCGGTCAAGCGCCAGCGCGCCGAACGCCGCCCCGCCGAGCGCGCCGATCTGCGCCGGGGTCAGCGCGCCCAGCTGATCGCTGCCAAGGGCGCCGAACTGGGTCGGGGTCAGCGCCGCGATCTGGCCGCTGCCGAGGCCGCCCAGCTGGGCCGCCGACAGCGCACCCAGCTGGCTCGGGGTCAGGACGCCGACCCCGGCCGGAGTGAGGCCGCGCAGCTGGGTCACGGTCAGCGCCGCGATCTCGTCGAAACTCAGACCCCGAAGCTGGCTGGCGGTCAGGGCGCCGAGCTGGGCCGGGCCGAGGCCGCCCAGCTGATCCAGGGTCAGCGCCGCCAGCTGGGCCGGCCTGAGGCCGACGATCTGCGCCGGCCCGAGGGCGGCGAGCGCGGCCGGGGTCAGGCCGCCGAGCTGGTCGGCCGAAAGCGCGCCCAGCTGGGTCACGGTCAGGCTGCGCAGCTGGCTGCTGCTCAGCGCCGCCAGCTGGCCCGGCGTGAGGCTACCGAACTGAGCCAGGGTCAACTCGCCGATCTGGCTGCTGCTCAGACCGCCGAGCTGGGCCTGGGTCAGCAGCGCGATGGTATCGGGCGCGAGACGGTGCAGCTGGGCCGTGGTCAGCGTCCCGAGCTGGCTCGCGGTCAGGGCGCCGAACTGCTCGGCGCTCAGGCCGGCCAGCCGGGTTGCGGTCAGGCTGCGCAGCTGGCTGCTGGTCAGCGCCGCCAGCTGGGGCCCGGTCAGCGCCGCCAGCTGGTCGGCCGACAGCGCCGCGACCTGCACGGTGGTCAGGGCGCCGAACTGGGTGGTGCTGAGGGCCGCGATGTCTTCCGCCGACAGCGCGAGGAGCTGGGCCTCCGACAACGATCGGATGTCGATCGCGCTCAGACCGGCGAGCTGGTCGACGGTCAGGCCGCCGAGCTGGGCCGCGCTCAGACCGGCGAGCTGGGCGGTGCCGAGGGCGCCGAGCTGGGTCGCCGACAGCGCGCCCAGCTGGTCCAGGGTCAGGGCGCCAAGCTCGGCCGGACTGAGGCCACGCAGCTGAGCGGCGGTCAGGGCCGCGATCTCGTCGACGCCAAAGCCCTGAATCTGGCTGGTGGTCAGGGTGCCGAGCTGGGCCGGGCCGAGGGCGGCGAACTGGCCGGGGCTCAGCGCGGCGAACTGGGCCGGCCCGAGGCCGGCGAGCTGGGCCGGGCTGAGGATGGCGATCGCGGCCGGGGTCAGGCCGTCGAGCTGGTCGGCCGAGAGCGCGCCCAGCTGGGCCGCGCTCAGGCTGCGCAACTGCCGGTCGTCGAGGGCCGCGAGCTGGGCCGGAGTCAGGCCGGCGAACTGGGCCAGGGTCAGCTGGCCGAGCTGGCTGCCGCTCAGACCGCCGAGCTGGGTCAGGCTCAACCGCCCGATGACGTCCGGAGCGAGGCCGTGCAGCTGGACGGCGGTCAGCGCCCCGAGCTGGCCCGCGGTCAGGGCGCCGAACTGCTCGGCGCTGAGGCCGGCCAGCCGGGTCACCGTCAGGCTGCGCAGCTGGCCGCTGGTCAGGGCGCCGAGCTGCGCCCCGCCGAGGGCCGCCAGCTGGTCCGCGGTCAGCGCCACTATCTGCACGGTGGTCAGGGCCGCAAACTGCCGAGCGGTGAGAACCGCGATGTCGTCGACCGTCAGCGCCGCGAACTGGGCGGCCGACAGCGACCGGACACCGGTCGGACTGAGGCCGCGCACCTGATCGCCGGTGAGAGCACCGACCTGGGTCGCGCTCAGGCCGGCGAGCTGGGCGGTGCCGAGGGCGCCGAGCTGGGTCGCCGACAGGACGCCGAGCTGGACCGCGCTCAGGGCGCCGAGTTCGGTCGGGCTGAAACCATGCAGCTGAGTCGCGGTCAGGGCCGCCATCGCCTCGGCGCCGATCCCCTGGAGCTGGCTGGTGGTCAGGGCGCCGAGCTGGGCCGCGCCGAGCCCGCCGACCTGACTGAGGCTGAGCGACCCCAGCTGCAGCGGCCCCAGGCCGGCGAGCTGCGTCACACTGAGGGTGGCCAGCGCGGCCGGGCTCAGGCCGTCGAGCTGGTCGGCCGAGAGCGCGCCCAGCTGGGTCGCGGTCAGGCTGCGCAGCTGGCGGTCGCCGAGGGCGGCGAGCTGGGCCGGGGCCAGGCCGCCGAGCTGGGTCAGGGTCAGCTGGCAGAGCTGGGAGCCGCTCAAACCGCCGAGCTGGGTCAGGGTCAGCCGCCCGATACCGTCGGCGGTCAGGCCGCGAACCTGGGCGCAGCTGAGCGCCCCGATCTGGCTGGCGGTCAGGGCGCCGAACTGCTCGGCGCTGAGGCCGGCCAGCCGGGTCACCGTCAGGCTGCGCAGCTGGCCGCTGGTCAGGGAGCCGAGCTGGGTCAGGGTCAGCGCCGCCAGTTGCGTGGCCGACAGCGCCGCGACCTGCGCGGTGGTCAGGGCGCCAAGCTGGGTGGCGCCGAGGACCGCAATGTCGTCCGCGGTCAGCGCCGCGAGCTGGACCGCCGACAAGGCACGGATGTCGAGCGAACTCAGGCCGCGCAGCTGATCGCCGGTCAGAGCGCCAATCCCGGTCGCGGTCAGGCCGCCGAGCTGGGTCGTGCTCAAGGCCGCGAGCTGGGCGGCCGAGAGTGCGCCGAGCTGGCCCGGGCCGAGAGCGCCGAGCTGACCCGCCCCAAGGCCGCGCAGCTGGGTCACGGTCAGGGCCGCGATCTCGTCGCTGCCGAGGCCCTGGAGCTGGCTGGTGGTCAGGCCGCCGAGCTGGGCCGCGCTGAGACCGCCAAGCTGACGCGGGCTGAGCGCGGCCAGCTGGACCGAGCCGAACCCGGCGAGCTGGGCCGGGCTGAGCGAGGCGAGCGCGGTGGCGCTCAGGCCGTCGAGCTGGGTTACGGTCAGAGCCGCGACGCCGGCGACGCTGAGGCCGTCGAGCTGGCGACCACTCAAGGCCCCGAGCTGGGCCGAACTCAGGGCAACGATCTGGCGGGTTGTCAGGGCCCCGATCTGGAACGAGCCGATGCCGCCGAGCTGGTCCCCGGACAGCGCCGCGATCTGCACGGTGGTGAGACCGGCCAGCTGGGTCGCGGTCAGGATGGCGAGCTGGGTCGCGGTCAGGGCGCCGACCTGATCGTCGGACAGCAAGGCGAGCTGTTTTGCCGCGAAGCCATGGAGCTGGGCCGGGGTCAGGGCCGCGATGACCTCCCCGCCGAGCGCCAGCAGCTGGGCCGTGCTCAGCGCCCCCAGCTGGAGCGTGGTCAAGCCGCCACTCTGCACGGTGGTCAGGCCGGCGACGACATCGGTGGCAAGGCCGCGGAGGGTCGCGGGCCCCAGCGCCGCCAGTTGCTTCGCGGTCAGGCCCGGCAGCTGATCGACCGACAGCGCGCCGCTCTGGTTCGCGCTGAGGCCGGCCAGCTGAGCGGTGGTGAGGGCGCGAATCTGGTCCGAGGTCAGGGCGCCGACCTGGACCGTGGTCAGCGCCGCCAGTTGGGTCGTCGCGAGGGCGCCGACCGCGGTGGCGGTGAGGGCCGCGATCTGGTCGGTGCCGAGGGCTGTGACCTGGGCCGCGCTCAGGCTGCGCACCTGCGCGAGCGAAAACGCCGCCAGCCCCTCGGGACTGAGGCTGCCGGTCTGGGCCGTGCCCAGGCCCTTGATCTGGGTCGGGGTGAGGCCCCTGATCTGCGTGGTCGACAGCGCGCCCAGCTGGACGCTTCCCAGCGCGCCGAGCTGGCTGCCGGTCAGCGCCCCGAGTTGCCGGGCGGTCAGACCGCCGATCTGCTCGATGCTGAGCGCCCGAATCTGGGTCGCGGTCAGAAACGGCATCTGCGCGGCACTGAGGGCGCCAACCTCGTCGGCGGTCAGGGCGGCCAGCTGACCGGTGCCGAGCGCGCCGAGGCCGGACGCGCTGAACCCCCGGAGCTGGGTCGCGGTCAGCGCCGCGATCAGCTCGGCACTGATCCCTCTGACCTGAGTCGCGGTCAGGCCGTTGATCCTGGCCGCCGTCAGACCGGCCGCCTGATCGGCGCCCAGAGCGCCCAGCTGGGTCGCGGTCAGCGCCGCCAGCTGATTGGTCTCAAGCTTCTGAATCTGAGCCGGGGTCAGACCGCCGAGCTGGGACGGCGTCAGGGCGGCGATCTGGCTGGCGGTGAGCGCCGCCACCTGAAGCCCGGACAGGGTGCCGATGTCCTCGACGGACAGGGCCTTGAGCTGGGTCGTGGTCAGCCGGGACACCTGGCCCTGCGTGAGAGCGGCGATCTGGTCGGTGGCCAGAGCGCGAATCTGGTCCGAACTCAGGCTGCCGAGCTGGGACGGGGACAGGGCCCGCACCTGCTCCGTGGTCAAGCTGCCGAGCTGATCATTGGTAAGGCCGGCGATAACGGTTGTGGTCAGTGCCGCGATCTGGTCGGCCCGCAAAACGCCGAACTGATCGGCGCTGAGGCCACCGACCTGCCGGCTGGTCAGGGCGCCGATCTGGTCGGCCGAGAGGCCCCTTATCTGGGTGGTCGAGAAGGCGCTGACCTGAAACGGGGTAAAGCCTTTTACTTGAGCAAGGCCGAGAGAGGCGATCTGACCGCGACTGAAGACCTGAACCTGATCAAGCGTAAAGCCGGCAATCTGAGTCGTCGTGAGAGCGCTCAACTCAACAGACGACAGCGCCTCGAGCTGAGACGTGGTCAACGCCCGGATCTCTGCCATCGGCGTGCCATTATTGATCGCCATCAAGCGGCTCTTTCAACAACTAATTCCATATAAAAATAACCGAATTTGATCGAGAATACCCACAATTTTTAGTTTTGTAAAGATAAAACCAAATTCGGACCCGGAAGACCTCGCGCGGACCCTTTGTGCGGCGCAACCGACACACCCTGATGGAAACTGTTGGCACCCCCGACCGGAAATCGGGGGCCGGACTCAATAGCGACAGGCGGTCGGTCTCGGCGCCGCCCACCGGCGAGCCCCTCTCCGCCCCCTGCCTGGCCGCGGCCCGGTTCGGAGCCGGATCAGTGGCCGGCCGCCGTTACGGGCTCCGAGACTCGGAACCGGCGATCGCCGGCCCCGCCAGCCCCATGTAATCAGGGATTAGCATATCTCGAAGATCCGCGACAGACTCGACCGGAGACCGGCCGGCCATGGGCGATTTCTGTGACACCATGCCGCGCCGGACGCCGCCGCGCGCGACCGGCCGCGCCCCCGTCCGGACAAAAATCCGGCGCGGCCCTATTCGTGCGTCCGACGGGCGGGCCGCGTGCTATGAGAATGCGGCTCAGCCAACAAAGGTGAGGTGAAGGTCGTGGCCAAGACTGAATGGGGCATCAAGCGCATCTGTCCAAGCTGCAGCGCCCGCTATTACGATTTCCATAAATCGCCACCGGTCTGCCCGACCTGCCAGTCCGTCTACGACCCGGAAGCGCTGCTCAAGTCGCGCCGCGCCCGGCCGGTGCCGGCCGATGTGACGCCGAAGAAGATTCCGTTGCCGGTGCGTGAGAGCCTCGGCGTCGATGTCGACAGCGAGACCGTCGCGCTCGATCAGGCCGACGACACCGTGCCCGTCGCCGACATCATCGACAGCGTCGATGTCGATGTCGACGCCGTCGCCGACATCGATGCCGATGAGGAGGAACCGGAGGACGTTTCGGAACTCGATGATCTCGGCGACGACATGGACGAGGTTCTCACCATCCAGGACGACGAGTAGCGCGAATTCCGTCGCGCTCCGCGTCCGCGCCTCAGCCGCCGAGCCAGGTCTCGACCCGCCGGGCCACGCCCTCGGACAGGACCCGGCTCTGGTTGTCGCGGAGGTGATCGACGATGCCGTTCGAGAGGCTGGTCAGGCGCTCGCCCTCGACCAGTTCACGCATCTTGACGGCGCCGAACTCGGCGCCGACGCCGACGCCGAAGGCGGCAACGCCGAGCAGCGGCGTGGCCACCGCCTCCACCGGTCCGAGGGCGCTGCCGGCCAGCATCGGCACCACCAGGGTACGGGCGGCATCGCTGACCGCGCTGTTGACCATGCGCCGGGCGATCTGGCGGGCCACCAGCATCATGCCTTCGGTGGTGGCGGTGGTCTGCAGGCCGGTCAGCGCCGGGTCGGCCTTGATCAGGGCCACGGCGTCGGGCGGCGCCGACATCGCCGAAGCCGGCGCCGGCAACCCCAGCGCCTCCCACGAGACCACCACCGGCTGGGCGGAGCCGGCCGCCGCCGGCTTGCCATGCTCGGTCATGAAGCCCGAGAGCGCCGCGATTTCCCCGGCCGCCGCCGCCTCGGCCCGCTCAATGGCGCGCGCCTGCACCGCCCGCGCCGCCGCCTCGACGCTGGGGCCGAATTTCTCGGGCACCACCACCACTTCGAGAAAGCGGTCCTGAAGCAGGCGGTTGAGCGATTCGGTGGCCACCTGCTCGGCGGCGCGGCTGTCGCCGGCATCCCGGGTCAGCACCGCGATCACCGAGGTGAAGGCCATGCGGTAGGTGGTCGGAAAGAAATAGAACCAGCCGATATAGTCCTTGACCCGGCCCTTCATCGCGACGAACACCGGCAGCAGCGCCGCCGCCATCTCGCCGCGCGCCTGATCGAGAATCGCCTGCCGGGTCGTCATCTGCGCGGCATAGCGGGAGGAAAGGAAGGCCCGCCAGCGCCCCGGGTCGACGGCCGACAGGCTGACCGTCTGCTGGCCCGGCACCCGCCAGACCACCAGCGCCGGCGCGCCCGAACCGACGCTCTGACCGCGCCAGTAGAGCACGCCCATGCCGAACAGCACCAGCAGCAGCGCCACCGCCAGCGATGGCAGGCCGCGCCGTAGCCCCGGCCACCAGGCCGGCACCGGCGCCGGCCGTGAGGGGGACGGACCATGAAGGTGGTGGCCGGGCGGATGCGCGGGCCGGCACAGCGGCGGCCGCGCGAGCGCACGGTCGGCGAGACCGCGCGGGTCGGACAGCCGATGGCCCGAAACTGGCTTGTCGCGTCCGAAACCGATCATGCCGCCATGTCCTCCCGAATGCCGCCGCCCCCCTGCCAGAATGGGAGGATTTGGCCGCCGGTCAAGCCCCCGGGCAAGCAGGGCTGCACTTCGCCGGCGCCTCGGGCCGCACCCCGGCAAACACCGCGAAGCTCCAGTGCTTGTAGGCGCAGTCGACCTCGATGAAACCGGCCCCGGCCAGCCAGCCCAGTTGCACCGCCAGCGGGGTCAGACGGTCATGGGTCATGCGTTCGCGGGCGGCGGCCAGTTCCTCTTCGGGCACATCGGCACTGCGCACCGCCAGCAGCCACAGCGCCCGGTAATGGGCATCGCGGGCGAGGCTGGGGCCGGCGACCTGATCGGCGTTGATGAACACCCCGCCCGGCCGCAGCGCCGCCCAGACCCGCGCGAAGAGGGCGCGCTTGTCGGCGTCCTCCAGATGGTGGATCGAGAGCGCCGACACCACGGCGTCATAGGGGCCGCCGAGATCGGCGCTGGTGTAGTCGGCGACCATGAAGCCGACCTGACCCGGCGGCTGGCGGTCGAAGCGCAGCCGCGCCCGGTCGAGCATGCCCTCCGAGAGATCGATCAGGGTCAGCCGCGCCTCGGGAAAGCGCTCCAGCACCAGCGCCGAGAGCAGACCGGTGCCGGCGCCGAGGTCCAGTACCCGCGGCGCCATGCCCGCGGCGTCGCCGAGCAGGGTCAGCACGGTATCATAGAAATCGTCGAAGCACGGGATCAGCTTGCGCCGCAGCGCGTCGTAAGTGGGCGCAGCCCGGTCGAAGGATTCGGCGATCGCCATCCTGCTCGTCCTCCTTGCGGGCCGAACCCGGCGTTCTCAGCCCCCGGCCTTGAGGTCCTGGAACAGTTGCAGCGCCAGCGCCGGCTTGAGATTGCGGTGCACAACCTCGTTCACCGCCGCGATCATCGCCTTGGGCGCATCGGACTGGAAGATATTGCGGCCCATGTCGACGCCGGACGCGCCCTGCTGGACGGCGTTATAGGCCATGGTCAGGGCCTCCAGTTCGGGCAGCTTCTTGCCGCCGGCCATCACGATCGGCACCGGGCAACTGGCGGTGATGGTCTCAAAGCCATCCTCGACGAAGTAGGTCTTGACGTACTGGGCGCCGAGTTCGGCGATGATCCGGCAGGCGAGGCGGAAATACTTGGCGTCGCGCACCATGTCCTTACCGACCGCGGTCACGCCCATCACCGGCATGCCGACGCGGAGACCGGCATCGACCAGCCGGGTCATATTGTGGATCGAGCGGGTTTCGAACTCGCCGCCGATGAAGACCTGGATGCCGACGCCGGCGGCGTTCAGCCGGACCGCGTCCTCCATGTCCATCGCGATCTGCTCGTCGGAGAGTTCCTTGAGGATGCTGGGGCCGCCGCTGGCGCGCAGAACCATCGGCTTTTGCGACGCCGCCGGAATCACCGAACGCAGGATGCCGCGGGTGCAAAAGAGGGCATCGCAGGCCGGCAGCAACGGCACGATGCTGAGATCGATCCGCTCGAGCCCGGTGGTCGGCCCCTGGAAATAGCCATGATCGATGGCCAGCATCACGGTGCGGCCGCTCTCCGGATTGAAGACCCGGGCGAGGCGGTTTTTCATGCCCCAATCAAGCTGGTGACAGCCTTTGAGGAAAAAGCCCGGGGTGGCCTGGGGCTGCTGGGCGGCGAAACGTTCGCCTTCTTTGTCGGCTTCCGGCATGGCATCGACTCTTGGTAACGGGAGGGAGTGAGCCGCAGAATGCACGCTCGCGCGCCGCGCGACAAGGCGGATCTCGGGGCCGGGGCCAGGGAAGGACACTTCCCTTTGCCGGGTCCGTTTGTGGTAACAAGAGACCCTTCCCGCCATCCCACCTTGATGGGACGATCCGCATGGGCAAAAGCTTCCGATGGGTTCAGGCGCGCGAAACCGCGCTGACGGCCGGGCCGGTGACACTGGTGGTGCTGGCGGTGCTGGCGGCGTTCTGGATCACGGCGCAGTTCATCGGCCCGGCGCCGCCGAGAGAGCTGGTGATCGCGGCGGCCTCACGCCACAGCCCTTATTGGGCGGCAGCCGAGCGCTACCGCGAGATTCTCGCCGAGAGCGGCGTCACCCTGACGATCCGCGAAACCAAGGGCTCGATGGAAAATCTGGCCCTGATCAGCGACCCGGCGGCGCGGATTGACGCCGCCTTCATTCAGGGCGGCCTGACCGGCGGCCAGCCGGTGCCGGGGGTGAGTTCCTTGGGCCGGGTCTTTCAGGAACCGGTGTGGATTTTCTATCAGGGGCCGCAACAGCTGCAAAAGCTGAGCGAACTGGCGGGCAAGCGGGTGCTGATCGGCCCGGCCGGCAGCGCCACCGCGGCGCTGGCCACCCGGCTGCTCAACGCCAGCGGCATCACCGCCCAGACCGCGACCCTGATCAACGCCGAATTGCCCGACACCGTCGAGGCGCTCGACACCGGCGCCGCCGATGCCGGCTTCCTCGTCCTCGCCCCCGAGGCGAGGACGGTGAAGCGTCTCTTCGACAGCCCCAAGGCCCAGCTGATGAACGTGGTTCAGGCCGGAGCCTACACCCAGCGCTTTCCCTTCCTCAAATCGGTCGAGCTGCGGGAGGGCGTGGTTGATTTCGCCCGCGACCTGCCGCCGGCCGATACCCGGATGCTGACCACCACCGCCGCCCTGGTGGTGCGCGACAGAGTACACCCGGCGCTGGTCAGCCTGCTGACCCAGGCCGCGATCGAGGTCCATCGGCAGCCGCGGCTCAACGCCCAGGGCGAGGCCAGTGCCTTCGCCCGGGCCAACGCCTTCCCGCTCTCAGAGGATCAGGAGTTCCCGCTCGCCGCCGAGGCCCAGCGCGTCTACAAATCGGGCGAGCCCTTTTTCCAGCGTTTCCTGCCGTTCTGGCTCGCCACCCTGGCCGACCGGCTGATGGTGATGCTGCTGCCCCTGCTCGGCGTGTTGCTGCCGGTGCTGAAGTTCGCGCCCGCGCTCTACGCCTGGCGCATCCGCCAGCGCATCGTTTACTGGTACCGCGAACTCCGCAAGATCGAGGCCGATATCGGTGACGAGCCCGACCAGACCGGGACGGCCGAGGCGCTGTCCGAGATCGAGCGCATCGAACGGGCGGTCAACCTGATCCCGGTGCCGCTGGCCTTCGCCAACCAGCTCTACGATCTGCGCGGCCACATCGACGTCGTGCGCCACCGGCTGGAAGCGCTTCGCCGCACCGCGGATACCCGGGCCGGAACAGCATAGCGCGGCGGCGGTGACCGTGTCGTTTCCCCGGCGCCGAGGCTTGCCCGACGGGCACGGGCTGGATACCATGGCCGGGTTCGTTCCTGCCGTTTGAAGGGGCTGCCCCGCCATGAATCTCAAAGACCACATCGGCCACGTTCCTGATTTTCCCAAGCCGGGGATTCTTTTTTACGACATCTGCCCGCTGCTCGCCCATGCCGGGGCTTGGCGCGAGGCGGTGCGGCAACTGGCCGATGAGGTCGGGGTCCATAAGCCGGATCTGCTGGTCGGCATCGAGTCGCGCGGCTTTCTGGTGGCGGCGCCGCTGGCGCTGGCCCTCAACTGCGGCTTCGTGATGCTGCGCAAGCGCGGCAAGTTGCCAGGCCAGAAGATTTCCTACAGCTACGATCTCGAATATGGCTCCGACATCATCGAGATTCAGGCCGGCGCCGTAAAGCCCGGGCAGCGGGTGGTGATCCTCGACGACCTGCTGGCCACCGGCGGCACTCTCAATGCCGCGGTCGCGCTGCTGCGCCAGATCGGCGCCGATGTCCGCGGCGTCGGCGTGCTGATCGAACTGGCCTTCCTCGGCGGCCGCCAGAAGCTCGATGTTCCGGTCTCGACGCTTTTGTCCTACGACGAATGAACGCTGCCGGGGTGCTCGCCGTCGATCCCGAGGTCGCCGAGGCGCTGGCCGCCGGCCGGCCGGTGGTGGCGCTCGAATCGACGGTGATCGCCCATGGCCTGCCCCGCATCGTCGCCGCCGAAACCGCGCGCGCGATAGAGGCGGCGGTGCGGGCCGGCGGTGCCGTGCCGGCAACCATCGCCGTGCTCGACGGCCGCATCCGGGTCGGCCTTGACGACGACGGTCTTGCCCGCCTGACCCACAGCCCGCCGGTGGCCAAGCTCAGCCGGCGGGATCTGGCGGTGGCGCTGGCCACCGGCGGCGACGGCGCCACCACCGTCGCCGCCACTATGATCGCGGCGGCGCTGGCCGGGATCCGGGTCTTTGCCACCGGCGGCATCGGCGGCGTCCATCGCGGCGCCGCCCGCAGCTTCGACATCTCGGCCGATCTCGAAGAGCTGGCGCGCACCGGGGTCGCCGTGGTCTGCGCCGGGGCAAAATCGATCCTGGACCTGCCGAAAACCCTGGAATATCTCGAAACCCGCGGTGTGCCCGTGCTCGGACTCGGCACCGACCGCTTTCCCGCCTTCTATGTCCGCGACAGCGGTCTTCGGGTGTCGCACCGCTGTGCCGACGCCGCGGCGGTAGCGCGCATCCTCCGGGTCCACTGGCAACTCGCCCCCGACGGCGGCGTCGTGGTGGCCGTGCCGATCCCCGAGGCCGACGCCCTGCCGGCGGCCGAGGTCGAGGCCGAAGTAAGGGGCGCCCTGACCGAAGCCAGGACCCGCGGCATCAGCGGCCCGGCGCTGACCCCGTTTCTGCTCAACCGTCTGGCCGAGGCCAGCGGCGGCCGCACCCTTCTGGCCAACATCGCCCTCCTCAAACACAACGCCGTCGCCGCGGCGGCGATCGCGGTGGCATGGCGGGCCATGGTTGCAACGGCGCCGAGGGCGGGATAAAGTCCGGCAGGGCAACCAGTGTGGACGTGATCCCGTGTTTCGAGTGAGAAGTCGTACCCTGAGCAATCCCTCGTCGATGCGGCCGTCGCGACGGCTGACCTCGGCGGTGGCGTTGCTGATCGTGTTGCTGGTCGGCGGCGGGATCGCCTTTTTGGCCACCACCGACCTGTCGCCGCCGCAAAAGACGCTGGAGAAAGTCCTGCCCGATGAGCGTTTCCCGCACTGACCGGGCGCTCTGGGCGGGACTGGGACTGGCGGTCGCAATCGGGTTCCATGGCGCGGCGTCGGGACAGAGTCTCGCGCCGCCGGTGTCGTTTGAGCCCGGGGCTGGGGGCGGGGCCGCGCCGGCAACCGCGAGCACACCCCGGGGCCTCGTGCCCCGCCTGCTCGGCGAACTGCCGCTGCCCCCCCCGTCGCCGGCCCAGCGCCGTCTGACCGTGCGCCTGCTGGCCGGCGGCGATCTGCTCGCCGGGGAAACCGCGGCGCGGATGGCCGGGCTGGCCGCGCTCGGCGCCGCCAGCGAGGCGCTGGCCCTGGCGGCCGGCGTGCCCGGCGCCTTTTCCGATGCCCAGGTCGCCCGCCACTGGGTCGAGGTCCAACTGCTGCGCACGCCCGAGGCGCTCGATTGCCAGGAGGTGGCGCGGCTGGCCGCCGGTTTCGGCTGGCCGCGGCTGACCGAGGCTTGCCGGGCCGCCAGTCACGATGGCGCCGCGACGCCGCCGCCGCCGACCCCGGCCTCCCTGACCGCTCCCGACGCCGCCGATCTGGCGCTGGCCCAGGCGGCGGGGCTGGCGCTGCCGCCCGAGGTGCTGACGCTGCGCTCGCCCCTGCTCCTGGCGGCGGTCGCCCGCTCCGAGGCCAGCGACGCCGAACTCCGGCTCAAGGCCGGCGAGCGCGCCGCCGCCGCCGGAACCCTGTCCGCGACCGAACTCGCCGCCCTCTACGCCGCCATCCGCTTCTCGCCGGCGGCGCTGGCCCGGCCGCTGTCCTCGTCGGAACGGGGCGCGCGGGCGCGGGCGCTGGTTTATCAGGCGGCGCTCGGCGAGAGCCAGCCCGCCGTCCGGGCCGAACTGATCCATCGCGGCCTCGACGTGCTGGAGCCGTCCCAACTGGCCGGCGCCATCGGCGCGGTGCCGCTGGGACTGCTGGAGACACTGCCGGTCGATGCCGCCACCCGCTGGCTGGCCCCGGCAGCGGTGCGCGGCTTTTTCGCAGCGGGCCGGCCTGAGGCGGCGGCGCGCTGGCTGGCCGAGCCGGCCGCCGCGGCCGAAGCGGCGGTGCTGGCCCGGCAGTGGCCGCTGGCGGTGCTCGCCGACGCGCCGCCGGCTCTGACGGCGACGCTGACCGGCGGCCCCGGCTTCGAGGGCTGGCTGGACGCGGCGGTCCGGGGCGCCGATGCCGGCCGGCGGGCACGGGTGGCCGGAGTGCTGACCCTGCTCCAGGCCGCGGGCGAACCGGTGGCCGCCGAAGCCTGGACCCGGGTTGCCGATGCCGGCCCCGGCGCCAGCGCCGCCCTGCCCTCGCCGGCGCTGTGGCAGGCATTCCAGAGCGCTGCCGCCGGCCATCGCACCGGCGAGCTGGTGCTGGCGGCGCTGGCCATGCTCGGCGAGGGCGGGCCGACCGCGCTGTCGCCGCTGGTGCTGGGCGGTCTCGTCGCCGGACTGCGCGAGGCCGGATTCGCCGCCGAAGCCCGGGCGCTGGCCCGCGAGGCGGTCGCGGCGCTGGTCGACTGATGGCCGCCGTCAACCGCGGCGCCCTGCCGCCCGACCTCGACGCCTTTCTTGACATGCTGGCCTCGGAACGGGGCGCCGCCCGCAATACCCTCGACGCCTACCGCCGCGATCTCACCGACGCCGGACGCTGGCTGGCCGGCCAGGGACTCGGGCTGAGCCTCGCCGGCAGCGACGATCTCCGGCGCTATCTTCAGCAGCTGACCGCGGCCGGCTCCGCGCCACGCACGGTGGCGCGCCGACTCTCGGCGCTGCGCCAGTTTTACAGGTTTTTGTGCTCCGAGGGCCGGCGCGCCGACGATCCCGCCTCGGCGCTCGATGGCCCGGCCCAGGGCCGGCCGCTGCCCAGGCTGGTCGACGAGGACGGCGTTTCGGCGCTGATCCGGGCCGCGGGCCTGATCGAGGGCGCCGAGGGCGTCCGCCTCGTGACCCTGCTCGAAGTGCTCTACGCCACCGGCCTCCGGGTCTCGGAACTGGTGGGGCTGCCGCTCACGGCGCTGCCCCGCGACGGCCGCTGCCTGATCGTGCGCGGCAAGGGTGGCAAGGAGCGGCTGGTGCCGCTGTCGCCGCCGGCCCGGGAGGCGCTGGCGCTCTGGCTGCCGCTGCGGCCCGGCTTTCTGCCGGCGGGCGGCGGCGGCAAGGCCGAGCGCTATCTCTTTCCCTCGCCGAGCGCCGCCGACGGCCATCTCACCCGCCAGCGTTTCGGCCAGATGCTGAAGGACCTCGCCTGCGCCGCCGGGCTCGACCCCGAGGCGCTCAGCCCCCATGTGCTGCGCCACGCCTTCGCCACCCACCTGCTCGACCATGGCGCCGATCTGCGCAGCGTCCAGAAGATGCTCGGCCATGCCGACATCGCCACCACCCAGATTTACACCCACGTCACCAGCGACCGCCTGAAGCGCACCGTCGCCGAGCACCACCCGCTGGGCGGCCGGCCCAAACGCGGCGGAAACGGCGAGCGCTGAGCCGGCCTCATTCGCGCGGCAGGATCACGCAGGCGGTGGTGCCCCGGCCGGGCACCGAGGTCAGGCTGATCGTGCCTCCGAGCGGGCCGGTGACCGCATTATAGGCGATGGTCAGGCCCAGCCCCTTGTGACCGCTGCTGCGCCCGGTGGTGTAGAAGGCGTCGAAGACGTGGGGCAGGCGGTCGGGCGGAATGCCGGCGCCGAAATCGCGGATCTCGAAGCGCAGGGCCGGCTGGCCGCCCAGGCGATCGTCGGAGAGCAGAATCTCGGCCCGGGCCGCGCCTTCGTCTTCGCTCCCGCCTTCATCTTCGCTCCCGGCTTCGGGTCCGTAGGCGTGGGCGTCGATGTTGGCCAGCAGTTGGGTCAGCACCCGGCCCAACTGGTGGCGGCAGCCGCGCCAGAGCGGGTTGCCGGTATCGACGCGCACCGCCACCCGCCCGAGGCCCTGGCGCCGGACCGGGGGAACGCTGGCCACCACATCCTCGATCAGGTCCCGCAGATCGACGGCGGTCCTGGCCTCGCCGCCCTGGAGCGCCGCGATCTCGGTAAAGGAGCGCACGAGAGCGCTGCTGCGGTTGATGTTGTCGATCAGCAGCGAGGTCGCGTCGACGACATCGCCATACCAGTTGGAATCGTGGTCGGCCTTGCCAAGGGCGGCCGAGGCCAGCCATTCCGAGATCATGCTGGCCGCGGTGACGCAGATGCCGAGCGGCGTGTTGAGTTCGTGGGCAATGCCGGTGACCATCTGGGTTATGGCACGATGGCGTTCGACCTCGCGCTGGGCGGCGGCGAGGCGGCGCGCCACCTCATCCTGATGGCGGGCCAGCGTGGATTCGCGCACCCGGCGGCTGAGTCCGGCCAGCAGCCAGGCCAGCAGGGCCTGATGCCGCAGCAGCAGCTGGTGGAAATCGCTGCGGCGAATCATGAACAGGGTCGAGTCCACCACCGTGGTCACGGTGGCCGAGCGCGGCTCGCGGTCGAGCAGCGACAGCTCGCCGAAGATGCTGCCGCGACCCAGGCGCGCCACCACGAACTCGTCGCCGCTGCTTTCGGGAATCGTCACCCGGACACCGCCGTCGAGCACCAGATAGAGGGCATCGCCCTCCTCGCCACGGCGAATGATCACGGTTTCGGCGGCAGCGGTGAAGCGGGAGCCGCTCTGCGCCAGGGCAAACAGCTCCTCGTGACCCAGTTGCTGGAAAAACAGGCTTTCCGACAGATGCCGGACGATGTCTTCCATGGGTTCGCCCTCCCCCCGCGCAGCTCGTTCCGGTGGTCTCTCGGCGGGATCGATCCGCGCCATGGGATCAGGCAGGTCACCGCCACTGAGCTTATCGCAAAAGCCGCGCCGGCGGCTAGTCTTCCCCGCGAGCGCCGGAATCGAAGGCGGCACCGAGCAGAAATTCCCGGTTGCCCTCGGGGCCGCGCAGCGGACTTTCGGTCACCCCCAGCACCCGCCAGCCCGGCCGGGCGCCAAGCCAGGACGACACCCGCTCGCAGACCTCGCGATGAAGCGCCGGATCGCGCACCACCCCGCCCGGGCCGACCTCGGCGCGCGCAACCTCGAACTGGGGCTTGATCAGCGCCACCAGCCGCGCCCCCGGCGCCGCCAGCGCCAGCGCCGCCGGCAGCACCACGGCAAGCCCGATGAAGCTGGCATCACAGACGATGAGATCGACCGGCTCGGCAACCTCGGCCCGGCTCAGCGTGCGGGCGTTGGTCCGTTCCAGCACCACGACGCGGGAATCCTGGCGGAGGCTCCAGGCCAGCTGGCCATGGCCGACATCGACGGCATAGACCCGGCGCGCGCCCCGGCTGAGCAGAACATGAGTGAAACCGCCGGTGGAGGCGCCAAGGTCGAGGGCCACCGCCCCCGCGGCCGCGATGGCGAAATGGTCAAGGCCGCCGACCAGCTTAAGGCCACCGCGTGAAACCCAGGGATGGCCGCGGCCGCGCAGCTCCAGCGGTTGATCGGCCGCAACCGCCTCTCCGGCCTTGGCGATCCGGCGCTCGCCGCTGAAGACCAGCCCGGCCAGAATTACGGCCTGGGCGCGCGCCCGGTCCTCGACCAGACCGCGCCCGACCAGTTCGTCATCGACCCGCCGCCGCACCCGGCCGACCCGCGGCCCGCGGCCCGGCTCACCCGGCTCATCACTCGTCGTCTTCGCCCTCCACCGGCTCTTCGGCCACCGGCGCGCTCTGGGGATGGTGGCGGCGCAGCTGGGCCAGCGCCTCCTCCAGCTCGCGCTGGGTGCAAAGCCCGAGCAGCACCGGATTGCGCGGCTTGATGTTGGAGGCGTTCCAATGGGTCTTGTCGCGCACCGCGGCGATGGTCGGCTTGGTCGTGCCGATCAGGCGGCTGACCAGACTGTCGGAGAGGTCGGGATGGGTCTTGATCAGCCAGGCGATGGCGTCGGGCTTGTCGCCGCGCTTGGTCACCGGGGTGTAGCGCGGCCCCTTGGAGCGCTGCATCGGCTGGGGCAGATCCTGGACCTGAAGAATCAGGCGCCGGTTGGCGTCGGCGGCGCACCGCTCGATTTCGCCCTGGGTCAACTGGCCGGACGCGACCGGATCCATGCCGACCATGCCCATCGCCACCTCGCCATCGGCGATGGCCTTCACCTCGAGTACGTGCAGGCCGCAGAAGGCGGCAATCTGCTCGAAGCTCAAGGCCGTATTCTCGACCAGCCATACCGCGGTCGCTTTCGGCATCAATGGCTGTGCCATCCGTCCTCCTGACAATCCCGATCAGCCGCGCCCGTCAATCCGCCGGGCGCGATCACCGCCATGCTTTGCCATATGCCAACGCCAACATAAAGCAATAAGCGCAGCGGCGCCCCATCATCTTACGAGGGCGCTGACCGGAAACTTGTTCACGAACACGACCCCGGTCTTGTAACGGAAATAAGCGTCGAAAATTCCCTTGATGCGTTCGGGAAAATCCTCGGAGTGGGAGATCGACAGGCGGAGCCGGCCATCCTCGGACTGGATCATGTCGTGGTAGTCGCGGAACAGCGCCTCGAAGACATCGCAGAATTCGAGGTCCGTCATCCGGTAGCCGCTGCCGGCGGCGCCGCTGGTGACCACCCGCATGAACTCCTGGCGCCGGTTGTTGAAGCCCTTGAAACGGAGCAGCAGGGTAAGAAAGATGCGCTGGCAGAGCAGTTGCATCGCCTGATTCTGCTTCAACTGCGCGCCCAGCACGCCGTCATCGTCGCTGCCGATGTACTCGAAGATGAAACGGGCATGCTCGTTAAGGACCCGCCACTCCCGATTCGTCAGCATGATCGCGATCATGGTCTGCAGGCCGGGAACCAGGATCCGCGGAAACAGCGCCCCCGACGGCGTCTCCCGCTTTTCGATCGCGATCAGCAACCGGGCATAAACCAGCCGCGTGACCGCGTCCTTGCGCCGCTCATCGCGAACATACCAGGGGGCCTCGGTGCATTGGGAGCAGGTATTGTCGAACAGAGACTCGACATGAAACCAGGACTCGTCAAACTTCTTTTCAATTCTGGCAATATCTTCGATGGTCAGGACGTCACGCTCGTTGAGGCTCTCGCGAATGGTCTCGAAGATGATGCTGAACAACGCCCGGGAAATATTGAGATTTTTCTTAACCTTAGCCCCTTTGATCTCGGATTCGCTGATTCTTCTGGTCATGACC
>SERZ01000735.1_pt1 | contig 21226 bp, 10 predicted proteins | sample 3171461 | NCBI WGS metagenome assembly SERZ01 (sample SAMN06051861, study PRJNA518727) | freshwater metagenome | biome: subpolar coniferous forest; feature: holomictic lake; material: water; isolation source: holomictic Lake 227, 6 m depth | place: Canada: near Kenora, Ontario | collected... | reverse complement strand
CGCGCATCATAAACGTCGTAGCGATACCGCTACGACGTTTATGAACCTCTCTTCTAACAGGTTATACCTGCGGCTTCGCTAATTTTTTGTCGGTAGGATGAAATTCCCGGGTTAGGAAAGGTGATGCCAAACGGTGTTTTGATGCGCGATGTCGGTGATCCTCACATAAGTTTACTGATGTTCATACCCTGTTCCTTTCGCTCTTGCTGATATTGTCGCCCTATTTGTCCGCGATTGTCGTCCGTGCGATCTCACTGCCGTCACTCCCTGATCACCTTTACGCCATCGGGCGCAGTGATGTCACTTTTGATGCTTCCGTCCGCTTGCTTTTCATGGCGCACCTTGATCACGCCCAACGGCGTGGGGAAACTGCCCTCCGCCCATTGCAGATCTCCGAGAAAAGGCTTCACGCGGACCGTCTTGCAACCCGGTTCGACCACCTGGATACCCAACACATGCGCGCTCAGCCAGGCCGCCGGCCCGGAGGCCCAACCGTGGCAAAGGCTTTTCCGAAACCCCTTGTAGCAGAAGCCACCAAAGTCGCCGTGGACGTCCTTTTTCCCCGGCACGGGCAACTCATCGATGCGGAAGGCGTTTTGGGTCCAATCCACATCGAACTCTTCCCAGAAGGTAGTCGCCCCCATGTCGAGCATGCCGCCCCAAAAATCGCGCACCGTGTCGATCCCGCGCTGCACATCGCCGGCCTTGGCCATCGCCTCCAGCATGTAATAACCAAAGAAAGCCGATACCCCATGCACTCCGTTCCGTGCCAACACCTGCTCGTAGATCGTCCTGGCATCGCCGAGGTTCGCCAGCACCAGCAGCGCCGCCGCCTGTTTGCTGCCCTCCGGCGAAGGCACATCGCGGCGCAACCGTTCCGAGGCATCCCTGCATTGCGCCTCCAACTCCGCGTCACCCATCGCCGAAGCCATCCGCGCCGCATCCTCAAAGGCCATGAGCATCAGCGCCTGCATCCCCGCTTTTACGGCCTTGCCGTTTGTCGAGGTCTGCCAGTCAAGAAAACCCGTTAATGCGCAGCGGTTATCAGGGCCGATCTCTTTCACCAGCTTTGCAACGACAGCCTTGAGATAGTCATGTTGCTTTTTCAGGTAAGCAATATCCCCGGTATAGCGATACCAGTCGTGCTGGGCACGGATCCACCAAAGCGTGTACGCCGGCATGTAGTTCATCCAATGCTTGTCGGCAGGCGTCCACACCTGCAACCAGTCCATCGATGCGGGGAACACCTCCTGCTGGCCGAATGCGGCCATCAGTGTCATCATCCCGGGGTGGATATCCCCCATCCAAACGATCCGGTCACGCTTGACGCCATCCAAGATGTAATCCTGGCAGCAAAGATGCATCGTATAGGCTGCCGTCTCCCAGATTTGATTCAACCGCCGGTCGCTACAGGCAAACGATCCCTGTTGCGTCATCGGCCGCATGAGCGAGATCGCGCGAATGGACTCCAGATTCAACTCGCCTTGGGAAAGCAGATCCAGGCGCGCAAATCGGAACCCGGACAGGCCGACTTCGCACGTTCCGGCCGACGGCAACTCAACGATGCCGTCGCGAATGGCGTGATCGTTGCACGCGCCGCGCTCGCCCAATTCCGCCATGGCCTCGGCAACCGACTCGCCAAAACGCACCCGGATCTTCGCAAGCGTCCCGCTCGGACCGCCCGCGGCCAGTTGCAACCCGCCGGTCAGTTCCCGGCCGAAATCCACCAGCACCGACGCGGGCGCACCCTTATTTTCCATCCGGCAGCCGGCACCTTCCGCCCTCTGCCCCTGCGGCGCTTGCAATAATCGTTCAGCCTGCGTGACGGACGACTGGTCGCTCTTTTCAGAGACCCAAACGATACGGCTTGGCAGCACATACGTCCGCACGCGAGGGTCCGACGGCTTGAGGGCTGCCTGAGCCGGCATCACTTGAGTCCGCGTCTTGGAATCCGGCGGCTCGGTCGCCAACCCGGCGGCAGTCCCGGCCAGTACCATAGCCGCCACGACCATTCCTCTATACTTTTGGGCGTTCATCTGTGTTCTGTTCCTATTATTGAATTCCCTGTTTTTTACTGCGGGGAAGATCCCGTCGGCGCGGGTGCGGCGAAGTTGTACCTCCCGCTGCCAACTTCCAGAAAGAGCGCTCCCGGTTCACGACGCAGCACTTTTACGCCAACGGACTTCTCAACTGGCTGGCCGCCTTCTTTCACTGACTCCGGCTTCGAAGTCGGAATGCGCACAGTCGCCACGGTATTCACCGGCACCGTCATCTCCAGGTCGAACGTGTCGTCTGCAATCTTCCATTTCGAAACGATCCGCCCGTAGAGGCTGTCGTACCAGCCCTCGGCCGAGGTCAGGCCCGTGGCCGGGTCTGGCTGTGGCGCCAGGATGAACCGCTTGAACCCGGGCCCGGCGGGATCGGGCCGGATGCCGAGCACTGCTTCGTAGAACCAGCGGCCCACCGCCCCGCCGCAAGCGGGCATCTGGGCCGCACCACCCTTCCAGGTTTCGAAGAGCACTCCGTCGTGCATGAGAGTACTCCAACTTGGATAATCTTTCTGATTGATGATCCGGTTGAGCACCGCCGAGTCGTAGTTTTGCGTCAGCAGTTGAATCAGGTACGTCAGCGAAACGAATCCGCAGGCATGATGATCCTTGTGCGCCTGGATCGCCTCCAGCAGCCGTTGATGGGTTAGCGGCTTCAGCGCTTCCGGGACCATTCCCACCGCCAACGGCAGGATCTGCGAGGATTGACTCTTCGCCGATTCACCATAAAGCCCCGTCTCTGTATTGAGAAACTTCGAGTTAGTCCGCTTTTGAATATCCTCGGCCAGCTCCGCGTAATGTTTAGAATCCTCTTTTTTCCCAAGCATCTCCGCGGTTTGGCTGACAATCCGCGAATAATAGTAAAAAGCCGCCATGTTCATAAGCTGGTGGGGAGGTGCGTCTGAAGGACGCATCCAGTCCCCTGCCCCTGTCCAAACCAGCATGCGTTCCTTGGCCGCCTGCGCATCCAGGGAGCGTTGCAGGTCGGGATAATCTTGAGAACTTTTGCCGCCCCCAACCGCCGCGAGCCGGTCGAGGAAATCGACGTATTTGCGCATCGGCTCGTAGGCTTGCTCCAGCATCCGGCGGTCGCCGTAATAGAGATAATGTTCCCAGGGCAACCAGACCAGCACCCCGCTCCACCAGGGACAATTCCAGCCATTGAGCAATCGCCCGATCATGGGAATCACCGGCCCGGTCAATCCGTTGGGAAGCTGGTTGTCGGCCATGTCCCACCACCATTTGCGGTAGAAATTATCGACATCCGTCAGGTAAACGGCCGAGTTAAAGAACCCTTCCGCATCCTGGGTCCAGCCCACCTTCTCCCGCATCGGATCCATCGGCTGATCAACGTTGTAATTGAGATGGGTGCGCAGTACCGCCTCGTGCAACTGATTCAGGAAGGGGTTCGAGCAATGGAAGAAGCTTGTCAGCCGCAGGTCGGCGCCGACCCGCTGGATGCAGACTTGCTCCGCCTTCAAGGGCTCAGTCAGCCCCTTGACCTGCAACTTGAGCGGCCCGGAGCCCCAGATGAAATGCGGCTCCAGCACCGCCGGGCCATCTTGGGCGAGGATAAACCGGCAAGTCAGTATCTTATACTGGCACCTCGGCGGCCCACAATCACCGTCGAAAGAAATCTCCTGCCCGGCCTTGCCATGTTCGATCGTCAAGCGCGGCCAACCGGCCGACAACACATCGAAAAACGCGGTGTCACCCTCGACCCGAGTCGGCTTGAGCTGCCCCAGGATACGGGCGGGCGGCCCCATGGGCGCGCAAAGTTTTCCACCCAGCGATTCCCCCGGTCCCACGGCACGCCACTTGGCATCGTCGAAGCCAGGCTTGTCCCAGCCGGGCTGGGCCAATCGCCGATCCTCGGCGTAGCTCCCCCAGATATTGTTCTCGATGATTTCACCCGGTGCCCATTTCCAGTTTTGATCCGAGACGACCTGTTGCCGTGTGCCATCCATGAAGTCCAAGTCGAGTTGGGCCAGCAACCGCGGCTGCCCGGGGCCGCCGTTTGCCCCTCGCATGGAACCGAGAAACCCGTTGCCCAGCACGGTGCTGAGAACATTGGGGCCGCCAACAATCAGGCGGGTGACGTCCACCGTGCGATAGACGATCCGCTTGGTATAATCGGTAAACGGCGGTCCAAGCAGAGTGTCATCGACCCGGGTTCCGTTGAGCGACAGCTCCGCCATCCCGGGCGCGGCATAATAGAGCACCGCCCGTTTCACCGGCCGCTCCAGCGTGAAGGCCTTCCGCAACAGGGGCGCCTGCGATCTTGGGCAGGCGTCTGCCGGACAGGTTTTCCCCATGTCGTCCGAAGGCATGCCATCCACCAAAGAAAACGCCCTCCCGTTGCCACCCGAACAAGACGTCGGGTGATAAAGTGCCACGTTGCGCCCGCCGGACCAGACCTCCATCTGCCGGAGCCTGGTTTGGAAACTCTCTTTTGGCTCAGATTCTGTTGGCTCTGAGTTGGCCTTGGAGGCTGGCTTTTTCCGGGACTTGACCTTTGTTGATGCGCTCTTTGTGGAGATGGGAGATTTGAGCACCAAAATACGGACGAAACGCGCCCTCAGCCCCGTGGCGGGGAACTCAGCCTTCCCGTCGGATCCCGGCGCATAATCGGCGTCGCTGTAATCGGCAATCGCATGGGACGTCGTGAAGTCAAAATCATCGCTGCCCTCAATCCGAAAGCGCAGGGGGAACGACTTGGCATTGAGCGCAACCAATTTGACTTTGTCAATTGGGAACGCCTGCCCCAGATCCACCCGAGCCCATGCAGGAGAATCATCTTTGCCCGAATTGTCAGTTTCCCACCCATACCCGAAAGGCGCGAACCACTTGGAAGCAGTGATCCACTCTCCCTTCCAATCCTCCGGCGCAAGCAAACCCATGGTCCACCGTGCGGGCTCGCTCCATGCGGTGGGCTTGTTCTGCGCAGCCCCTTCGGCTCCGCTCAGGGCAAGCCAGACTCGCACTTTCCAAAAGCACTCGCCTCGCGAGCCCAAGGCTTTCCCCGCATAAGGCACGCGGACGGATTGATCGGTCTCGACTCGGCCGCTATCCCAAAGATCGCCCTCATCGCGGGCCAGCTTCTCCGCCGAGGAAGCGACAAGGATCTGACACGCCGCCTGCTTTTGGCCCCGCTCGTCGGACTCGATCCTCCACGAAAGCTGGGGCTTCGCAGCGTCGATGCCTTGCGGGTTTTCCATCCCCTCACACCGGAGGGTTTCAACGGCAGTCTTCGCCTGCGCCCCACCGGCCACTAGCAAGGCGACCGCAGCCAATGTGCTTAAACCTGTTCTCATATTCATTAAGGATCCCGTCTTTTCATTTAGCTTCGATCAAGATTACCTGCTTGGCCGAGAACAAGCGCACCGGGCCAAACAGACCCGAGGGCAGCAGCTCGTCCTCCTTGCCCCAATGGTGATAGGTCGCGAATGTGAACCTGCCCGTCGGGCTCGGATTCCCCTCAACCACCCATTGGGGCACTTTCGTCAGGCCCCCATTCCACGGGCTTTTTTTGCCCCATTCCCGGTCCTCGGGTAGCTGTTCATCGCCGATCATCCGGTTGGGCCACAGGTTCGTGACCTTGATCTCCAGTTCGTTGCCCGTGGCCTTCAGCAGCCCCGTCACTTCCACCCGGTACGGCGGCTTCCAGAGGATGCCCAAGTCTTTCCCGTTCAGCTTCACCTCCGCCAGGTTCTTCAACTCGCCCAGATCGAGGAACACTCGACAGTTGGCACCCGGCACTTGGCAGTCAAATGTCTTGCGGTAGGTCCCGGTGCCCGAGAAATACTTCACGCCTTTGTCGGGATGCTCCGTCCAGGAGATCAGCTTCTCCAGCGTGACTTTTTCCGGCGCCCCCCAGTTCGGCGGGAAGGAGAGTTCCCAGGACCCGCCCAGTTCCACCGGCTTGGGCACCTCGCGCACCTCCGCCTTGAGACTCTTGCCCGAGGCCATCGCAATTTCAAATGTCCCCGGCTCAAAGGCGTTGATCGCCAGCTTGCCTCCCTTCTGCATGCTCAGTTCAGCGGTGCCCGAATCCTGCCCGCCTGTGCGCTTGACCGCGACGACATGATCGCCCTCAGCCGCCTTGCGGAAGACGACAAAGACCGAGCCGACCGGATCCAGTCGCACCGGCACAGTGGTGCGCCCATCCTTCTCGACATAGACCGGCGCCATCTCGATCCGCCCCGTGTCCGGATGCCAGAACTCCGGACGCCTGCCGCTGACGCGGAAGGTGCATTCGAGCTGCTGGGCCTTCTCCTGCGGGCTGGCCACGAAATAGAGGTCGGCACCGTCCATCGTGCGGTGGATGTAGGTGACCTTCGCCGACGCGGAGGCACATTCGAAATCGGGCTGCACTCCCAGCGCCTTAAGCGCCTCGGGTGCCTTGTCAGCTTTCACCCGCGGCCAGATCTCCTCGGCGAGCTTGCGCACCTGCTGGTCGCACTGCGGATAACCGGCAAGGCTTGGCGAACTTTCCGGCTTTGGACCGACCACCGTCGCTCCGGCCTCAACCAGCGTTTTGATTTTCTCCAGCACCGCCGGGGTCATGGTTCGATCCGGCGGCAGCACCAGCACCCGGTAGCTCATCCCGGAGGGCAGCACCAGCCGCCCATCCTGGACCTTCAGCGACATCACCGCGTCGGTGGCGCAGCCGTCGTAATCGTAGCCCGGGGGAATGTCACCCTTGCGAATGCTGTTGGGCGCGCCTTCCCCGCTGTAGTACAGCACGTCGGCCACGAAACTTCCCTGCTGCAGCAGATACTGGCAACGCGCCATATAGCTCATCCACACCCGGCCCTGCTCCCACCAGGTGATGGTGCGCCCGAAATGCGCGCCCCACGGCCCCATGGTCATGCCCGGAGCGCGGTTGAGCCACGGCTGGTGGGGATAACAATGCAGGATGCAGCGGTTGATTCCCTCACAGTAGGCGTAGTCCCCGCAGGCCTTCAAAGCATAGGGATCCTGCGTCCAACGACCGTGGTCCGGCTTAGAGGTGAAGGACTCTGCGCCGATGATTTTTCGGCCGTAGACATGCCCGGCCGACGGTGCCGGACGGTGCCAGGCCAAGGGCCCCCCACCTGCTCCAGGCCCGCCCCAGAATTCGCTCATCGGGATGTCGGCATAGCGTGCGTATTCCGAGTCATCGAAGGCGCCGTTGCCATAAGGCTCGATCGAAAGCCTCAAGCCCGCCTCGTGCGCCATCGCCGCCATCTGCCCGACATAGTCCTCGTTGAAGAGGTCCGTCACGGTGCGACGGAAGTCCCACAGGAAACGTTCGGTCACTTCCGGCGAATCGACCACCCGACCGGTGAAGACCGGCAGGAACTTGGTCAACTCATAGCCACGCCGACGCTGGAACTCTTTCTCGAAGCCGTCGGTCCAATTTTGGCACCCCGACTCATAGCTATCGATCTCGACATTGTTCAACCCCGTCGGCACATTCCCTGCCAGCGGCCCCAGGTTCTCCACGATGCGCCGCATGTGCGCGTCCCAATGCACCTGCGCGGCCTTGCGGCTAAGGTTATCGCAGACAAGCCCCTCGCCGCCTTGCGGCGCCGGTGCCATCAGTTTTCCGTTGGCGGTGTAGCCGACCCGCAGCAGCGTCCAGGACCCCTCGGGAATTTCCCAGGCGAGTTTCCCGTCAGCCTTCATCTTCCCGCTCAGGTCGAGCAGCGACTCCTGGGCGACCGCCCCCTGAGCCGCCGCTGGAAACTCGGACAAAAACCGGGCGGGACCCCACTCCCGTTTTTCAAAAATCTTCTCGCTAAAATCGGCAATACCCAACTGCGGGGAGAGTTCCAGCTCGGCCACCTTGACATGATCCAGATCGTGCAACGTGGCGGCATCGCGAAGCACGAATCGGAAGAACTTCGCGCAGATCGGGGCGAAGTAGACCGTGCACTCCGGAGCCTTTCCATTGCAAGCAAGTTTGGCCAGCGGTTTGAACTCTTTCCCGTCCTGGGAAAACTCCAGCTGCCCGCTGGCTTTCGAAATGGGGGACACTATCTTCAGGCGCACCATTCCCGCCGTGTAGGGCTGGGCAAACTCGAAGAGGATGAACGGCTGCGCTTCGGACTTTGGCAGCGCGAGTTTCACAAACGAGTCCGCCCGACCATCCATGACCTTCGCCCCATCCTCGCCCGGCGTGCTCACCGTCACCTTCGGCGCTAAGTCGCTCATGCGAGACAGCTCGGTGGCCGGCGTGCGAAAGGCCAGCACCGCGACATCCCGATAGAAGCCCAAATTGGACGGCGGCTGCGGGAGCGCCTCCTCAAAACGGCGCGGCCCCTGGACCCGCTTTTCGCTGGTCACCACAACTTTCATCGCGTTTTCAGGCGTGATCCAAGGGCCGCCGCTGCCAGCCCAGGACGGTGCATTATGAAGTTCGATTTCCAGGCCCAGCCGCCGGGCTTCCTCTACCGCGAACTTCAACAACGCATGCCACCCCGGACTGCCAAACTCGACCAACGGTGCCTGCGGGCTGGCGACATCCATGATCAGCGCGCCGCGGATCCCCACCCGCTGCATCGCCTCCAGATCCGCCGTGATCCCCTCGCGGGTGATGTTGCCGTTCATCCAAAACCAATAAACCCAAGGCCGCGCCGAGTCCGGCGGGGCTTGGAAACCGCGTTCCAGGTCCTCCGCCGCCAAAGCCGCCGTCCCGGCCAGCAACACGGCAACAACGGCCATTCTCATAAGTTTTCTGATGTTCATCGGTGCGTTCATTTTCGTTTTTGTTGAACCGTTTGTCTTATTTGCCCGCGATGGTCGTCACGGTCGCCGGGATCAAGCACACCGGTCCCAGCAGGCCGGAGGGCAGCGGTTGATCCTCCTTGCCCCAATGGTGATAGGTCGCGAAGGTGAACCGCCCCGTCGGGCTAGGCTTCTCCTCAACAACCCATTGGGGCACTTTCGTCAGGCCCCCATTCCACGGGCTTTTTTTGCCCCATTCCCGGTCCTCGGGTAGCTGTTCATCGCCGATCATCCGGTTGGGCCACAGGTTCGTGACCTTGATCTCCAGTTCGTTGCCCGTGGCCTTCAGCAGCCCCGTCACTTCCACCCGGTACGGCGGCTTCCAGAGGATGCCCAAGTCTTTCCCGTTCAGCTTCACCTCCGCCAGGTTCTTCAACTCGCCCAGATCGAGGAACACTCGACAGTTGGCACCCGGCACTTGGCAGTCAAATGTCTTGCGGTAGGTCCCGGTGCCCGAGAAATACTTCACGCCTTTGTCGGGATGCTCCGTCCAGGAGATCAGCTTCTCCAGCGTGACTTTTTCCGGCGCCCCCCAGTTCGGCGGGAAGGAGAGTTCCCAGGACCCGCCCAGTTCCACCGGCTTGGGCACCTCGCGCACCTCCGCCTTGAGACTCTTGCCCGAGGCCATCGCAATTTCAAATGTCCCCGGCTCAAAGGCGTTGATCGCCAGCTTGCCTCCCTTCTGCATGCTCAGTTCAGCGGTGCCCGAATCCTGCCCGCCTGTGCGCTTGACCGCGACGACATGATCGCCCTCAGCCGCCTTGCGGAAGACGACAAAGACCGAGCCGACCGGATCCAGTCGCACCGGCACAGTGGTGCGCCCATCCTTCTCGACATAGACCGGCGCCATCTCGATCCGCCCCGTGTCCGGATGCCAGAACTCCGGACGCCTGCCGCTGACGCGGAAGGTGCATTCGAGCTGCTGGGCCTTCTCCTGCGGGCTGGCCACGAAATAGAGGTCGGCACCGTCCATCGTGCGGTGGATGTAGGTGACCTTCGCCGACGCGGAGGCACATTCGAAATCGGGCTGCACTCCCAGCGCCTTAAGCGCCTCGGGTGCCTTGTCAGCTTTCACCCGCGGCCAGATCTCCTCGGCGAGCTTGCGCACCTGCTGGTCGCACTGCGGATAACCGGCAAGGCTTGGCGAACTTTCCGGCTTTGGACCGACCACCGTCGCTCCGGCCTCAACCAGCGTTTTGATTTTCTCCAGCACCGCCGGGGTCATGGTTCGATCCGGCGGCAGCACCAGCACCCGGTAGCTCATCCCGGAGGGCAGCACCAGCCGCCCATCCTGGACCTTCAGCGACATCACCGCGTCGGTGGCGCAGCCGTCGTAATCGTAGCCCGGGGGAATGTCACCCTTGCGAATGCTGTTGGGCGCGCCTTCCCCGCTGTAGTACAGCACGTCGGCCACGAAACTTCCCTGCTGCAGCAGATACTGGCAACGCGCCATATAGCTCATCCACACCCGGCCCTGCTCCCACCAGGTGATGGTGCGCCCGAAATGCGCGCCCCACGGCCCCATGGTCATGCCCGGAGCGCGGTTGAGCCACGGCTGGTGGGGATAGGTGTGCAGGATGAACCGGTTGATCCCCTGACAGTAGGCGTAATCCCCCCGTGCCTTCAGGGAATAGGGATCCTGCGCCCAGCGGCCATGTTCCGGGTGAGAGGTGAAGGATTCCGCGCCGACGATTTTGCGGCCATAGACATGGGCGACGGAGGGCGCCGGCCGAATCCAGGCCAAGGGCCCGCCGGTCACTCCCGGCCCGCCCCAGAATTCGCTCATCGGGATGTCGGCATAGCGGCCGTATTCGCAGTCGTCAAAGGGGCCGTTGCCGTAGGGCTCCACCGAATAGTACAGGCCGGCCTTGTGCGACAGCTCGCTAACCATCTTGGAGTGATTCTCGGCGAAAAGGTCCGCCACCGTGCGCCGGAAATCCCACAAAAAGCGCTCGGTCATCTCAGGCGAATCGACCACGCGACCGGTGAAGACCGGCAGGAACTTCATGAGATCATAGCCACGACGGCGCTGGAACTCTTTCTCAAAGCCGTCAGTCCAGTTCTGGCACCCCGGCTCGTAGCTGTCGATCAGCACGTTGTTGAACCCGGACGGCACCTTCCCGGCCAGCGGGCCGAGATTAGCGATGATCTTGCCAATGTACGCATCCCAATGCGCCTGGAGGGCAGCGCGGCTGAGCTTATCGGCTTCAAGCCCCTCGCCCCCGATCGGAGCCGGCGCATTTTTTCTCCCGTTGGAGGTGTAGCCAACCCGCAGCAACGTCCAGGACCCTGCCGGGATCTCCCAGGTGAGCTTTCCGTCAGAGCCCATTTTAGCGCTCAGATCAACGAGTGAGTCGCCCGCCACCACCCCCTCCGCCGGCCCGGTCAACGCCGGGGGCACCTCGTAAGGGCCCCATTCCCGGCTGCGAAACAGCTTCTCATTGAGGCCGATGATGCCGATTTGCGGGGTCAGCTCCGCCTTGATAACGCCCAAATACTTCCGAGCCGAGTTCCCCGTCGAGCCATTGGTGAAGAGGATGCGGAAGAACTTCCCGCTCACCGGGGTAAACGCGAAAACATCCGCTGGATGTTCGCGTCCGGAGAGCGAGAATTTCGCCACCGGCTTGAACTCCTTGCCGTCCCGTGAAACCTCCAACTGCCCGCTGACGTGCCAGAAATCAGGAGCCATCTTCAGGTTCAGCTTTCCCGCCGTATAGGGCTGGGGAAACTCAAACTGGATGAATGGGCTGAAGCCGGGCTTGGGCTCCTCGACTTTCACGGGCGTTACCTGGCCATCCATGAGTTTCGCCCCATCCTCGCCCGGCGTGCTCACCGTCACCTTGGGCGCAGCATCCTTCATGCGGACCAGTTCGGTGGCCGGGGTGCGAAAGGCCAGCACGGCGATATCACGATAGAAACCCAGATTGGAGGGCGGCTGCGGGAGCGCCTCCTCGAAACGGCCCGGCCCTTCGACCCGCTTCTCGCTGGTGACCACGACCTTCATGCTGTTCTCAACCTTGTTCCAGGGGCCGCCGGCGCCGCTCCAACTGGGGGCAAGGTTCTCGCCGAGTTCCAAACCGAGCCGCCGGGCCTCAGACGCGGCAAACCTTACCAGTTCGAGCCACTCCGGGCCATTGAACGCCACCGGCCCCTCGGGACCAAAGCCGACGTTGAAGCTTTGCGCGCCGCCGAGCCCGACGCGTTTCATCGCCTCCAAGTCCGCGGTGATACCCTCCTTGCTGATGTTGCCGTTCAGCCAATGCCACCACGTCTGCGGCTTGGCACTGTCGGGCGGATTTTGAAACCCGCTTTCAAGCTCATCCGCTGCCATGCACAGGGTCCCGGCAAACAAGCAGGCGAGCACTGCAATTCCCACAAATTTTCTGATGTTCATAAGTTTGTTCCTATTACTGGTGTTCCCTGATTTTTACCGGTTGGCAGACTGCGCTGGCGCGGGTGCGTCGAAGCGATACCGCCCGCTGCCGACTTCCAGGAAGAGTGCTTGCGGTTCCCGCCGAAGCACTTTCACGCCGGCGGATTCCTCCACCGGCTGGCCGCCTTCTTTCACCGCTTCCGGTTTGGATGTGGGGATGCGCACGGTTGCCATGGTGTTGGCCGGCACCGTGATCTCCAAGTCGAACTTGTCGCCCTCAATCTTCCACCTCGAGACGATCCGTCCGTAAAGGCAGTCGTACCAGCCCTCGGCCGAGGTCAGCCCGGTGGCAGGGTCGGGCTGGGGTGCCAGGATAAACCGCTTGAACCCAGGCCCGGCGGGATCGGGGCGAATGCCAAGCACCGCTTCGTAGAGCCAGCGGCCCACCGACCCGCCGCAGGAAGGCATCTGGGCAAATTCGCCCTTCCAGTTCTCGAAAAGCACGCCATCGTGCATCAACGTCTTCCAGCTTGGATAGTCATTCTGGTTGACGATGCGGTTGGCCAGCGTTGACTCGTAGGATTCTGTCAAGGTCTGGAAAAGATACGTCAGCGAGACAAAGCCGCAGGCGTGGTGGTCCTTCTGGGCATGGATCGCATCAATCAGTCGTTGCTGCGTCAGCGGGCGGACTGCCTCCGGGACCAGCCCCAGCGCCAAAGGCAGGATCTGGCCCGACTGGCTCCTGGGGTTCTTTCCGTAAAGGCCCGTCTTCGGGTCGAGGAACTTGGCATTGGTCCGCTGCCGGATGTCCTCGGCCATCGCCGTGTAGCGGGCCGCCTCGTCGGGTTTCCCCAACATCGCCGCCGTCTGGCTGACGATTTGTGCGTAGTGATACCATGCCGTCATATTCAGGAGTTGATCCGGCGGTCCGTCGGCAGTCGGCCGCATCCAATCCCCCGCCCCAGTCCAGACCAGCATGCGTTCCTTGGCCGCCTGCGCATCCAGCCAGCGCTGCGGGTCGGGATAATCCAGCGGCTTGGTGCCGCCGCCAATCGCCGCGAGCCGGTCGAGGTAATCGACGTATTTGCGCATCGGCTCGTAGGCCTGCTCCAGCAGCCGGCGATCTCCGTAATAAAGATAATGTTCCCAGGGCAACCAGACCAGCACTCCGCTCCACCAGGGACAATTCCAGCCATTGAGCAATCTCCCGATCATGGGAATCACAGGCCCTGTCAATCCATTGGGAACCTGGTTGTCGGCCATGTCCCACCACCATTTGCGGTAGAAATTATCGACATCCGTCAGATAGGCCGCCGTGTTAAAGAAGCCTTCGGCATCCTGGGTCCAGCCCACCTTCTCCCGCATCGGATCCATCGGCTGATCGACGTTGTAATTGAGATGCGTGCGCAGCACCCCCTCGTGCAACTGGTTCAGGAAGGGGTTTGAGCAATGAAAGGCGCTTGCCAGCCGCAGGTCGGCGCCGACCCGCTGAATGCAGACTTGCTCCGCCCTCAAAGGCTCGGTCAGCCCTTTGACCTGCAATTTCAGCGGCCCGGAGCCCCAGATGAAGCGCGGTTCCAGCACGGCCGGGCCATCTTGGGCGAGAATAAACCGGCACGTTGGCATCCCATGATCCCCGTGGAAAGAAATCTCCTGCCCGGCCTTGCCATGGTCGATCGTCAGGCGCGGCCAACCGGCTGACAACACATCGAAATACGCGGTGTCGCCCTCGACCCGACTGGGTTTGATCTGCCCCAAGACACGGGCAGGCGGCCCCATGACCGCGCAGAGTTTTCCACCCAGCGATTCTCCCAGTCCCACGGCGCGCCACTTCGCATCGTCAAAGCCAGGCTTGTCCCAGCCGGGCTGGGCCAGCCGCCGATCCTCGGCATAGCTGCCCCAGATGTTGTTATCGATGATTTCACTCGGCGCCCATTTCCAGGTTTGATCCGTGACGACCTGTTGCCGTGTGCCATCCATGAATTCCAGGTCAAGCTGGGCCAGCAGCCGCGGCTGCCCAGGGCCGCCGTTTAACCCTCGCATGGAGCCGAGAAAACCGTTACCCAGAACAGCACCGAGGACATTCGATCCGCCTGCCAGCAGGCGGGTGACTTCCACCGTGCGATAGACAATCCGCTTGGTATAATCGGTGAATGGCGGGCCGAGCAGGGTGTCATCCACCCGGGTTCCGTTCAGCGACAGTTCCGCCATCCCAGGCGCGGCATAGGAGAGCACCGCTCGTTTCACCGGTTTATCCAGCGTGAAAGCCTTGCGCAACAGGGGTGCCTGCGATCGCGGGCAGGCGTCTGCGGGACAGGTTTTTCCCATGTCGGCCGAAGGCATGCCATCCACCAAAAAAAACGCACTTTCGTTACCGCCCGAATCAGACGTCGGGCGATAGAGGGCCACGTTGCGCCCGTCGGTCCAGCGCTCCAATTGGTTGTTGGCGTAATGCATGGGGCCCCCGCCGGACCAGACCTCCAATTGCCGAAGGCCTGTTTGGTATCGATCGGTCGATGGGGCGGATTGCCCCGAAGTTGCCGGCGGCGACGACTTTTTCGCGGCCTCGGCTGCCCTGGAACTCTGTAGTTTAGAGAGAGGAGACTTCAACACGAGAATGCGAAGGAACCTGGCCTTGAAACTCTTGCCAGGGAACTCAGCCGTCCCGTCGGATTCCGGCGTATAATCGGCGGCGCTGCAATCGGCAATCGCATGGGACGTCGTGAAGTCAAAATCGTCGCTGGCCTCAATCCGGAAGCGCACCGGAAACGACTCGGCATCGCGCGCGATCAGTTTGACCTTATCAATCTGGAACGCCTGCCCCAGATCCACCCGTGCCCATGCAGCCGCATCATCTTTGCTCAAGGCCGGGGTTTCCCATCCGTACCCGCAAGGGGCAAACCACTTGGAGGCGGTGATCCAAGCGCCCTTCCAATCCTCCGGCGCAAGCAACCCCATGGTCCACCTCGCCGGCGCGCTCCATGCGGTGGGCTTCTTGTGCGCATCCCACACCCGCACCTTCCAATAACACTCGGCTCGCGCGCCCAAAGCCTTCCCCGCATACGGCAAGCGCGCGGATTGATCGGTCCCGACGCGGCCGCTATCCCACAGATCACCCTCATCGTGGGCCAGTTTGTCCGCCGAGGAAGCGACAAGGATTTGACAGGCTGTCTGCTTTTGGCCCCGCTCGTCGGACTCGAGCCTCCAGGAAAGCTGGGGCTTTGCCGCATCGATGCCCATCGGGTTTTCAACCCCCTCGCACCGGAGATTTTCCACCCTTGTCTCCGCGCCCCTGACCCACTGCCCACCACAGGCCGCGATCGCGACAATCAGATGAATTGCTATTTTGATTTTCATAATTTCCAGGCTTTGGGATTTTTTTCGAACGAGTGTATTATTCCAGCTATAGTTTTACTTCCGCCTTCTTACCGGCGCTCAGTGAACACTTCTGCGGCTTGAGGCTGAGCGACAGCGAACGCATGGCACAGAAGCTGTGTGACCTCGCTAATCTGGCTCAATCTAGGTTCTGCGATAAAGTGGGGGAAACATTTCAGCGGCCGGCAGTTTACTAATATTCCTTCATATCGTCACGCAGGTTTGCTATTAAAAATCTTTCTTTTTATTGTAAATTCCTATCAGCATTTTTGGGATGTTGTGCGTTGTGATGTAAGCTTCGATGGCGGCTTGGAGTTCAGCCACGCCACGAATGACACCCCGGCGGTTGCGCTCGGCGGTGATTTTCGCAAAGAAGCGTTCTACCTGATTGAGCCATCTGGAATGGGGCGGGGTAAAATGCAAGCGCCAGCGCGGATGCTTGGAGTGCCAGCTTTCATCCGCCTCGGTTTTGTTTTGCGTAAATTTCTCATGAATTTGGCTTGAGTTGGCCGCGTGAAGCGCAAAAATGAACTCGATATTTTTCAGCGTTAGCGGGCGGTCGAAAAGCGGCGCCTCCTCCGTGAGCGAGCCAAAGCAATTTTTATCTGGCATGTTGTGGGATGGGGAATTGGCACACCGCGGCGGGAGGCGAAATGTATAAAAATAAAGACCTGACCCCGTTCCGCGCGTCGCGTCATCTGTTGACGATTGTGCTGGTTCTCGCGCTGGGGATGCTGGTGCGCGCTCGAGTGACTGCCGCCCCACCCAGCAAGCCGGCAAGCTTCTCCTTCGGGGTGATTTCCGATCTTCATGTAGGCGCAGGGGACAATGACAAGCGCTTCGCGCGCGTGGTGCAGGCGCTCAACGAGAGCAATGTGAAATTCGTCGTCATTACCGGCGATCTCGTCGACAGCCCCACCGATCAGGCCGTGCAAACCGCGCAGGAGATCGTCGGGCGCCTGAAAATGCCTCATTATGCAGTGTTAGGCAACCATGATGTCGGCCCGAAAAACGTTGACGAGATGGTGAAGCGGTTCGGTCCGCTGCTCGATAAAACCGAGGTGGATGGCGTGCAACTGCTTTTCTGCTGCACCCAGCCGCTGCTCTTCTACTGGAGGCGGGATGAGACCGGCGCGCTCCGTTACGACGGAGGCAACCCGCCACAGCACCCCGAGTGGAAACGCGATGACATGGGGTTGATGGCCTGGCTGCAGCAATCGTTGGACGCGGCGAAAGGTAAACCGGTGCTGCTCTTCACGCATATCCCGCTGGAAAACACCTGGAGCCCGGAGGATCGCACGCAATTCCTCACGCTATTGCATGACCGCAACGTCAAGGCCATGTTCGCCGGGCACCTGCACGAGGACCAACTCGTGTGGGAAGACGACTTCCCCGAATACCTGGTGCCGCCGGTGGCGCCGCCGCTGGGCGGCACGCTGATGCTGCGCATCTATAATTACGACAACGGCCGCATCGGCTATCATACCCAGTACTTGCGGCTGCTGCCCGAAACACCCCCCGCGGCAACGCATGACGCCAGGCAAGGTGGCAAGTAACACAAACACCTTCTCGGGAGAAAGGCAAAGCATCATGGTCGCGGAAGCATACTTTGATGTTCGTCAGTCTACGCTGCCTCCTATGGTGTCCGCGGCGTGGCGGGAACTGATCAAACGTATCTGGGAGATTGATCCGCTGCTCTGCCCGCAGTGCGGCGCTGAGATGGCGAAGATCGCGGTAATCAAAGACCCCCCCAACTCATAAGTCAGATTTTGCGACATTTGAATCTCTGGGAAGAACCGCCGGATGCTTACTCCCGTACCCGTATCCGCGCAAAATTTACGCTTTACTTGCCGCTGCGCCACACGAAAATGCGAGTCTAATCTTTAGGCTTAAACCTGCGGTCAAAAAACGGCGCGCTAAATACATTTCTTGCCTGCCTCGCAGCGCGACGGTTTTTCCCGCGTTTATTCACAGATGCCTATGAACTCGTTCACTCGCTTTTTTTCTAGTGCGACGGCATCTTTCCTGTTTCTCGCCTGGTTTGCGGCTGGTGCGCCCGCGGTCGATTCGCCGCAGATTCTGGTCAACCACGTGGGCTTCACACCACACACTGCCAAATATTGTTTATTCGCGGGCCACACGCCTCTCGCCTTCGAGATTCTTGATACGGCCACAGACCAGTCAGTCTTCGCCGGGCGGACCACGGCTGGCGGGCCGGATTTGGGGGACTTTCAGGTTGGCGATTTCAGCGCTCTGACCCGTTCTGGAACATTCCAGGTGCGAACCGAAAGCGGGCGTTCGCGTGCCTTTAGCATTGCATCTGACGTCTACGAGGACGCCCTGCGCAAAACGGTGGCCTATTTTGCGAAGCAGCGTTGCGGTCCCAGCGCATCCGGCTATAACGCCCCCTGTCACCTGGATGACGGGCGGCGGCTCGACAACGGCCGGCATCAGGATGTGACGGGCGGCTGGCACGATGCCTGTGACCTGCGCAAATTGGTGAATGCAACGATCCTTGGGATGGTGGGGCTGGCCCAGGTGGCCGAGATTCACAGGCCTGAATGGGGCCGAACCTCGATCCCTGCCGAATTGCGTTGGGGCAACCGCTATTTCCTGGCGATGCAGGAGCCCGCCGGGTACGTTATGAATTACTGTGGCGGCAGCGACGGCAACCGCTGGACCGACAATAAGGAGGGCGACCAGGATGACCGTCCCATCCATACGGAAGCCTGCGCCGCTGTCGCGCAGTTTTGCTTCATCCGCGCGCAGGCTGCGGCCAGCCGCCTGACGCGCAAGGCTGATCCCGCTTACGCGGCGCAGTGCAGCTCGGCCGCGCTGCGTTGCCTTGCATGGTGCCGGACGAATCAGACGGCCCACACCGCCAACGAATTGGGTGCTGCGGTAGCTGCCTGTGTGGAACTTCACCGCGCGCTGGAAGATGACCAATACCGCACGCTGGCCGCCGAGTACGCGCGGCATCTGCTGGCGCTGCAGGTGACGGCACGGGGCGCTGACGACACGGCGATCCGGGGGTTCTTCCGCACCTCGCCCCACGATGTCGAGCCGCAGCGCGACATCCATGGCTGCTGGTGTCTGATCGGCCTCTGCGAGGCACTCGAACGCTTCCCCGACCACCCGGAGGCCTCCGCGTGGCGGGAAGCCATACGCCACCATGTGGACGATTACCTGACGCCGATGTTGGCGCGCTCCGCCTTCGGCATCGCCCCACTTGGCCTCTTCTCGCAGAAGACCGGGGGCGACCGGCGCGCGGGTGACTATTGGTACCGCTATTTCATGGAACCCGGTGCGACGTGGTGGGTAGGCATCAATGCCAACCTAGCCGCCACAGGCGTCGGCCTTGCAAAGGCGGCACGACTTTTGAAGGAGCCTCGCCTTGCTGCCCTCGCCCAACGGCAACTGGATTGGATTCTGGGCGTGAATCCCTTCAACGCCAGCACCATGATCGGTGTGGGCTGCAACCAGCCCCCGCGATACATCCCGCATATGCTCACACCCGCAACCCCGCTAATTGACGGTGCGGTCATGAACGGTATCGGGGGGACGCCGGACGATCAGCCTATGCTCAAGCCTGGCAGTTGGCAAACGTGCGAATACTGGACACCGATGGTCTGCCACACCATGTGGCTTATGAGTGAACTCTCGGTCGATGAAAGTGCCACTGCCTCCCGAATGCAAGGCGTCAGACCAAATCTTTGAAATGGCTGGATTTTAGCACGCCGGGATTATTATGCGGAACAAGGCGGAAGGCGTATCCAAATGGATACGGCGAGCCTCAACGAAAGTCACTCGCGGCCAGTAGATCGTGTCAGATCGCCCCGATCCATTGCCGTTCTTAGTCCCTTATTTCTTAAATCCTTCGCAAAAAGCGCCGGATTTTCAGGCGTGTTGAGGGAGCAGGGATGGGAGGATGAGGTGTTCGGTGAGTTTGCGTGCGGCGATCAATAGACGCTCCCCGAGTGCGCTCAGGTAATATCTGTAGGTCTTGCCCACCTTCTTGATCAGGCCATGGTTGCGCAGGCGGCGCAGGATGCGGGCGATCTGCGAGGGTTTCTTGTCGGGCAGCAACGCTTGAAGACGGCGGTTGCTCAGGCCGTTGATGACGAACTCGCCGTGCAGCAGCGCCTGCACGACTTTGAGGTCTTCCCGCAGGAAGAGATTGAACCCGCGCCAGGTGCGATCTTTCTCATCGCGCACGGTGCGGCTGATTTGGTCCAGATCGTGACGCGCCGGGGTGTTGTCCGCCAGCGTCCCGAGGAAGTCGAGATAGCGCACGCAGGCCGCCCCCAATATCTCCGCCACATCCGAGAGGCTGTAGATGGATTTCTTGAGCGCCGCCATTTTGTATTCTTCCTTGCCATCCCGGCCAACCACCTTGCGGTGGTGCCGAAAAAAAGTGATGTCGTTGCTGGTCGCCTCGATGCGCAATACCCGCCCGCCTTTGTCATACATCTTGAGGGATTGGCGTCCCAATACATGCTTGATGCGCGTGCCCGCCACCAGCGTCTTGAAGTCGCTCCCCGCCTCGGCCTCCGGCGAGTAGCGCTTGCCCCAGAACCGCGCCATGTCGGGCACCCGCACCGTCAACACCGCCTGTCGGCTAAGTTCTTCGTAAAGCGGGGCGAGTTGCTCGCGCTTCTTGAACACCACATCCAGCGAGTGTTCCACCTGCATCACCGTCCAGTGGTAGCCGCTCTTGAATTTGCCGAGTATGGGGCAAAAACGCGCCGCCAACTCGTGGAATTTGCGCTCCCAGCGCTCCACCGAAAAGCTCGACGCCAACTCCTGCGCCCGCTGCCAGTCGGCGATTTCCACAAAGGCGTTGTCCTCCATCTTGAAGGCGATCCCTTCCCGGCGCAGTTGGCTCGCCAGCCAGTTGTGCGCGTTGAAGTAGATTTGAAGCCGACACGGCAGCCAGGTGGGCACCCGCACATACATCAAGCCCAGTTCCTCGTCGATGAGGTAAAAATAGTAGGTGCCGCACTTGCCGGGAACCATCTTGAGCCCGGTTTTGCCGCTGGCCTTGTCATGCCACGGCTTGAAGGTCGTGCAGGCTTCCATCACCGAGAGCACATGCACCAAGCCCGGATGCGCGCCCCGCCTGGTCAGCACCTTGGCGATGAGTTCCTCTTTGCGAACCCCCTTGCTCCTGGACAAATACTCCACCTCCGCTCCTGCCTGCCTCGCCTGCTCAAGGGCGTTGTCGCGGATGGCTCCCCTCAAGGGCTCGGCGAACTGCCCAATGTCAAAACAGCGGATGTTATTGCGCCACAGTACGGCAGCCATCGCCTCGGGGTGCGCCACTTCGGTGAGCGTCCCCGTCACCACCACACGATCAAAACATCCCAGCACTCCCTCTATGCTGGCCTCGTAGCGTTTCACGAGTTCGGCTTTCACTCACCCAGCTTACCACCATATTCAAGCCCTTGGCACCGGCTTCGCTGGCTTAGGATTAGCGGAGATTCGACGGATAATAAATTTTAAGTTTTTTCTTTTCCGCCGCTTTTTTCCAAGCCACCGCCCGGGGCGGCCGCCTCATCCCACCTTTCAGACTGGGGGTTATCCAGTTTTAAGTTCGATCACCCATTTCAGCAGGTGAGGAATCGACTTCGTACTTTGCTGGAAAGTTCGTACTTCATCC
>SERZ01000733.1_pt1 | contig 21273 bp, 20 predicted proteins | sample 3171461 | NCBI WGS metagenome assembly SERZ01 (sample SAMN06051861, study PRJNA518727) | freshwater metagenome | biome: subpolar coniferous forest; feature: holomictic lake; material: water; isolation source: holomictic Lake 227, 6 m depth | place: Canada: near Kenora, Ontario | collected... | reverse complement strand
ACCCTCTGAGTATGATGCCGAGCAACTTCGCCGCCGATTGGCTAAACTTGTAAGTGGTATTGCTGTTATTCACGTAGGTGCTGATACCGAACCAGAACAGCAAGAGTTAAAAGATCGTGTGGAGGATGCCCTCCATGCTACCCAGGCGGCAATCGCTGAGGGAGTTCTCCCCGGAGGGGGTTCGGCACTCTACTATGTTGGTAGACAGAATCCTTCCTGCCCAGTGGATGGAACCAAATCTTACATCTGGGGTTTCGAGTTGGTTCTTAATTCCTTAGCACTGCCCTTCAACACTATTATTCACAATGCTGGATTTAATCCAGAAACTATTTCCGTTCCTAACGAACTAAATTTTGGAGTGAACGCAGAAACAGGAGAAGTTTGTGACATGCTTGAGGCTGGGATCCTTGACCCACTTCGCGTAACTAAGACGGCTCTTACTAATGCTACATCCATCGCAGGTGTCCTACTTACAACAGAAGGGCTTGTCTGGCATCAGGAAAATCCGTCAATACTAGATAGCTTAGGGGGGTAGAATCCCGGTATTATCTACATCTTTCTTTTGATGAAGCTATGCTTAAGGAGTGGTCGTGGCTGAAATAAGAAAAGATACTTCATACGCCGGGGGAGCCTCCCCGATTGATCTGAGAGATCCTGTTAACGCAGGGGACGCAGTTCCCAAGGGATGGGCAGACTCACACCTTGCTGGGTTTCCCGTCACAAATAGTTCTGAGCCCCAGAACGGGGACATAATCTCTTGGGACGCTACCACCTCACGTTGGGTGTTTAGAACCCTAGTTACTAATTCGGCACTCCCAGGGGATTCCCCTCTAGAGCTATACTTTGAACCTATCACTGTTGGTGCATCCCCAACACCAGGGGCGGTCAATGTATTCTCACTAGTTACACCTGATCCCAATCAATTCAAAGAGGGGGATACATGGATTCATGTTGACTCCACTAACCCTCTTGGTGGAAGTGGGGAAGTATTTCAGTTGGTTTCAGGGGACTGGTCCCTTAGAACAAAACTGTGGAAGCAAAGAACCACCGTTGGAACTACTAACCCTGTAGCCGATGACCAGACCCAAAATGGTGACATCTACCTAAACTATGCCCTCGGATCCCTATGGCGTTACCAGGGTTCTACCTGGGAAAATGTGGGGAGCTTTGTTGGACCTCAAGGTACCACTGGTTCTGTAGGACCCCTAGGGCCCACAGGCCCCATGGGTTTAGGCTTCCATGTTGATCAAACTGGAGCCCTGTCCGCTAAGCCAGCTTCAGCTACGGAGGGGTTCACCTTCCTAGATAGTTCTGAGGGAACCATCTATATCTATTCTGACTCTGCTTGGTCAGGACCCTTCCCCTTTACGGGTGCTAAGGGTGACACAGGTTCTGTTGGGCCACAAGGTCCAGTGGGTGCCACCGGGGGCTATGGCCCCGTAGGACCGACTGGTTCACAGGGTGATACAGGAGCCCGAGGATCACAGGGACTTCAGGGTGACGCCGGGCCAACGGGCGCAACGGGTTCCCAGGGTCTTGTTGGTGCAACAGGTTCCATTGGGGAAACAGGCCCTCGTGGACTTCAGGGGGATGCTGGCCCAACGGGCGCAACTGGTTCCCAAGGTATTGCTGGCACCGTGGGTGCCACTGGTGCAGCCGGATTAGATGGAACTAATGGGATAGACGGTGCGCCTGGGGCAACTGGAGCAACTGGTCCCCAGGGAGATACGGGCGCAACCGGATCACAGGGAGCCACAGGTTCTCAGGGTCCTATCGGTGACACGGGGCCTCAGGGACTTCAGGGAGAAGCTGGCCCAACAGGTTCACAGGGACTTAAGGGTGATCTGGGCTTAACTGGAGCCACAGGTGCTGGCCTTCAAGGTGAGGCTGGACCCACGGGTGCGGTTGGTGCAACAGGTGATACTGGAGCCACAGGCCCTCGTGGACTTCAGGGTGATGCTGGCCCTACTGGTGCAACTGGTGCAACTGGTGCAACTGGTGCAACTGGAGAAGTTGGTGCCACGGGTGATCAAGGCCCCGCTGGAGAACGTGGATTCCAGGGGATTCAGGGTGATGCTGGCCCAACCGGACCCACAGGATCCCAAGGCCCCGCTGGGGATTTAGGTCCAACTGGAGCCGTAGGCTCTCAGGGAACTAAGGGTGATACCGGGTCCATGGGGGCCACAGGCTTGCAGGGTCCAGAGGGACCCATTGGAGCAACGGGTTCACAGGGTGATGCTGGCCCAACCGGACCCACAGGTTCACAGGGACCTATTGGCAACGCTGGACCTCAGGGCAACACCGGGGCAACCGGAGCAAAGGGTGACACCGGATTACAAGGAGTTCAAGGTCCAACAGGGTCACAGGGCCCCATTGGTGATACAGGTCCCACCGGGGCTGTTGGGGCAGTAGGCCCTCAAGGTTCCACTGGAGCAGTAGGCTCCCAGGGACTCCAGGGTATAGTTGGATCCCAGGGTCCAATAGGTCCCACCGGATCACAAGGCTCCCAGGGTATTCAAGGTACAATTGGAGCAACCGGACCCCAGGGTGTTGCTGGTCCAATAGGTCCCACCGGATCACAAGGCCCCCAGGGTGATATTGGTCCTACCGGGGCAGGAATCCAAGGTGTTGCGGGTCCCACCGGAGCCGTAGGCTCTCAAGGTCCCGCTGGTCCAACGGGTGCCACAGGTGCTGGGATTCAGGGTGTTGCTGGCCCAACCGGAGCCAATGGCTCCCAAGGTCCCGCTGGTCCCACCGGAGCCACAGGCCCACACAATGGTCTAACAGGTCTTCAGGGTGGAACATCTAATGAATACTACCACTTAACCAGTGCTCAATACAATGCCTTGATTAGTGGGGGATCCACTGCTGTAACTAACATTGGTAGTGAGGTTACTCGGTATCAGGTCGGGTTTGATACAGGTCTAGGAACTTGGGTTACAAGTGCGGCTCGTGCTTGGGGTAATGTGGCTTGGACTCGTAGTGGGACCACTTTGACCCTAACGCACCCAGGCCACGGTCATGCTGTTGGAGAAAGAGCCCTCATCAAGGATTCAAATGCTGTATTGGTGAACTCTCTAGTGGCTTCTATCACTGCTGATACCTTTACGGTAGCCTGTGTGGATATTGGAGCTACCTCTGGAACTTGTGCCTACTCTATGGGCTTTACGTTTGCTTTCAATGCTACATCAAGTGTTTCCAGTTGCACCCTTACGGCACCCTCACTAGCCTCGGCTAAGTATTTGGTCCTTGAGCGCATCAATATCCACACGGCTGCTAATTTGAAGGCTGCGAATACCCTTAGTATCACGGTACCTACCGGAGCCAATCTAGGTGCTGGTGATGATAGTAACGTGGATAACTTTATCATGCCTATCATGGCGATTAGAACTGAAACAGGCGGAATTGGGGCCGGAAGTATAGCCACTAATAATACTGGGCTCTTAACTCTGAGCGGACTTACTTCAGTAGCCACTGGAATTCACATTCAGTTAGCTTTCTAGGACTTATATGTCAAAAATAGTGGTTGGAATTCTACATGTAGATTATTTTGAGACCACTGGTAATCCCGGTGAATACACCTTTACAGATGCATTGTACCAGAATCAGGCTGATTTCTATGGTGACGGTGTATCCATCCTTGAGCCGGGGTTTATTCTAGTTATCCCGGCTAGTGATACCTCTAATGGTAGTATGATTCCAGGGGTGTCTCACCGATATAAAATAACTGAAGTAACCTCAAGAGATCAAAACAACTCTCTGTTAAGTGGGGTGATACTGTGGGATGAGTTAGGACCCGAGGTAGATCAGCCTACCCCAGGATGTGATGTCCTTATCTCATCTGTAACAGATAATTATCAGCTATCCTATCCTGTTTCTGAAGCTCTTTACTATACCTTGATGAGTGGGACTTCTGATTCGGCCATGGCCTTGAATCAGCAGCGTATTGATCTCATTGGGACAGATTGGGATAAGTTACAGAATCCCCCTACCACTATTAGTGGTTATGGGATCACGGATCCTATAGTAAATAGCTTCAATGGACAGTCCGGGGACATTACCCTAACGACCTCTGACTTAGTTGAGGGCTCCAATCTTTATTATACCCAAGAGCGTTTTGATAATGCGCTTGAGGCTAAGACCACTACAGACTTAGTCGAGGGCTCTAGCCTCTATTATACGCAAGAACGCTTCAACCAAGCTCTATCTGCGAAGACCACCACAGACTTAGCTGAGGGGGTTAATAAGTATTTCACTGCTGAGCGGCATGACTATGCAACCCTAATCAATAAACCCACGTTCCTGCCCACCACCTGGACTGAGATTACCGATATTCCTACCACTCTGGCAGGGTTTGGACTTACAGACGCGATAAGTTCTGGTCTCATTGGTGTAGCCAATGGGCTTGCAACCCTGGACTCTTCTGGAAAACTTACTAGCCAGCAAATTCCAGATATGCTCGTGGGTGGCATCGTCTACCAGGGTCTTTGGAACGCAGCTACAAATTCACCAACCCTCCCAGCAGCTTCTGAGAGCAACAAGGGAAACTACTACATTGTTCAGGCTAGTGGCACGACTCAAGTAGATGGCATCTCGGATTGGAGAGCCACCGATTGGATCGTCTCTGATGGGTCCATTTGGGTTAAGATTGATAACACAGACACTGTTGGGTCCGTCAATGGAATCACCGGAACGGTTGTTCTCGATACTGATGACATTGCAGAAGCAACCTCAAAATATTTTACTGAAGCTCGTGTTCTCGATACGACTTTAACGGGTTTAGACCCCACTCTGGTAGGAGGGGTATCTTCCTCAGATACTCTCATCAACGCTCTGGGTAAGATGGAGCATCGGTTGCTTACGGGGATCGAAGCCTCCGTTGCCCCCGCACTTGTCTACCAAGAAAACTCCAGATATGAGCTTGTAGACGTACCTGGGTTAGAGGTATGGATCCACAGTTCTTCTAGGGCCTTTGGTAATCTCCACTGGTCTAGGACAGGAACCACCTTAACTATCAATCATAAAAATCATGGTCACAGTGTTGGAGAGCGAGCTATCCTACGTAATACCAACATTTCATATCAGACTGCCTTAATCACATCAGTTACTAGTGATACTTTCAGCATAGTCTCCCTCGACTCAGGGGATGCCACGGGGTCATTAGCCAACTACAGTATGGGCTTTACGTATGTTCATAATAGTACAACCCAAGGTTCACTTACCTTTGGAGCCCTTGCTTCTCCTGCCAATGAGGAGCTACAAGTAATATCTATGCGAATCCACTTAGCGGGGGGATCACGTAGTTCTTCTACTTATGCAGTGACCTTCCCGGCTTCCGCAATAAACGGTGCAGGCGCAGACACTTCTCAATCCACCGTGTATATCCCGATGTTTAACGTACGCCAGGACTCCGATGCTTTAGTTGGTATCGCTGCTACGATGATTATGAATCCCGCATCTTCTGGTTATAATAGATTCCAATTCGGTGCTTTAGGCGCAGTAGGGACTGGAGTATACATACTACTTCAGTTTTAAGTTAGTAAAAAGCTCTCCAGGTGCTCAAAATGCGTTTTAGGGTGATCAAAAATGAGTCGAATCACAAACGGGATGTTATTAGTAGGTACTTTTGAATCTACTGAGAACTCTGGAGAGTACAGCTTCCAAGACGCTCTGTTTGTCAATCAGGCAGACGTAGAGGGTCTAGGTTCAACCGCACTTACTCAGGGTTGCATCCTATACGTACCTGCGAGTGATGCCAAAGTTCCTAATATGATTCCAGGAGTAGTGCATAGGTATAAACTAACTGAGATTACAGGTAGATCTGATAATGACCATATTAGTGCGGTAATGGTCTGGGCCGAGGATGGCCCCGAGATTGACCAGCCAACCAGCGGTTCTTACTGTATCATTTCGCAGAGATCTACTAAGCATGGCTTTGGATTCCCTGTAAGTGACCAGATATATCCAGATCTCGGTGCGGGTGTAGCCCAAGCCGCCATGAATCTTGAAACTAAGGTCATTACGGACCTACTGGCTTCTGAGACCCAGAAAGTTTTCAAAATTTTCACCACTGAAGATTGGGTTACGGAGAACAGCGGTGTTTCAAAATCCCTAACTTTATCCAATGAACTAGGAACTTCCTCGCTTGAGGTGAATATCTTTTCAAGTTTAGGCGGAGGATTTTTTACACCAACTTTTGTAGACTGGGTCGCAAGTGAAACCACTATAAAGTTACTAATTGCAGATATACCTTCGGCTATCTTCTCTGGCAAGGTTGAAATCAAACCCATATAGATTCCGTGTTCTCCTTTAATAGGGGGCGTCTCCCACTCAAATCTTTTTGTGTAGGGTCTGAGGCCCTTAATAGGAGAAGCCCGTATGGCTGATTTTCGTCAACCTAATCATGTAGTTCATGGAGCAGCAAGCTACCTCAAGACCCTAGCGGTCCCATCAGGTGAGCCTACTACCCCAGACCTAGGTAATCTCTGGGTCACCGCAAAGAACCTTAAGTTCCACGATGGTGAAGTAACTAGAACCATCTTCCACGATGGCTCTTCCTTCGGTGGCGACATCTCTGGTAAGCCAGCAACTACTGTGGTTTCAACCATTCAAGGTATCAGCACCACGGGCCTCCTGTCTGGGAAATCCGAGGGCTATGCTCTTACCTATGATGCTGTGCATGATCAGTTGGTATTCTCCAACGTGAGTGGTAATGCTGCGGGTAGTATTGATGAGGCCGTGTTGGACTTAACGGCACTTATCAATGCCGAGGCTACTCTTCGCGCCTCTGCTGACACCTCTCTTCAGGGTGCCGATACCACGCTGACCACTAACTTGTCCGCTGAAGTATCTAACCGTACTGCTGCCGATACCACGCTGACCACCGACTTGGCCGCTGAAGTATCTTCTCGTATTTCGGGTGATGCCAATCTTTCTAGCAGCTTAGCTTCTGAGGCTTCTACTCGTGGTGCCGCAGTATTAGTGCTTCAGGGAAACCTTGACGCCGAAGCTTCTACTCGTGGTGCCGCTGTACTTTCTGAGGCATCCACTCGTGAGGCTGCAGATAGCAAGCTCACCACCGATTTGGCCGCTGAAGTATCCAATCGCGCTGCTGCTGACACCAGCCTAAGCGGTAGACTAGATACCGAAGTTTCCAACCGCACCGCCGCTGACACCGCAGAGGCTTCTACCCGTGTAGCCGCCGCCGCCGCTGAGCAGTCTGCCCGTATCGCTGCAGAGGGCATCATTGCCTCTAACCTAACGGAAGAGATTGGTCGTGCAGGACTTGCTGAGGTTGCCATCACTCAATTGGTGTCTGACGAGGTAACTCGTGCAACCAATAGAGAAGGTGCTATCTCAGGTAACTTGGACACCGAGATTTCTCGTGCCCAGCTACAGGAAGGCATCCTTAGAGATAACCTTGCTGCCGAGGTTTCAACTCGTACCAGTCAGGTATCTTCTCTACAGACTGCTGATACTACTGAAGCTTCTGCTCGTGCCGCCGCTGTAGCCACCGAGCAGTCTGCTCGTATTGCTGCTGTCGCTGATGAAGCCTCTGCTCGTGCCGCCGCTGATACTACCCTGACCAATAGCTTGGCCTCTGAAGTATCTAACCGTACTGCTGCTGATGTGGTTCTACAGTCTGCCATTGACGTAGCCATCGGAATGATTCGTTGGAAGGCCAATGTCCAGGCAACCACTGACCTACAGGCTCTAACCGGAAACCAGGACAAGGATGTCCGTATGGTCGAGGACACTGGCTTAGGTTGGAGATTTGATGCGGATTCTACCGAAGCTGCTGCCGCTGGCCGCGTTGTAGTTCCCACTGATGGAACTGGTCGTTGGTTACTGTTCGCCAACCCCAACCAGAACCATGAGGCCCTTGCTGGTCTACTTGGTGGCGGTGAGAACGATCACCAGCACTTAACTTCTATTCAGGTAGGCTACTTACCTTCGGCTGATCAGAAAGATGCTCTTGCCAGCAATCCTTCTGCCCCAACCGCTAACAACTACCTCGTGACTTTGGCTGACCTGAATTTAGAGATTTCAGCCAGAAGCGCAGCAATTACTCTAGAGCAGTCCGCACGCTCTGCTGCTGATACCACCCTTACCACGGGCTTGAACTCTGAGATTACTGCTCGTCAGGGTGCTTGCTCTACCTTAACCACCAATCTAACCAGCGAAATCAACACTCGTTCCGCTGCAGATATCCTGATCAACACCGCTATTGGTGATTTGGATACCGCCTACAAGGCCGCAGATTCTACCCTCACGGGTGCTATCTCTGCCGAAGCATCTGCTCGCGCTGCTGCTGATACCACGCTGACCAATAGCTTGGCTTTAGAAGCATCTGCTCGCGCTGCTGCTGATACAACCGCTGCTGGCAGTCTCAATACTGAGATCACTGCCCGTCAGACTGCTGTCTCTGATGAAGCATCTGCCCGTGCCGCTGCCGATACTACCTTGACCAATAACTTGGCCTCTGAAGTATCTGCACGCACCGCTGGTGACCTCACTCTCCAGGGCAACATTGACGCAGAAGCCTCAACACGTAGTTCTGCAGTGTCTACTCTAACGACTGCTGGTACCACGCTGACCAATAACTTGGCTGCTGAAGTATCTAACCGCACCTCGGCTGATAACACTCTCCAGGGCAACATTGACGCAGAAGCTTCAACACGCAGTTCTGCTGATAGCACCCTGACTACAAACTTGGCTGCTGAAGTATCAAACCGCACTTCGGCTGATACCTCTCTCCAGGACGCCATTAATGCTGAGCAGTCTTCACGTATCGCTCAGGATAGTGCTCTAGCTGTGATGGCTGTTGGTGGCAATCTTTCTGGAACTCTTCCCAACCCCACGGTTGTAAAGGTCCAGGGCGTGGCAGTAAGTGCCACGGCTCCCACCTCGGGTCAGTTCTTGAAGTATGATGCAACCTCTGCATCTGCTGTTTGGACCAGCCCCTCTTGCTTCAGTCAGGACTTTATCTATGATGACTTCGTAGCCTCGGGTTCTAACTTCACCATTACCTACACCCACGGTCTGACCATGGTTGGCAATAAGATGCCCCAGATCACAGTGTATGAAAAGGTGGCTGGACACTACATGCTAGTTGGTGGTGTTGAGTGCGAAGTAAGCACCACTCAGGTCATCTTGACTGTAGCCAACAACGCACGCTTTGATGGCTCACTCCACTTGCTCTACATCTAAGTGGTACGGAAATAAAAGAAGGGCCGAGGCAACTCGGCTCTTCTTTTTTATGTGTATGGATAAATATTGAAGGAGACTCCTATGTCTGAAACACCCGAAATCCCTCAGATTATCCTGATGTCTAACTATCTTTTTGAGTACCTACAGCAGGTAATCTCAGTGCCTGAGATGCTGGATGGTCCTGCTGTGATCAAGAAGGCGTCCTTGATCAGATCCATCATGGAGGCAGTTCCAGCGGATCAGTACAACCTAGCCATCCTCAACCAACTCCTTGCAATCCAGGAGCAGCAGAGACAGGCCCAGGTTGTTGTTCCTGAAGTTACTCCCGGTCCAGTAGCGGCGAATCGTGCCGAAAACTTTGTCCCCCACCGCCTACTCCAGGCCCAGGCTGAGGAGGCGTCTGCCCCCAAGCTAGTGACTAAGACAGCACCCTCAAAATCAGCACCCATCAACAAGAAGAAGACCAGTACAAAAGTTTCAGCAGCTAAATCAAAATCTAAGTCAAAACCAAAGCAACCAGCACTTAGTTCAACTTCCATTAAGAAGAAGCACTCCTGGTAGCATCCTAAGTATATGGAAGAATGAGGCTCTTTTAGGGGCCTCTTTCTTTTGTTGAGGGACGTTTTATGTCGGACTTGGACCTAGCATCGCTCAGGGAGACATTACGCTCTTCGATGAACCCTGATAAAATTATTCCGAAGGAGGTCCCAAAACCACTTGGGATAGAGCCAGATTGGATGAAGTTGACTCAGATGCTCCTAGACATTCAACTTAAGCAGGCGGAAATCCATCACGATATCAAGATAATTCTACGCGATCTAGGCCATAGAGAACCGGAATGACAGATATAAAAACACTTCGAGAACAGGTAGATACCATTATCAGTCTCTTTGAAGATGTTAGTGAAACTTTAGGCCGGGTTGAAGAAACAGTTGAATCTATCGAAACAAAGTTAGGCACAGATACTGATCAGGGGGTATCTTCCAGGAAGCCTTCTGAGAGAGTTGACCTGTCTTCTGTTCAAAAAGCACTGCAAGCTATCCCCAATTTGGCGGGTCAGATCGAGACTCTACAAACCTCCCTTGATGTCCTTCAAGAAAAAGTACCTGAGCTAACCTCGATGGCTGATACACTGCTTGAGTCACAGGAGAATCTTGAGGCTGCGGGTAAATTTTCTAGGTCATTCCAAGAACCTATGAGCGAGTTGTTGGGTAGAAAACCGGACGGTACTTATGATGAAGGTAAATTTGTTCTGAGAAATCTAGCCCATGCTTTTTTCAAATTACTAGGTAGAGATGATCTTGGTCGGCCCAAAGAAACAGCCGGGGATAAGTTCGATGGATTCTTCGATCATTATTTCACCAAGCACTACTTAGATGCCCACGGTCACAAACGCCCCAGAGGTAGTGTGATCTTTGAGTCATTGCTAGATTATTTTATTAACAACGCTTGGCATAGAGTATTTGACTGTATTATCTGGGTGCTCCTATACTGGGTATTCATTGCTCCAGCCGTGGCTACCGTGAGGTCAATACAAGTTATATCACCCGCAGCACAAGTTATATCACCCGCAGCAGCAATCGAGTCCGGTGGAAAAAAATAACTCGATGTTTCTGAAAATCCCAGCGTATATTGAATGTGGACAAGTGATGCCACTTCTGGAGCGTGCGTGAGCGTCCTAAAAAATCTTCCGGACTCTATTAAGGTGGATTTGAAGCTGGCAAAGAAATCCTTCCGAGACCCTCACCTCAGGAGATTCGCTGGGCTATCTCCTATCAAATCAAAGGATACCATGGACACCATCGTAGATATCCCTGTCAAGCGGACCCCCGTCAAGGATTACCCGAAGGGTACTCAAGCCATCTTCATTCCTCTGTCCTCGATACCAGGAGATTACCTCAGTCAGAAACCCCTGCCAGCAAAGACTCGTAAATTGTACCCCACGCTAAGTCCTAGCCCAGCTACCCTGACCACATCTCTTACTAAGGCAGGTAACTTCCAGTCCAGCATCTTGGATAAAGACCTTGTTATGGCAATCTCAACCTGTCGTGCTCCGTCCTACTGTTTCTTGATCCCGAAGGTTCTACGTTTAGGAATGTTTGCTGGTATTACGAAAATCATCCTAGAGGAAGAAGAGATTCTTGCGGGTAAACTTGATTCTATCATGGGATCTCGTTCGCTTTTACCCTCCCTGGCACCGAAAGATCCGGTATACCTGTATCCAAAAGTGATGTCGGAAATCTCAAAGGTTCGAGGCTATTGTATGTTAGGACGAGTTTACCCGGCCACCTTTGAGGGAACCTCAGATAGTGGGGCTCTTAGATTGTCCATGATGGTAGACAAAGAAGAGGTCTCCTTTACAGCGGCACGTAACTCATTCTGCTGCTCTGTAGCACCTTCTACATGGATAGATGCACAGGAGTTGATCCAGGATATGGAGTCTACCTTAATGGGTAAACTGCAGGATTACCTTGATGCATACCCTGTGGATGAGCCCGATATGGTCGAGGTCACTAATTTGGTGGAAGTTCTCACTGTCACTCTTGATGAACTCGAAGTTGAGGGTGATGTTCCCCTGGAGGAACCTGTCCCTATTGAAGAGCCTATGGAAGTCCAGGTTGGTGACGCACCTGTGGATGTTCCACTTGAGGAACCCGTGGAAGAGGAAGCCCCGGTGGAGGACGAACCTGATGCCCCAGTTGACTCCCTGCACCACCTTGTTTCTGCTGTATTTAATACTATGGAGTCAGCACCGGAAATTATCCCGGCTCTCCCGCTTGAAGAAGTGCTGCGTCTTCATGCAGAACTTGAGGCTAGTCATAAGCGTGAGTTAGCCTGGATGCAGGAGAAGATGGATCTTCTCCTGAAGTTGAAGGATCTGGAAACTAAATGCACCCTTCAAGAAAATGCTTTGTATCTCTCGCATAAGTTTGCTGAGTTCATCCGTGACACATCGGGAGCTTTGAAGGCATGACCTGGACCACACCAACCTCTGAGCTTGTCCAAACTCTTAGACTTAGGGACGGGCCTCACTATGTAATCCCAGAAGAGTATCTTGCTAATCTTTTGGTGGATGCCCAGGGAAACATCTGCTTCCCCATCTATGGGTTAGATGGCTCTCAGGTAGGGTGGAATACACGAGCGGCCAAGCAGAAGATGTGGAGTCAGTCCATTCAAGGGGACACAGCCCCTCGCTTCACAGCCTGGACCCCCAATATGTTTGACATTGTATATGCTCATCGTAAAATCTGTCTGTGTGAAGGCCCCTTTGATGCCCTGGCCCTGGCCCCTATTCTCCCTTGGACCATATCTGCCAATACTGCACGAGTTCAGCAAGAAATCCTTGAGTGGTGTAAAAGCTGGGGACTTCATGTTTTCCTAGCCCTTGACAAGGATACCCCCGATGCCAAGACACAGCACAAGACCGGGGATGAAATGACCGAAAAAATATACAATGAACTGGCACCCTACTGCCGTGTGACTAGATTGAACTGGAACTCTGCGCTAGGTGCTGGCCGAGGTATGCTCCCTACACAACTGAAACCTCCGCAACATATTAAAGATCCAAGTCAAGCATACGCTGAACGTGGTAAACTATTCCACGATGAGATCATGCAACAAGTATTATCTGCTAACATCACTCAAATAGGAGCCACTCATGGCTAGAAGGCTTGATACCACCATCCACCCGATTGACTTTCGGGCTTCCAACTATCTTGAACACGATGACGCTCAAGTCATTGACACGGATTTCCTCACCGAAGCTCGTGACATCTTAAAGATGTGCGATGACATTGCTGAAGAGACTGTGGGTCTGTCCACTACAAAGTTTGTTTCCGATGGGAACACCAACTATCTGGATATCCTCGGAGACAAGTTCTACTTCCCTGAGACGGGATTGGCTTTCTCCCAGTATGCCAAACTCCTGGGTATTCCCTCAGCCCTGGCCCGTAAGAATCCAGGACCCCTGAACGAGCAGCTCTTTTCTACGCATACTGTTTTGAAGACGCAGAAGGCCGAAAAAGACCTCCTCCTTAAGTATAGGTATAACGCGACTACCAAAACAAATGAACTGTGCGCTGTCCTTCGTGGCACTTACCAGACAGTTCGTAACTCTCAGATTTTTGAGGGCTTCGTGGAGTCTCTTGGGGGTCAGGTTGCCATTGATCGGAGCATGACCACCATTGATCCTTTCGGTCAGTGCTACATCAGATTCCTGTCTCCGAACTTCCTCCCTACCTCAAACAACGACAAGATTTTCATGGCGTATGACCTTCAGTTTAGTGAGTGCGCTGACACGGGCCTGATCCTTGGGCTTGGTCTGTGGAGACAGGTCTGTTCTAATGGGCTTGCCATCCCCTCTATGGAGGGTGGCGAGGCTTACAAGCATCCCTATCGTGGTCTAGATCCTTCGGTTCCGGCCTATGTGTTCTCTCGACTCTTGAAAGAGGTGGTATCGAACGATGCCATTGGTAAACGTCTAGCAAATCGCCGTGATGAACTGATGCTTGAGCAGATGGATCTCCAGACCTCTCTTGAGCGTTTGGCCTACAACGGAGGATCTAACGCCTTTATTTCCCACATTGAAGAGAAGATCAAACAGGATGATACTCGCTCTCAGTGGGATCTTCTGAATGATCTTACCCAGGAAGCCCAGGCTGTCCCCAATCCACGCCGCCGTAGAACTACTGAGAAGTGCGTGGGCCTTACTTTCGGGTTCACCCTGGCCTATGACTCACCCCACAAGAAGGGCCGTGGTAAGCATAAGTCAGAGCTTCTTGAGACAGAGTCCCCTGCCTTCAGCATGGAAGAGACTGAAGTCTAAACTATGCCGTGACTAGAAATAAGCCCCTTCGGGGGCTTATTTCTTTGTATCTTAACGTAGGGGTATCTATGAATGAAACTGAAAAATGTTATAAGTATCGTCTAGAGCGTGGTGATTTTGACAAGTATCTACGCGGAGATATACTAGCAATAAGTGCAGACGCCCTTAGGTTACCTTCTAAGTCTACTGGAAAAGTGACCCCTATCGGGGCCACCGAAGATTTTGTGAAACTTTCAAATCACACGGATGCAATCTTTGACTGTGTGTATTCTTCTCATTGTTTGGAGCATATTCCAAACATAGGAGAAGCCCTGATCCATTGGGCTCGTGTAATCAAACCGGGTGGATTTATGTACTTAGTGGTTCCAGACTATTCACTATATGAGCTTGAACAATGGCCCCCCATCTTTAACTCACTGCATAAGCAATCATTTTCACAAGTGAGAACAAATGCAGAGATTGGGAGAGATTCACATCACAACATATTTCTAGATGTACTTCCGTTTATGAAGCGTATAAATTGTGACGTAGTCTACACTATGGTAGAAGACTACAACTATGACTATTCCATACGAGACAGAGATCAAACTGTTGGTGATGCTGTAGCTCAAATTTGCACGGTTTGGAGAAAGAATGGCTAAGCTACCCCCAAGTCATAGAATGGAATTGACCATAAATCCCACGTGTTTTATGATTAATAGTATTGCAATGGGGGACGTTATTGCCTCCGTGCCCGTTATAAAGTATATGATTGACAACTTTTACAAAGACCCTGCCACATACCTAGTTATTGCCGAAGAGATGTTTAGGCCCTTCTTCCACTTTGTTCCGGACTCATGTTTTCACCGCTTTGAGGACAAGGCAAACGAGTGGAGTATCCCACCTTCTTTTGCTGTTGCGGCCCTCAATCAACCCGTGGTTAAGTCTCTCACCAGACCCACACCACGCCACATGTCCCTGGGACAATTTTCAGCTATTAAATTTGCAAATAGAATCCTTGAGGATAAAGACCTAAGATACATCCCCTTAATTGATGTGGATGTATCCCGATTCGGGGTGGATTTTAGCAAGGCTGTCATACTGGTCTCAAGCCATCGTGATGCTACAAGAGCATGGCACGCAGAATCCATCCTGGAGACAGCGGCCTACATTGAGAAACGTGGCTACATCCCTGTATTCATTGGTAAAACAGACATGAACCTGGATACACATTTGGTCCCCAAAACCTACCTACCCAACGACCTGAACATTGGAGTTGACCTTAGGAATCACACAACTATTCCAGAACTTGCCGCTATTATGAAGAGATCCAAAGCTGTGTGCGGTATAGATAGTGGCCCCATTCACCTTGCTGGAACCACGGACACCACCATCATCTGTGGATATACATCTATTTTGCCTGAGCATCGCATACCCGTGAGAACGAAAGGTAAGACTTATTCTATTCTTCCAGATATTCCGTGTATTGGGTGCGAGTCTCGATGGATGTCACATTTCTGGAATTATGAAAAATGCTACCTCCAGCATATCGAGTGCTGCAAAGAGATGAAGTCTAATCTTTTCATTAACTACCTCGCCAAAACTTTGTGATGTATCTATAAACATGGCTGAAGCTACCTACCAATCTTGGATGACCAAGTATCGCCCCACTACATTTGATGATGTAGTGGGCCAGCCTCATGTTGTTCCGGTCCTTCGTGGGATGCTAAAGAAGAAACAAGTGGTACCATCTACTGTGATTACTGGTAGTTACGGGTGTGGTAAAACAACCCTGGCTCGTATCTTCAGTAAGGCTTTGCTATGCGAGTCCCCTCTAGAGGGCATCTCCTGCAATGCTTGTAAATCGTGTGTGTCGTTCGATCTTGGAACGAATGTAAACTATTTAGAACGTGATGCTGCATCACAGGGTAAGGTTGCGGATATTCGGGAGCTTCTTAAGCTCTGCGTATACGAACCACTCGGATCCCCTAAGCGTGTGATTGTGCTAGATGAAGCACATAAAATTACCGTGGAGGGGTGGAACGCTCTTCTTAAAATCTTGGAAGATAGCTCGCATAACATCTTCATTTTCTGTACTACTGAATTAGATAAAATTATTGACACCATTCAGTCTAGGTCTAGGCTGCTCCCCCTTGCTCCGATATCCCAGGAGGATATCCAAAAACGCCTTCGTTTTGTATTAACGCAGGAGAATGCCCAGTTTGATGAGGAGGCCTTAAAAGCCATCTCTGAGTTCACAGAGGGGCATCTTAGGGACGCTCTGAACTTAGCTGAGCAAGCCAACCTTATTGGATCAGTCACGGCTGAGACGATTTCTGCCATCACCAAACGAGTTGATACAAATAAAATACGAGCAGCCATTGCACAGACTAGGGCAGAGCACACTACTCTCCTAGGGTCTTTACCAGACTGGGTAAACTATATGTCCCCTGAGGATATATTTGTGGCGATTCAGAATATATTTCTGAAGCACCAGCTTGCTCTCTGGAAGATGGAATCAGCCGCAAATATAATTCCAGGAATAGGTGATGTATCCGCACTGCTTGATTGGCTCTCGAATGCCAGTCCGTCAAGAACCCTAGTCCAGTTACAAAACCATGTAATTCAAATCATATCTAAGCTAAACCTTGCCCCTGTGATTTCTGTAACACCCAGAGCAGACCTAGGTGTAGAACCTACCAGTGCCCCAGCAACCACAGAACCCTCCGCTGCACCTTCGTTCTCTCGCCCTGAACCTAAGCCGAGACCTGAGCCAGCCATCGCTACCCATCGAGTTATGCCTAAGTCTTCCATAAAAACTATCCCCATCCCTACCCCTACTGAGCCGCAGGTAGTCCCACAAGCACCCCCGCAGGTAGTCCCACAAGCACCTCAGATCGTTCAACAGGCAGTACCCTGGGCAGTTACAGAGCCAGCACCGCCTACACAAAGTGTATCCATACCAGCTAACCCGTTGAGTTTTCTAGCTCAGTTTGCTGTCAGTAAACCCATACCTGATGTGGGTGAAGTTCCCGAGGAGTAATATGTATATTTCTAGAGGAAATCCAAAAGAAGAGCTTTGGTTAGCCATTAATATCCATATTACTCACGAGCGACTTCAGGTGTTCTTCACCAAGTTTGTAGCTTGGTTGGATCTGCATGTAAAAAAGCCGTACTCAATTTTTCTCCCCATCAAGGGAGCCAAACTGATTACTGACCCCTACGGATTCTTGGCCATTGATGACCTGACTAAGGAAGACCTCAAAGCCTTAGACCCCACACATTGTTCCTTTATCTATCAGATTCCCATTGATCCCTGCACCCGTAAGGTTAGTCAGGTGGAGAATGAGTGGATTCAGTCCTTGAGGCTTGAATACGAGGATCAACTCAAAGATGACTGTACCTTTGCATCAGGTGAGTCTGTGCTCTTCAAGGAGACTGTATACAAGAATCTACGTGGTATTTTCCAATACCACCCGGATCCCACCCACCCTATCTACTCAACCGTTGCCATTAATATGTTCTCAGCACAGTTTCTTGTAACCATACCCTCACGTTATCTGGAAAAATGTGTGGCTATGGAAGCTAGCTCAGTAAATAATCTTGCGATGTTTTTCACTTCCTCGGCCCTGACCTGGAACTCTGAGATGGAGGAGGAAGAACTTGACTGACCCCTACTCACTAGAAGAGAACCTTTCCCTAGCCAGAGAAGCCGAGCAGGGTGAAAACTGGAAGTTAGCACACTCCTATTATCGGCGTGCTCTGACCATCTGTACTAATGATAGTGAAGCCCTCCTAGGTTTGAATCGTGTGGTCATGAAGGCCACTGGGTTCATCTCACAGCCTCAACTGGACAGTCTGCGTGTTCTAGTAGAAAGACCAAAGCACCGTGCCGAGGCCATTTCATGGCTGAAAACATTTCAACAAGACTTTGCACCTTGTCCAGATGTTCTATTCCTAGCCGGAGAACTTCAATTCATACTTGGGGACGAGACTAAGGCTCAGGAGTTTTATACCCGCACCGTGGAGTTGGATCCCCTATTCATTCTGGCTTCCTCCAGAGTGCGATCAGTTCATTTTGCACATGAACTGGAAAACTATATCCCCTCCCCATTGACCGGGCCCATAGTTCTAAATATCAACCTACGAAATTTTGCAACAGTTCGCGTAGGTGACATGATAGCGATCATAAATCTACTATCACATTTAAGAACACGTGAAAATAACGTAGATATCAAGGCGCATCTTACTGATGAAGCTCTACATACAGCAGATTACTGCCACAAATTCAGAGAGTTCTTGTTGGAAGGTACTACTTATTTTTCACCAAACCCTGGAACCAAGAACTTCCCCACATTCTATATGAATTTGTGGGACTACAAACTACATGTAGGTGAGTATGCTATCCTGCTAAACTCCACTCCGAGGGAGAACAAGATATGTATATTCCCATTAACAGATGCCCCCTATAATACATATAGAAACTGGCCTTCATACCTAATCCAACAAATCGTTGATCGCTTTAGTGCCCCAGAGTATGCTGGATACGAGAAAATATTGTGCGCTCAGGCTCCCCCTAAATTTGTAAATACAAAAGAGTTCAAGTTGAGTTCAGACTTTAATACTAACCTCAACCATATCCTTACCTGTAGCCACTTTGTGGGTGGGGATACAGGAGTGACTCACTTCGCATCCGTCCTTGAGCCACCTCCTAAACTAATCTACTACATGCATGTGAAGCGTGAGATGCATACCCAACCTATGCACATTAACCGAGGGGAGATGAATCTCTTTGGGAATGTATGAGGATTAGAACCCGTGATATGTATTACTCGCTGAAGACTCACGGGATGTGTGTCCAGTGCGGGATTCGTATGGCTGTTGAGGGCATGACCTTCTGTGACCCGTGTGCTGAACACCGTGCCGATACTTTCACGAAAGCTTACAAGCTAGCAAAAGAACGCGGGTGCTGTCCACGGCATAGGTACGTGCCATCGGCCCCAGGCCGCAAGCAATGCCAAAAGTGTCTAGATAAAGACAGGCTTAGAATTAGGAACACATCTGAGTCTAGGTCTCCCATGCAGTAGCCCTTTTATAGGGGGTTGCCATGTACCTAGCCGTGTTGTCTTTTCTAGTGACCCTCTCCTGGCTGTATAAGGCCTATGTATTTAAGTGGCTTTGGCTGTGGTTCCTGGTCCCCCTAGGAGCACCCCCGCTGGAATTCAATTCTGCCCTAGGGATCACTCTCATCCTCAGCTTACTTACTACAGAACCATCCCTCACCAAGATTGAACATCAAGATATCCCAAAGACAGTCTACCTCGCACTCATCTATCCTACTATATCTATTCTGTTGGGGTGGTTTATGCAGAATCTAATGAAATTATAGAAAGTGGATGCGTATATATTCAATAGGCGTCATGGTACGCATCCGGAGTTTTTATGAGCACACTCAAAGAAAATTCAGCACTTATCTCAAGACTTGCTATTATCAGTTCCTTCGTCCTTGGTATCTTGGCTATTTGTGGTGCAACCTATGGGTGTGTATCAAAATATCAGGAGTATAGAGCCGAACAAGCCATAATCAAGAAGGACACGTTGCATAAAGAAGCCCAGGCTTCCATTAGGTCCATGATAGAATTGTGTGGGTTCGCTCGAATCTCTGATGCTGAGCAGGAATCTATCACTAAGTGTGGGGACGATGTTGAGGCCGCTCGTTTCGCCCTGGGACTTATTATTGATTCACGAGTGGTTTTCTGGAAGACCACCTTGTCCGATACGGCTGATAAAGTGCGAAAGCTCCTGGACATCAAAAATTCATCCTCCTACTGGTCCGTTTCAAATGAGGCCACATTTAGGCAGGTTGGCAAAAAACTGATTGCAGACCATGAAGAAGCCCAGTCGCAACTGAATCAGTGGCAGTCCAAGGGTAAAAAACTTAAAGAACTCAGCGGTAAGAGCACTCTAGAGCACAAGGCCCCTGCGCCAAAGTCTTCAGGAGCAAGCGCTTAGCTTCTCTTTAAGTGTGGTCCTACAAAAATAGGATACCACTTAAAGGAGTCATCGTGGCGCTTCCAGAGGATTTCATCGAGCAGTTCTACCCTGTTTCTCAGAATGTATCTATAATGGGAAAGCCACTGGCCTCTTTTACTAAGAAAGACTTGGCTGCGACCATCGCATACCTTCTTCATGAGATTGATGAGAAGCAGCAGGTTCTAAATGAACTGTGTGTCTATCAGGCTCCCAACCCTAGTTCCCTTGGAATTTTTCGTGGTTGTTAAAGGATTCAAATGTGGGATGTCCCTTCCAGGGTTACACTCAATAGGCGAAATAAACTTGGTGATGGATTAAGCGTATTAACTGGATTAGAACACTTCTGCTCTTTATTTCGTCCAGAGTCCAAGATAACTGTATGTAATGTTCCAGTATGTCATGAATTAATGGACATATTTGAGTTTCCACATATTGATTATGATGAGTCTGATGAAAACGCTGAGTGTTTGGATGAGGTGCTCTTCACCTACTGCCTAGTCGGAGAGGTGCGAGAATTCTGGCCAGCAAAGTTTTATACCTGTCTGTGCGTGAAAGCTGGGATCCCCGTTAGTTCAGTTCGGGGGATCCAGATGCCAGTATCCAAACTTGGGGCCTGGGAGGATACAGGTTCTCAAGTAGCTTGCGGACAATTTGATACCAGATCGGGTGCACCCCTAGAAGTCTACGAGATCAAGAGAATGCTCAGTGTGGCCTCCTTTGGTAAGGAGGTTATCCTGATCGGGGGACCTGACACGAAGCCCTACATGGGGGATACTATGGAGTATCGGTGCGGGAATGTTCTCATGTTGGCTAAAGAACTCTTGAAGTCATCCCACTTTATAGGGGCAGACTCTGGGGTTGGCCACTTAGCGGGGTATCTTGGGGTTCCCCTCTATATAGTAAACACGTGTGGGTACCACTCCGTTTACATTTTTTACAGGAAGTACCCCCACCTTCACCTCATAGAGCGTGATTTCATACGAGGAATTATGAATTCTCAACCTCAACGTGGTAAGACTATCTAGTAAATTGCTTTAATAGGAGGCCTAGGATGATTCGTGTGAGTGCAATACTGAAAAAAGCTTATGATCCCTTTGGTTCTGGGGATGATTTTGCTGACCCAGGTGGGCGGAGTGCTCTAAGGGCTGGTAAAAAGATCCATCCTTGCCCCACGTGTGGTGAGCCCAATAAGCTTACCGCAAAAGATAAACGCCTGGGTTATCAGT
>SERZ01000731.1_pt1 | contig 21290 bp, 16 predicted proteins | sample 3171461 | NCBI WGS metagenome assembly SERZ01 (sample SAMN06051861, study PRJNA518727) | freshwater metagenome | biome: subpolar coniferous forest; feature: holomictic lake; material: water; isolation source: holomictic Lake 227, 6 m depth | place: Canada: near Kenora, Ontario | collected... | reverse complement strand
GCGCCACAACTAATATGTCTGTTCGTAGCCAATAATTGTGGGTGGTTTTGTTTTTCTCTGAAACAAAACAACTGACAATTATACGCCGTATCTATCGCACCAGGTATAAATTGTTTTGTTTGAATACCTCGAAATTGTTTACTCCAAAATTCAAACACGAGATATTCTTTTTTCGCATCTAATCCAAGGTCTTTCAATGGGATCACCCGATCTCTTTCATCCAGTCTTCCAAGCACTGTCCAGTTTTCATATGGTTTATTTATATCCATTTGAAACAATCCGGTAGTGGTTGTTGTGCTTGCATCAAAAGGCCTCGGACCAGAACCACTCATCTCCGTTTCTGCCTGCGCTATCAAACTCGACCTAGAAGGATCTACATCATATACCTGACCCGGACTTGTCATTAAAACAGGGATCGACCGAATAGCTGCATCAATCAAATTCGACTTTTCATACAAGTCAGGCTGATCAGTGAGCATGAACAGTGAGCCAGTTAAAGAAGTAGCGGTACAACTTCTGTATGCTTCTTTTGCAGAGAGCACAATATGATCCGGATCGTTGCGCCAGATAATATTATTGTATGAATTGAACTGCGCTAAACCTGCATAGCTATAACCATCGTTTCCAATTCTGCAACCATCTACTAAGCCAACCAACTCCGGACGGATGCCCCAACAAGCCATTAAAAATTTATCCTTTCCAATTTGATTGCGCACAGCTGCAACCACATTTCTATAGGCTTCATTTTTATTGATACCATCGCGCATCAGTTCTTTACTAAAAGTATTATAGCCCTCATATTTCAAATGTCTTAACGCATCGAGTTTAAAATACTGCCAGCCTTCTTTGTTAAACTCGGCATATATAGGTTTAATCAATTGATCAATTGTTGACTTGTTCGCCCCATTCATCACATAGCCCACCCAATTACCCAAAGCAACTTTACCATCAAGCGTTTTTATGAATAATTCTTTGTGCTGATATGCCGCAACTGAATCTGCAAAAGAAACATTCGTCCAGATCCCAGGTTGAAAACCTTTTGAGGCAATATAGTTAGCAAGGTTTCCCATGCCCGCTGGAAATTTTTTATTTGCGTTGATCCAAGTATCGGGCATGCCGATGGGAACTTGTTGATAACCATCATCAATTTGAATATAGTCGAGTCCGTATTTTTTCAACTTAGTTGACAACACATCAGCCGTGCGATGCATATCAGTTTCAGTAACATTATCAAAGTAGGCAAACCAACTACACCAACCTACTACAGGTTTTTTCCAAATACTATATTCCTTTGGTTTAAAATAAGTCAATCCTCTGTGTTGTTGATAGTACCTGGGTTTGAAGCGAATGATGAGTTCTGATTTAACTACCTGTATTTGGTACTCGTTATTTTCTTGTGGCTGCATATTAAATGCTGGGTAAGCTGCATCGAACGATATGAGCCAGTCATTATTTCTATTATACACGGCATTGTTGAGTAAATTAAAACTCTTACCAACAGTGTGCCTTACAATACTCAAACCTTCATTCCATCTGTCGCTCTCGCATGCGATCGATCCTTCATCAGCTATAACGACTGCTTTGAATGTAAATTTTTTGAAATCGGCGGGCACCAACGAAATGGTTTGATATTGCGCATTATTCATCACAGATTGGTGCTCATGAATTTGCATTTTCGAAACGTTACCAGATACCTGAGCCTTTAAAATTATTTTGTTCTGTACAGAAAAAAACAAGCTGTCTTTTTTCTGTACCACTTGAATAGCTCCTTGTGCAAATAAATTACTAGCACTTAATAGGGTGCAAAACAGTGAGGCAATCATTAATTTTTTCATCATCAATTTTTCAAACTATCATTAAAAAGTATCCAAATCATTTCCATACACTACAGCGCCTTTATATCTGTCCTGTAATTCCTTTAGTAAGCTTTCTTTACTCATTCCAAATGGCAACTGATGTGTGAGTACCAACAATTTGGGTTTTGTTTTATTCGCAATCTCTGCAAGCTGACCCGTAGAAGTATGAAAAGTAGCATGATACTTTTTCCAATGTTCATCCCTTTTCGCCAAGCCTTCCATCGAATACACTTCATGAATCAGTATATCACAATCCTTCGCATTTGCTACCACCGATTCACTGTAGGTACAATCACCCGATACCACAATCACTTTATCCTTTGTTTCAAATCGGTACCCAAATGCATTGGCCCAAGAACCATGGCTCACTTTAAATGCTTTCACCACCACATTCGAATCCTGATAAACAATTCCTTCTTTGATCTCATGCACGTGCACCCGATAAGCTTCTGGTATTCCTCGCTCCAAACCCTTGATGCGAATATCCAAGTCCTCCTTGTAAGCAGATTGAATATCGCGCGTCATCTTGGCGATGCCTTTCGGTCCGTATACTTCTAAAGCTTCCATTCTTCCGGTAACGGCGGGACTAAACATAAAATCTGAATAGCCTCCCACATGATCGCTATGTAAATGTGTAATGAAGAGGCGAGTAAGTCCCTCCGAATTTAAAGAAGGCATGTCTTTCTTCGTAGCTGCGGCGGCTCTGCGCACAACACCCGGACCACAATCCACCACATAAGAATGATTGTTTACGATGATTGCTAGTGATGGACCAGAACGCTCTGGATCAGGGTTTGGCGTACCCGTACCCAACAAAACCACCTTAGTTCCATTATTCTGTGCAATTGATACGATAGAAATAATGCAGAACAAAAAAAGCAGTGGCAATTTCTTCATACCTTAAATTTAGAAAAAGAAAATTAGACATAATATTTAGCAATGAAAAAATCAACTATGAAATATCTATTCGGCCTCTTAACTATGTTGGTGTTGTTCAACATTTCAGTAGGAGCACAGATTTTGTCGAGCAATCAAATCGACTCTTTGGTGGAACTCACTTTAAAAACATTTAATGTGCCGGGTATTTCGGTTGGTGTAGTAAAGGACGGAAAGTTAATCCACGCTAAAGGTTATGGTGTTGCCAGCTTAAGAACCGGAAAAAAAGTAGACGAGTATACTTTGTTTGGAATTGCATCCAATAGCAAATCTTATACTGCAGCAGCTTTAGGTATGCTGGTAGATGAAGGAAAATTAAAATGGGATGATAAGGTAACCGACTATATCCCTGAATTTAAAATGTACAATCCCTATGTAACGGAAGAATTTACGATCCGCGATTTGCTCACACATAGAAGTGGTTTGGGTTTAGGTGCGGGAGATCTTATGATGTTTCCTGACAAAAGTGATTTCACCAAAAAAGACATTATTCATAATCTGCGATATTTAAAACAAGTATCAAGCTTCAGAACAAAATACGATTACGATAATAATTTATACATCGTAGCCGGAGAAGTGGTAGCAAGGGTTTCGGGAATTAGCTGGGAAGACTTCATTGAAAAAAGAATCATGCAGCCCCTCGGTTTTAAAAGTAGTGCAGCTTCGGTATCCAGACTAAAAGATAATAGCAATAGTATTCGTCCGCACGCACCTGTTAACGGAAAAGTAGAAACGATCGATATTGATTGGAGTGAATCTGCGAATGCCGCAGGCGGTATTTGGAGTAATATTATTGATGAGAGCAAATGGGTGATCTTGCAAATGAATCATGGTAAATATGGTGATAGTTTGAAGCAGAAATTATTTAGCGATGAAGTGCACGAAGAAATGTGGGCAGCACAAACGAATATCGGCGCAAGAGCGGTAGCACCTTACAATACGCATTTTTCTGCATATGGATTGGGTTGGTTCTTGAGCGATGTAAAGGGCTATAAACAAGTAACACATACTGGCGGACTAGCAGGAATCGTTACCCAAGTAGTGATGATCCCGGAAATTAATTTAGGTATCATTGTATTCACCAATCAGCAGGTTGGCGCGGCTTTCAGCGCAGTGAGCAATTCAATCAAAGATGGTTATCTAGGTGTGAAAGGGTTCGATTGGGTAAAACTCTTAGCAGCTCGTGTTGCAAAAGGTGAAGCAGAAGCTAAAAAAATCAATGACGAAGTTGCAGCAACCATCGATGCACAAAGCAAAAATAATAAAGGCGCATTTTCAATTGACGCTTATATCGGTAAATACACAGATCAATGGTTTGGCGAAGTAGAGATCTCCATAAAAAATGGCAAAGCCTGGTTTGCTTCAAAGCGTTCTCCTAAATTAAATGGTGAACTGTTTCCTTATAAAGGCAATACTTTAATTGTAAGATGGACAGACAGAAGTATGGATGCAGATGCGTTTGTAATGTTTAGTACGGATAAAGATGGTAAGCCATCGGGTATTAAAATGAATGCGATTTCTCCACTAACAGATTTCAGTTTCGATTTTCAGGATCTTGATTTTAAAAAAATAAATTAATAGCGCATGTCATTTAAAATTGCAGTTCTCGGTGCAGGTATGGTGGGACGCACCATGGCTTTGGAATTAGTCAAATCGCATAATGTAACATCCTTCGATCTGAATCAAGATAATTTAGATCTGTTGAAAAGAAAGAACCCTACTATTCAAACAAAGGCTATCAACTTATTAGATCCAAGTTTGAATTTAAAAGAGGTTTTGAGTTTTGCCGACCTAATAGTGAATGCAGTTCCGGGTTTCATGGGTTATCGTGTTTTAGAATTAGTAATCAAGGCCGGTAAGAATAGTGTTGACATTTCGTTTTTCCCAGAAAGTATTGCTCCATTGCAGCAATTAGCGGTGGAACACAATGTCTGTTCCATTATGGATTGCGGCGTGGCGCCGGGTATGAGTAATTTAATTTTAGGACGCTACAACCAGGAATTCAATGTTCATAATTTTAAATTTTATGTTGGCGGTTTGCCTGTGGTTCGCGAAAAACCTTTCGAATACAAAGCACCGTTCTCTCCGATTGATGTAATTGAAGAATATATGCGTCCAGCAAGACTGCGCGTAAATGGAGTAAATAAAACAGAGCCCGCACTTTCGGAAATTGAAACGTTGAATTTTGATGGGGTCGGTACATTAGATGGATTTAATACCGATGGATTAAGAAGCATCCTAGATAGTTTCCCCGAAATTCCAAACATGTCAGAGAAAACATTGCGTTATCCAGGACACGTTGAACTAATCAAAACACTCAAAGCCATTGGTTTCTTTGATCCTGAACATCTTGGTGCAAGTTCTAAAGTACTGATCAATTCTTGGAAACTAAAAGAAACAGATCAAGACCTTACTGTAATGAAAGCGGTGGTAGAAGGTACTAAAGACGGTCAGCCTATTACGGTAACATACGACTTATTAGATTATTGTGATACAAAAAATCAGTTGAGTTCTATGTCAAGAACAACTGGACTCACTTGCACTGCTATAGCAGAATTGGTATTAGCAGATAAGATCAATTTGAAAGGGGTGTATCCTCCAGAAAAAATTGGTGAGAGCAAAGAGAACTTTGACTTTATCGTTAATTATTTAAATGAGCGCAATGTGCACTGGGTAAAGAAAGTAAATTAATTTAATTCTGTAAGTCCCTCCCAAACATAGGGTTCCGTTTTTTGTTTGCCATCCGGCCTTTCTTTAGAGGTTCGAATGGTAAACACTGGCCAAGATTCCAAGTCTGCTGCTGGCATTTCATAATTTAATATTGTTTGCATTCTTTCAGAATTTAATTCTGAATCAACCCATTCTTTCGCAAGATCCATTGGAAGAAAAAGCGGCATGCGCCATTTATTTTCGCCATCATTATGTATTTGTTTCATCAAATCATTTGCGGCACGGGTGATTAAAGTATAGCTCCAACGTTTTTCTAATTCACCTGTTTCTTTGTTGGGTAATTCAGCTACAGAATATAAACCTGGTAAAAAAAATAGGTCCTGATTTTTTTGATGGATAAAGTAAGGCACTTTTTTGGTCCATTTTTCAATCTTCCGATGTTCAAAAATTCCGGTCACAGGAATCAGGCATCTGCGGTTGCGAATCTTATACCAATAACTCGAAGTATCGCCCAGGACTCTTTCGCTGCGCGCATTGAGCATCATAATTCTTTGTTTTAAAAATGCCTGCTCGTCTTTGATATAATATGGAATGCAACCCCATTCCATCAGTTTAACGTGTAAGTGCTGATCTTCTCTGTTTTGATAAATGATAGGATGTTCTCCAAAACTATGCGCTACAATATGCATCGATGCATTATAGTTGATTTGTACCTGCTCATCAAATTCAATAGTTGGAAACTGTTGAACGATGGCCGTCAATTTTGCAAGAAAGGAGAGGTCGTAACACATACTATAAATTCAATAGGGTTTTTCCAATTGCGTTTTTTAATATTGGATCTACTTTTTGTTGATCAGCATAGTCGTTCCAATGATTCACAACATCACTAACCTGATCAATGATTTGTTTTGCTTTTTTAATATTCATATTACTTGCTGTCTCTAATAGATCTTCTCTAGTAATATTTTGACGCTTGCCATTTATACGAAGGCTATGTTGACTAACCCAGGTACTACCCGGCCGATAGGCGTGGCAGATATCATAAGCGGGTGATAGTTTCCATTCTCCATTTTGATGCATCACAAATGCAAAGTTTTTGCTGTGATCATCACAGTTTCTTGCCATTACATTAAACACCATCCTTCTAAATAATTGTTCTTGTTGCGGATAAGGTAAATTCAATAAACGCATCAGTTCAAAGATCTGCTCATAACTATATATTCCAACTTCATTAAAATCGTAATGCATCAAAGCACAAAAAGTTTGCACATGCAATTTTTCTTTTTCAGTTGGTCGGTCAAATCTTCTGGTCATAAAATGCGCTCTGCCATTTTCTTCTAACAACCTACTTTCCATCATTTCTATCGCAGAATCTTTCGCCATTTCATAATAGGCCATCTCCACTCTTCCATATCCATTACTTACACCAAATTGTTGATCCTGAACCCCATCAAATTTTATCAGCCAATGTTCAAACCCAGGCGCGGCAGCTGTTTGACCGCTTCTAACTTCTTTTGTGATTGGATTAAACGCGATGATTGCTTTTGCTCTGGCACCACCAGCACTTGTTCCGATTTTTAAAATATCTGTAATGGCCCTTTCATCATCGGTTGATAGGTTTGCAGAAAATATTGTTCGATTGGTTAAAATAGCTTCGGCCACTTGAACAAGATCATTAATGTTTATTTTAGTTTGCGTATCATAAGACTTTGGTTGCACAGGTGAAAATTCTAATGCACCCATCCCTCTTTTTCCAATAAAGCAAAGTATTTCAACAGGATTTAAACTACCTGCTGGCCTACCATTTCTTGCAAGCCAGGCATTGATTAATGCATTACCATATTTATCCGGTAACACATCAGCCAATAATCCAGGCATCCCTTTAAAAGTTTGACTATTTTTTAATTCGGGGAAAGAGAATATTTTTCCTTTCGCAACAGATAGAGGCATTTTTATGGGACACAAATCCCAATTCGTTGCAAGAAATGAATTTTCAAATTCAAAACTGCCTTCGCCTTTTTCTGTATCATAAGCAACAGCGCCTACTTTTTTATTCCAAATTGTAACTTCCGCGATAGAGATCATTTTGTGGCGGTTTTAAATTGAAGTTATTTGGGTAACGATGTTTTATTGGCACTCGATGCGCGCTGTCTTTTATTCCTTTGCATTTTTGCTAATAATAGCGGACTGATCTGCTCCGATACTTCAAAGTTTTTAAAGACTGATAGTTGATCCAATGCACGCATGATCTGTACAAAAGTTAAAAGGCCACCACCGCCGCCACTTTCAATTTGAACCAAAGTAGAGCGATTAATTCCTGCCGCTTCGGCCAACTCTTGCTGCGTTTTGTTTTGCCTCAACCGGGTTTCTTTAAGATAGACCCCGATTAATTCTAATAACGCCTTATCGCTAATGGAATTGTTATATTTGTTGGTTATTTCAATCATTATTCTTGAATTATAGGACTAATGTAGGTTATTTACAACATTAATCAAAATATATTTTGTTGGATTATTCCATCAGTATTGATATAATTATACATTTTGTTGGGTATTTACAACATTGTTTAGGATAATAACCTGAGTAATTTATCTACAGCAAAATAAATTTTAGAGTAAATTGGTTGAATAAATCAGCGTATGTCTACCATCAAAAACACCCAACCTATCTATAAATTTCTGGTGACACTAGTTTTGGGTTTGTTTATTCAGCCAGCTATTGCCCAAAATTTAGACATCAGTTATATGTCATCCGGTGGAAAGCTTAAGCCCTTGCAGGCGATTATGGACATCCGGCATTATACCATCAATATGGATGTGGATATTGCCAATAAATCGATCCACGGAAATACGATCGTTACTTTAGATCTGTCAAAACAAACAGATACAATTTTATTAGATCTGGTGCATTTACTTACCGTAGAGAAGGTTAAAGTTGATAATAAGCCAGCCACGTTTACACAGGGCGATGATAAAATATATATCACCGGTACTAATTTCAAAGAAGGAAAACATTTGGTGGATATTGTATACGGAGGCAATCCGCCGATTGCAGTGCGTGCTCCTTGGTTCGGTGGATTTATCTGGGGCAAGGATCGCAGCGGGAATGATTGGATCTCTATTAATTGTCAGAAAGAAGGCGGAAGATTGTGGTTCCCTTGTAAAGATCATCCGAGCGATGAACCAAATGAAGGAGTAGAAATGAATATCACTGTGCCAAAGGGTTTAATAGTGGCGGGGCCCGGACTTTTACAAAAAGTTGTAACAAAAAATAACAAAAGCATATTTTCCTGGAAAACAAATTATACCATCAGCAACTATTGCGTGGTCTTTAATATTGGAAAATACATTGTTGCAAAAGATAGCTATACCACCATCAATGGAAATATAGTTCCAATTGAATTTTATGTGTTAGAAGAAGATACCGTGCATGCAAAAAAAGTGATCGCAACAAAAATTAGGGACACTAAAATTTTAGAGAAATATTTTGGTGAATATCCTTGGGTAAAAGAAAAAATCGGTGTGGCAGAAGTACCTAATTCAGGTATGGAGCATCAAACGATGATCACATTCGATAATAAATTTACTTATCAAACTATTGGGGGACAAGAATATTCCGCTAATCTATTTCATGAGTATGCGCACGAGTGGTGGGCTAATAAAGTAACAAATAAAGACTGGGCGCATATGTGGATCCAAGAGGGGATTGCCACTTATGCAGAGGCTTTGTGCATGTATGAGTTAGGGGGACAAGAAGCGTACAACGAAATGATCGCTAATCACAAAAAAAGTATCAAGTATATCAAACCATTGGTGGGTGGTGAAGAATTATCAGAAGATGAAACCTATGCGAAGAATGATATTTATGTAAAGGGCTCTTTTTTCATGCACAGCTTACGGTACGTTATTGGCGATGCGGTCTTTCTTCCTGCAATCAAAAAACTAGCCACCGATCCTGCAACTACCTATGATAATTTCGTAACCAGTACCGATGTGGAACAACTGTTTAGTAAAGCAGCGGGCTACTCGCTAAAATCATTTTTCGATTTTTATTTGAGAACTACTAATGTTATTGAAGTATCTGTAAAAGAAGTGGGCTATCAACAATATCAGATCAAACTCAATAATTATTTTATGGATTTGCCTTTTGATATTTTGATCAACGGACAAAAAGAAAAACGTATTATTGGTAAAGAGGGAATTAAATTAAAAAGTAATTTGCCTCCAACAATTGATCCATCTGGTTTTTATTTAAAGAAAGTAACAATACAATAATTGATAGCCTATCTATTTGGATTACTCAGCACATTTGCATTTGGAATCAGCAATACTTATTGGAAAAAAGCAAGTGCACAAGTAAGTTTTCCTGGGCTTGTATTCTTTAGAGGAATCATTGCTTGTTCCTGTTTTGGAATTGCTTGGATCTATTTTCGTTCAAGCAATAAACTTCCAGATTCATTGATTAATGAACATGCCACATTCAATCAATATGGTTTAACAATATTGCTTTGTTTGATCTGCTCGTTGGGTCTAGTATTTTATTTAAAATCATTAGACTATTCACCTGTTAGTATTTCAGTGCCTCTCTCTTCAATCAATATTTTTGGAATTCTTGCAGCGGTGATTATTTTGAAAGAACATTTTAAACCTATCTATTTTTTTTCTTTCGGAATTGGAATCATTGGGGTACTATTATCACAATCCTATACCATGGTAGGAAAAAAATATGTTTGGAATAAAGGAGGTAATTATTCTATACTGGCAGCCCTTTTTTGGGGATCGTCTTATACACTTTTTAAATATTCCTCACAATGGATGGGGGCTATTCCGTTAGCATTCATCTTAGAGGGCTCTGTTGTATTTACAGCATTAATTTGGTTAAGATTATCTGATCCTGATTTCTTCCAAATGAAATATATCTTTTCGTCCGGCAATATCAAACACTATTTCATCCTTGCCCTATTCTTATTATGTGGCACGTTATTTTTTAACCTAGCTGTACAAAACATTCCATTATTAGTCATCAATATTTTTGGATTCTTTACACTATTTGTTTCAATCAGTACTGGAATAATTTTTTATAAAGAAAGGCTATCCGTTAAACAGGGACTGGGCGTTTGTTGTTTACTGATTTCTATTCTGATTGTTCAATTATATACGAACTAGATTTTAGATTTAGTTTTAATAGCTTCTAATACTTTAATATAATCGTGGTGAATCTGTTTATATATAAATGGTTCAAATAAATTTGGATCTATTTTACTTAAAAAATGACGCGCAGTTTTTATATTTCCAGAAATAAAAGAGCTATAAGCAGCATAGATCCTTAATTGATTTTCAATTTTAATTCCCCAATGATCATTTGTTCTATTGAATATTTCCCATTCGCCATGATGTAATTCAAATTCGTTGATAATTGAAATCATCCAATCCATCCTATTTCTACTGAACAACTCTCTACAGATATATAATAAAAAACCAATTGCATGGTCATATTCTTTTTTAAAAGCAAACAGCACAATGGTTTGATATAAATTCGATTTAATATTATAACCTGTCTTCGATAGTTCACATATAGTAATCCCCGTTTGTCTGCCTGCAGGAATAGGATGGAAATCTTCAGTTAATTTTATTTTATTTAATTTTTTAAACCATTTGTTTTGCTGAACGGCATCTCCTATTTGATAGCATTGTTTATATTTTAAACAATAATAAAAGAGATTAGAGTGAGCAGTCTTTTTAACTTTCAAATAATAAGCATCTAATAATTTCCCGTAGTAACCATGCAGGTGGTCTTCATCAACAAACCACTCAATAAAGTATTTTTGAGCATGAACATTGGATGCCAGGGGAATAATCAATTCATCCGAAATATCGTTATGCCTTCTCATCATCAAGCCCATTGTTTGGCCGATATAATAGAACCCAAGTGGATGATGTGTTTTTGAAGTAAATATATTTTTGAAGCTATAAATCGATGATAAAAATTGAATGTTTTTCTGACCTGCAGCAATAGAGATCACGGCAGTTAAAAAAGGAAATATTTCTGGTTCATTTCCAAACCTTTTACACAAATCAATCACTGAATTTATATGTATAGATTCAGTTGTAAGTGAAATGGCAATTTGATGATTAAATAATTGAACGTGATTACCTGGAATAATTTCTTTTTTAAGTTTCTCGGTTTCTGAAAAACTTGATGCCTGTTCAACTTTAGCAAGTAAAGTACTCCAATCAATGAAACCAACATAATTGGCTAGTAGGTCTAAAGTATAGGTTCTAGGCTGATCAATACTCTTTGCAAATCCAAATAATCTTTTGAGGGTAGTTGGGCTGATTCTTTCTACACATACTTTTTCAATGCTGTAAGCCAAGGCCTCGCAATCTTTTGAGTAGGCAATTTTTTTGCCGAACCTACCCTCAATAAGAAAACGAATATGATCTGGAATCATAATTACAATGCATTTGAAAGTAAATGTAACAAACTCGATTTATACAATGCGAAATGAACGAAATGAACTAGTTCAATAATTATCTAATAGCTAATTTCATCTTTGTAATGATATCTGTCCGGGGGGATTAGATAGAAAGGTGGGATTAATTTTCCACCTTTTTTGTTTTTAATAGCTTCTTGCAAAGATGATAAATAGGACTTTCAAAATATTTATATAGAACGATTGAAATGATCCAGAGTATAATAAAGTTTCTATCAGGGAAAGTATACCAGTCTTTAATTTTTAAATTCACATAACTGATATGCACTAAATAAAATGCAAAAGAGGCATTTCCAAGCAATACCAGCAACTTACTACCCAAAGTTTTATTCAACCATGTATCCTCATAAATTAGACCAGCTAAAACTAGCGCCATGCTTAATGGAAGTGCGGTTTTTGAAATAAGCATCCCTATTGAATGTGTATAGCCATGATCGTAGATGTCTTTCTGAAACCAACCAATTGCATAGATTGTCAGGAACATCCATGAAAATCCTATTATTGTTTTAAAGGGTAATTTTTGAAGCCAGCCAGCATTCTTTTGTACAACTGAGGCCAAAATCATTCCTGCCAAAAACTCAGAACTCCTTCCCGCGAAACTGTTTAATAGTAGAAACTGAATAGGCATAAAGAATCGTTGCTGATTCGTATTCCAATATTGCCAAATAGCGCCAATCCCCCAAAATAGAGCAAATAAAGAAACCAATATGATCAAGAGCAACCAAAGATTTTTTCTTTTTATAAAAAACAATACGGGGGCCAAAATGTAGAATGTCATTTCCACCGTGAGCGACCATGCCTGTGCAATTCCATCCAAATTATGGGCATCGCTAAATCCATGAAACAAGGAATAGGTTAATAAAGAGAATTGAAAATTTCCATAGTGCTTATCAAGATAATATAAGGTTAGAATCAACCAATATAGTGGTAGTATTCTTGCGCACCTAACTAAAAAATATTTACAATAAGCTGAGGCTGATTGTAGGGGTTTGTCTTCATAAGTATAAGCGATCAGAAACCCACTCAATACAAAAAACAAAGACACACCCACATGAAACTCATTGAATAATCGAATTACTTCAGGGTGAAGACTATCTCTCCAATATTTTCTATTGTGATAAATAAATACCAGGCAAACAGCAATAAAACGAACGCCAGTTAATGATTGAAATCTTGCCTTTGATGTATTAGTCATTAATAATTATATAAGAGTTTATTGCTCGCATCTATTTTAGCAAAAGTACTGTCTACAAAAATCCATTGCTGAAGATTCAATAATTTCTATTCCTGGAAATCGGAAAGAAGGTGCGGGATTAGGATCCACTACTTTTATTGCTTTGCCTCTCCGCATTGCAGATTCTAATACCATATTTGTAATGCCCACAGAATTAGAAGTACCCATGAAGATCACAGTGTCTGCTTCTTTAACCCAGTCTAAAGCAATCTCAGATTCATACAGTTCACTATAATATTCATCGAAGAGTAAAATATGGGGACGATAAGATTGTTCAAAATCTATTTGACCATTTTTACCGATATCAAATAATTCAAATAAACCCTGCACCAAGGGATCATTAATATTTGGTTTTGTAGACAAATCAGTATCTGCTGCCAATCCATTCACAGCATCCCAATTCGCTAATATCAAATCTTCACGATGCGTAACAGGGATCTTGCGTTTGTAATTAATATTACCATGAATCTCAATTAATCGTTTTGTATCATGACCAGCTTTGATATGCAGGTTATCTACATTCTGACTAACTACACGAATCTTATTAGCTGCAAGTATTTCATGAGTAGCATTGGGCAGAGCATCTTTACAACTCACAAAACGATGATAGTACCAACTCAGAAAATGGGCTGGGTCATCACAGAATTTTTCATAAGATGCCATGGCCGTAGGATTCTCATTCCACAATCCATTCTTTCCGCGAAAGGGTTGTATACCCGAATCAACAGAAATTCCGGCACCTGTTACAACAACTATTTTATTGTCCATTAATCTTTGCTGTATTTTAAAACATATCCAACTTTAAATTTCAAAGCTTCTATCGCGTTTGTGAGATATACCAATGGCGCATTCCAGTTGATCGCGATTTCATTGGAAGCATAAGAACAAGATTGATCTAAATAACAAGTTTCGGGTTCTTTAAATTGATACGTGCATTTGTCCTGCATCCCAGGATTTGGTCCACCCACTAATAAACCAGGTACTGGTGCTTCAATACCATCAGATACAGATTGACGATGGTGCGGATTCATAGATGATTTAGATCCTAATCCTGTTACAAAACAATAACCGGTTGCATTTCTTCCCAATATATAATCAACATTGGATAAAGCATAGTTGATATATTTTTTATCTCCCGTAATCAAATAAGCTTTCACCAATAGTATTCCTTGATTGGCTGCATTTGAATTACTACCCCAATTAAAATCTCTTGCAGTTTGTCCCATCACAGTTTGAAAAGCATTTGCATCCACCTTACTGATATATTGATTGGCAATATTAATCACAGTATTTTTTAGTTGCTCAATTTGAGTAGAAGAAAAAGCAGGGATCGCATTACTTACATGCAACAAACTATAATAGCCCAATAGTCCCACATTACTCCAGGAAGGTAAACTGGTTTTATAATTCGTATTATATTTTTCGAAACTGGTTGCGTAAGCTTTTTCATTAGTAGTTACATACAATTCGGCAGAAGCCCAGATCCATTCATCAGTTACATTATTATCTCCATAAGATCCAGTAGTAACAGCAGGTTTAAATGTTTGATTCATTTTATCTTGCTCATACAATTGGTTGGGATTGGCAAGCGACCATTGCCATGCTTTTTTAGAAGCACGCAAACAACTATCTGCTAAACCAGGATAATGTTTTTCAAAGCCTTTTAAAATTCTACTGGCCTGTGCAGTTACTGCAGCAAAGTCTAAACTTGCTGCCGTACTTTTTTGTACCATGTATCGGATTTCTTTAGTAACCCCAGGCATAACCATGCCATCAAAAACCGCATTGGTACATTTATGATACACACCCCCATCATTTGGATCTTGCATGGTAAGCATCCAGCGCAAATTATAAATGGCTTCGTTAAGCAGATCAGGAATGCCATTATTCGATTCAGGGATCTGTGTTTTTAGTTTTTCAAAATAAGCAGGGAAGTCTTCATACGCCGAAAATAAAGTGCCATTCGTAATCCCGGAGTTCACAATATATTTATTATAATCACCAGCATCATACCAACCGCCAACCGAAGAAAGTACAAAACCTGCTGGCCTTTCTTTACTAGCAGCTGATGCGTGAACTTGTACTTGATTGTCTGGATGAAATCCTGTACGCTTCCATTGTCCTGCATATTTTTCTTCCAGCGGAATCGAAGAGCGTTGAAAATAATATCCTTTCAAAGAAGCAATCGCAGCAATTTTGTTCGCATCATTGCTAATAGTAAATGGATAAGATTGTAGGGCACCAATTTTAATAATGTAGCTCCCAATTTTTTTAAGTCCAGAAAAATCTAAAATGCTCGTCTTGGTACTCGAATAGGCTGATTGTTTTTCTGCGCCTGCAGTACCAATAAAAAATGTGTCTTTCAAATTTCGAGATAACACATAAAATTTACTGGCGTTGGAAGAAGCAGTTAACACAGCGATCTTCGGTGCATTCGGATAAAAACCAAGTTGGTTCAATTGAATAGCAGATTGTGCTTTCCCCAAAAAAGGAAGGAGACAAAAAATGCTATATAAATAGATTGCTTTTAAATTTTTCAAAATTTGTAATTAATAGGGTTCTAAAATATTTTTGATCCTTAAAAGTTCATCATTCGTAAAAGAAGTATTAGCAAGACAGTTGATTGAGTCAGTTACTTGTGAGGGTTTACTTACACCAATCAACACAGTTGTGATCCGATCATCTTTTAAGATCCAGGAGAGGGCCATCTGTGCTAAATTCTGGCCGCGACTAATTGCGATTTCATTTAGCTTAATAACTTTTTCAATTTTCTCAGGTGTAATTGCATTCTCTTCCATGGCACCGTTACCACGATGTGAGGCAGCTCTTGAATCGGCTGGTATCCCTTTTAAATATTTATTCGTAAGTAGACCTTGCTCTAAAGGAGAAAAAGGAATACATCCTATGCCTTCTCTACCTAAAACATCCAGCAATCCGTTTTCAACCCATCGATCGAACATAGAATATCTAGGCTGATGGATCAGGCATTTAGTTCCAAGACCATTCAAAATTTTAATAGCAGCTTCTGTTTCAGTGGCACTATAACTAGAGATCCCCACATATAAAGCTTTCCCTTGACGAACAATCAGATCTAATGCACCCATGGTTTCTTCCAATGGCGTATTTGGATCCGGACGATGGTGATAATAAATATCTACATAATCAAGTCCCATTCGTTTTAAGCTTTGATCTAAACTAGCCACTAAGTATTTTTTTGAACCATGATCGCCATACGGACCTTCCCACATACCCCATCCTGCTTTGGTTGAGATCACCAGCTCATCGCGATATTTTTTAAAATCATCTTTAAAAATCTTACCAAAGGTTTCTTCGGCCGATCCTGCAGGCGGACCATAATTATTAGCCAGATCAAAATGTGTGATGCCACTATCGAAAGCCAGTTGTAAGATGGCTCTTGCATTTTCTAAACTATCGATTGCACCGAAATTATGCCATAAGCCCAGCGATAAAGCAGGAAGCATTAAACCACTTTTACCACATCGGCGATACGGCATGTTTTTATAACGGGAGGGATTTGCTTGGTAACTCATTTTATTTATCTAAATGTTAGTGTGATGATTTGATTAACCGGATATTCATTAATTCTTTAAATCCTTATAAATATTTTTTCTAAACTCATCTCCAAAATAAAATCCATAGGGATTACGGTTGGGCATAAAGCCAATTTGTGTCATGAACACAGCAACTAATTTTTGAGTTGGATTTACAAAGAAATGGGTTGCGTTAGCTCCGCTCCAGAAAAACTCTCCTTTAGCAGCATTGTCTCTCTTAGCAATTGCAGGATCTTTCAATACACAAAGTCCCAAACCAAAATCATAACCAGGCTCTAGATTCATACTACCAATTGCATCTACCACTAAGCCAGTAGCAGCATTGATATAACCGGACTTTTCTTTTGTTTTAGTCAGAAGATCATCTGTTACAGTAGTTGTCATTAAATCAACAGTAGCTGGTTTTAATATTCGAACACCATTTAAACTTCCCTTATTCAACAACATTTCTGCGAATACCATATAATCATGGGTAGTGCTAAACAAACCATTAACCCCTGCAAAAAGTGAATTGTTATTTGGTTTAGGCTGACCCACTGCTCTTGTCAATGTTTTATCCAGCTTGAAATCATACACCATCATTTCTCTTTTAGTCTGCAGTTCATTTAAGTTATATCCAGTATTTTTCATTCCTAATGGATCTAGAATATTTTCTTTTAAATAAACGTCTAAAGATTTTCCGGAAACAACTTCTATAATTCTTGCAGTCAGATCAACTGAAAAAGAGTAGGTAAATTTTGTACCTGGTTGGAACATTAAAGGTAATGTTGCAATTTTTGTAACCCTTTCAGCTAGTGTTTTAATAGTAAGATCAAAGGCAGTTTTAAAGATCTCTTTGTCATATGCGATTGGAGATATTCCATGTGATAAACCACTGGTATGACTTAATAGTTGTTTAATAGTGATCGATGCATTGGCAGGATGCGTTCCACTTGCAGTTCCAATTTTTGGATCGTTCACAACCAGCAAATTTTTAAATTCAGGTAAATACTTTTCAATCGGATCATCCAATTTAATTTTGCCTGCTTCATACAATTTCATCAATCCAACAGTAACGATCGGCTTGGTCATACTTTGAATAAAATATTCTTCATTGCCCTGCATGGTATCTTTTGATTCAACATCTCGAAATCCATAAAAATGGTCAAACACAAGTGAGCCATTTTGATATACCGCGGCATGAACCCCTTTTAATCTTCCTGCTTTAATTTCTGTTTGTAAATAATTATCTAAATTATTGAAGGCTTTTGCCTGTGCTTCTATCTGATTACTATAGCTAAACAGAAGGGTAATTAAGGTTGCCAGAATAAAGTTGATTTTTTTCATATGGTAGCTTTTTGACAACTTGAATTTATTATAATTAAATTCAATAACCTTCAATAAATAATGAGTCCGCCTATCGCTCTAATTTAAAATTTGCATCCTTAGCCGGGCGCACTGCTGCGTTCGCTACTTTCCATCCTGTACGATACATCCAATCGGCCATCTTCTTTAACTTATCGTAATCTATATGCTGTGCATCATCTAAGGGCGTATGATAATCAGGATGTAATAAGGTTGTATACATGATCGATGGAATCCCCAAACGCGCATATGGCAGGTGATCACTTCTAAAAAACCATCCTTCCACATGTGCAGGCTTATCCCATAAAGTATCCAGTTTAAATTTCGGACCTTCTTCATTTGCTGATAATGCCATCGCAACTAATTCAGAAGAATTACGATGCGGCGCTTGCACACCCAGCAATGCAGCACTGTCGGGGTTGTTGCGGCCGATCATATCGCCATTCAATACAGCCACAATAGATTGCAACGGCACAGTAGGATGCGATGAATAATATCTTGATCCAAGTAATCCTCTTTCTTCTGCACCATGAATCACAAATAGCACAGAGCGTTTAGATGGATTTTTAATAAAAGCACGTGCATTAGCCATCATCGCCACATCAACACTGGCATTATCATCGGCACCATAGTACACGCTGTCTGTATTATTCGAATTACGAACCCCATGCGCATCCTGGTGACCACTGTACAATAAATATTCTGATGCCAAATTTTTGTCAGTGCCTTTGATCAATCCAACAATATTCACAGAAGGATAAGACTGATGTTCAATGATCAGATTTGCTTTAAGCGTCGCGCCGGCAGATTGCAAAAGTTGTTTAGAAGCAGCGTGTACCCATAACACAGGAACTTTAGTTTGAACAACTGCATTCGGACCGCCATCAATATCAAATGTTCCGCGATAATTATTTTCATTAGCATCGGTCCATGCATTTTCGGCCACATCATCATTAATAAAAATGATGGCTGCTGCGCCTTTTGCAATTAGTGCATTACCATATTTAGCCAATATGTTGCGGGGATAACGCCAAGTGGGTAGCGAAACATTTTGATTAATGCCAGCAGCGTTGGCTTCAATGGCCAGCACTTTACCCTTCACATCAAGATTCGTAATGTTCATGGTAGCTGCATTACCCAGGTAGAGAATGGGTGCATCAATTTGCACATTGGCCATTTGCGCCACAGTTACTTCTTTCCATAACGCTAGGGTTTGATTGTTGATGCTAATGTTACTATTATCGGAAATATGATTATGCCACATATTAAAGTATTGGAAATAAGTACCATCGTCTCCGGCAGGTAATAAACCAATAGTGCGATACAGTTCGCCTAACCACATGGAGGCTTTTAACTCATCGATGGTACCCGCAGAGCGGCCACGATAATGCGCATCGGCCAGAGCGTACAGATCTTTTTTTAGATCGGCTACTTTAATAACATTCAACGCCGGTGGGGCAGAAGTTTTTTGCGCAGATTGGGCTTGCACGGTTTGTGCAATAATTAGGATTGATAAGGCGATCAGGGTTCTCTTCATTTTGCTTGATTGTATTGGCAAGATAGCTAATTCGTTGGATGGTAGCATTGATGTGATTTGTTTTTTATAATAGTTGAACTTTGCAAATGGATATTTATGATCTTTGATTTCTCTAATAAAAAATGATATGAAAAAGCTATTTTTAATTTTTAGTTTGTTTATCGCATTTTCCTGTTTTGGTCAGAAGACAAATAAGTATGCTGGATTATATAGTTATGGAGCGAATATAGAAAAGGAAAGAATTGGAAATATGATCATTTACCCGGAAACCGATTCAACTATTTTATTTTATTTAGATGCAAATCGTGGTGCACCATCTTACAATATGGGAATGTTATATGGATCAGTAAAAATTAAAAATAATGCTGGCATTTACTATTTCAAATTTGACCATGAAGCAAGAGGATGTAAATTATCATTTGCATTTTCTACAAATAAACTAACAATAAAAACTATTGAAAATAACGATGGTTGTTTGATGGGGAAGGGTGTTTATCCAGATGCTGTATTTAACAGGAAGTCGAATAAGCTAATCGAATATTTTGAGGATCCAGAGAGCCGTAAAGTTTATTTCAATCAAACAAAACCAAAAGATTACTATCATAATTAGTCTTTAATACCTTCACGATAACTATTTATACCATTATGAAATACAAGCAAATTATTTTAGCAGTTATATTAAGTATCAGCAGTTTTTATTGTTTTGCAGACAGCTATCCAAAAAATTATTCCATAGATATATTGCACTATGTGTTTGAACTAAAACTATCTGATAATACCGATGAAATAATTGGGAAAACCACAATTTCTGTTTTGATCAAAACCAATGATGTTAAGCAAATAAGGCTCGATCTCATTAATCAAACAGAACAGCGATTACAAAAAGGAATGATCGTTGTGTCTGTTAGTTACAATGAAACAAATGTAATTTTTACGCACATAAATGATGCGCTCATAATTCAATTACCGAGTGCTGCTACCAAAGAGGCTATCGTGAAATTTGTAATAAATTATCACGGAGTTCCGGCGGGTGGATTAAAAATTGGACCCACCAAATATGGCGACCGAAGTTTTTTTAATGAGAACTGGCCCAACAATGCTAGACATTGGTTACCTACTATTGACCATCCTTATGATAAAGCTACAAGTGAGTTTATTGTAACGGCTCCTGCTAAATATAAAGTGGTTTCAAACGGACTTTTACTGGAAGAATCCTCGATCGACAAAGAAAACAAACTAACTCATTGGAAACAATCCGTACCTGTTTCAAGCTGGTTATTCGTTTTAGGCGTAGCAGAATTTGCAGTACAGCAGGTAGGAAAATTCAATGGTAAGGAAATTCAAACCTGGGTATATCCGAAAGACAGAGAAAATGGATTTGCAGATTTTGCACAGCCCACCAAGCAGGTGTTAGAATTCTATTCAGATTATGTGGGACCCTATGCCTATGAAAAATTAGCGAACATACAATCGCCCAGTGTTAGCGGTGGAATGGAAACATCTTCAGCAATATTTTATGCAGAAAACCTGGTGAATGGAAAAGCTGATACTAGACTCAGAAATGTAGTGATCCACGAAATAGCGCATCAATGGTTTGGAAATGCAGTTACAGAAAGTAGCTGGGATGACGCCTGGTTAAGCGAAGGCT
>SERZ01000726.1_pt1 | contig 21337 bp, 20 predicted proteins | sample 3171461 | NCBI WGS metagenome assembly SERZ01 (sample SAMN06051861, study PRJNA518727) | freshwater metagenome | biome: subpolar coniferous forest; feature: holomictic lake; material: water; isolation source: holomictic Lake 227, 6 m depth | place: Canada: near Kenora, Ontario | collected... | reverse complement strand
TACTTCGGATGACAGCGCTTCGATTTCACCGATGGTGGTGCGGATCGAGGTAATTGCCCCGACGACATCGCCGGTGGCGCTTTGGATCGCCACGATTTGTTTGCCGATATCTTCGGTGGCTTTGGCGGTCTGGTTGGCCAGGTTTTTGACCTCGCCCGCAACCACGGCAAAGCCCTTGCCCGCCTCGCCGGCCCGGGCGGCTTCGATCGTGGCATTCAGCGCAAGCAAATTGGTCTGGCTGGCAATATCGTGAATTAATTTAACGATTTCACCGATCCGCTGAGAACTTTCGGTCAAGGCCCGCACCGCGCCTTCGCTGGCCCGGGCCCGGTCGGCAGCACATTGCACGGCGGTGCCGGAAGCGGCGACCCGATGGCCGATCTCGCCGATCGACCGTGACAATTGTTGAGATGCATCATTAACCACACCGACCACATCGGCGGCGGCGTTGGCCTGTTCGCATGAGGTTGCGGCCCGATTACGCATATTGTCCGCGGTCGCACGCAGGCGGGCGGAGCCGTCGCGGATTTGCTGGCTGGCGGCGCCGACACTGCCCAGGACCTTTCCGAAGGCCGAGTCGAAATCACGGGCTACTTCCGCCATAGCCTGACGGCGCTGTGCATCGGCATGATCTTCGGCGGCCCGCGCCGCGGCCTCAAGCTCGCGCGTGCGAATCATCGACTGCTTGAACACCTCGACCGCTTCGGCCATCTCGCCGATTTCATCGGTGCGGGCACGGTCGACCGTGCTGACCGTGAGATCGCCGTGGGACAGCCTGACGGTCACGCCGGTAATCCGGCGCAACGCGCCGACGATCGAGCGCGCCTGGAAGAAGCCGAGCAAACCGGTCAGAATCAGGCCAAGCGACCCGCCCCAAACCAAAATCATGTCGGTCAGATCGCGCGTACCGGTGCGGGCCTCGTCGATAACACGACGCAACTCGGCCGTACGCGCCAGTAATTCGACACTTTCCCGGCGGGTGGCTTGAGCGATCTCGGCCTGTCGTTTGGTCGACTCGACGATCAGTGGAAAGGTCTCGGAAAAGCGCTTCAACGCCCCGCGCATGCTGGTCACGATTTCGGGATTACGGACCCGTTCGGACAGTCCGTCAAGCAAAGCCAACGGAGGCTCGGTTGATTTGATTGCGGCCTGCGCTTCATCGGGAGAGCCGCGTTGGCCGCGCGACGCGACGTAATAAGCCTCGATAATCTGCACCGTTTCCAACCGGCGTACGATCTCGGCCATGGCATCCTCGGCCTTGGTCGCTTCAAAGAGCGTTTCCCGCGCCTGATTGGCGGCATCGACCGCTTGCCTGTAACCGGCGGCGGCGGCATTGGCGACATTGAACGCCCGCACCGACAGCTTGTTAAAGGCATCCTCGACCTTGGCCGTGGCCTCGGTGCGCGCGGCGACCTTGTCCCCGTCCTGACCGTGATCATCAAGAACCTGTATCAACCCAAGCAACGCCTGTTCATATTCCGAAATCAATGGCGGCAGCTCAGGATCGGCCCCGGCGGTCCCGGCCATGCCGGCCAGCTTGGTGCCATGTCGGATCATCAGGGTGGTGTAGGCGCGGGCGGTGCTTCCCTGGCGAGCTTCTCGGGTAAAACCATAGGCGGTCTGCGCCAGTCGCGCGTTGAGCATGGCCTTGGTCAAGGCTTCACCGGCCTGACTGGCGGCGAGATTGGTCCGCATGGCCGCGTCCGTGTCGGCAAGCTGGCGCTGAAGACTGGCTCGGCGCTCGAATTGCTGACGGCTGGCTAATCGAATACTGGTGACGAGATCACTGGTGGCCCGGTCGGCCCGGCCGGCGAATTCAACCCGCTCCTTTTCGATCCGGCGATATTCGGCAAACGCGGCCCGGTGGCTCTCCAATCCCTGGCGGATCGTCGCAGCCGAGTCAATGGCGGCAAGGCCATCGATCGCCTCGCGCAAGGCGACATCAACCCGGTCGGCGGTTTTGGTGTCACCGCCGTCCCTGAATTCGGACTCGGCCAAAAACGCCGTTTGTGCCGACAGCGCGGCGCGATCGGCCTGAAGCGCCCTTTGCGCGCTGGAATCAAGCACGCTGATCCCGACACAGGCGCAAATCACCAGCGCTACCGCGTTCAAAACCGGTACCCCGGCAGCCAGTCCGATCCGTGTCGAGATTTTCATGGGCGTTTGATCCGCTTATCGCCAGCTTCGCAGGTGCAATAAAAATTACTATGTATTCATATCACATTCCAGTAATCATTAGCTCGTTCTATCTTGCGTCTGCGAAGGGGGAGGTTCCATGTCGAGGTTAACCGGTGCGGCGTTTGCGGGGGCGGTGGTGTTGGCCATCGCCGGTCCGGCTACAGCCGAGCAAAGCATCAAAATCGGTGTGCTCAATGACTTGTCGAGCGTGTACTCAGACCTTGGCGGCGCCGGTTCGGTGATCGCGGCCAAGCTGGCGATCGAGGATTTCGACGCCGCGGCCAAGGGCTTGAAGGTTGAGGTCATCGGCGCCGACCACCAGAATAAACCCGACATCGGCGTCGGCATCGCTAAGCAATGGTTTGAAACCGATGGCGTCGATGTCATCGTCGACGTGCCGAATTCGGGCGTAGCGCTCCAGATCAACCAGCTCACCAAGGATAAAAACAAGGTGTTTCTGGATTCAGGGGCCGGGACGTCGGACCTGACCGGGGCCGCCTGCACACCGAATACTATTCACTGGACTTATGATACCTGGGCGTTGGCCAACGGCACCGGTAATGCGGTGGTGGCGACCGGCGGCACCAGCTGGTTCTTCCTGACCGCCGATTATAAATTCGGTCAGGATCTGGAGCGGGACACCTCGGCCGTGGTTTCGGCAAAGGGCGGCAAAGTACTGGGTGCCGTTCGCTTCCCGCTGAAGACCCCGGACTTTTCGTCGTATCTGCTGCAAGCCCAGACTTCGGGCGCTAAAGTCATCGGCCTTGCCATGGCGGGGGGTGACTTTTCCAATGCCATTAAGCAAGCGGCGGAATTCGGCATTGTTGAAGGCGGGCAGAAGCTGGCCGGTATGCTGGTCTTTCTAACAGACATTCATGCTCTCGGGTTGCAGGCTGCACAAGGATTGCAATTCACCGGGGCTTTTTACTGGGACATGAGCGAGAGCACCCGTGCCTTTGCCAAACGCTTTTCGGCACTCGACAAGGGTATTCATCCGACCATGGTTCATGCCGGAGTCTATTCTTCGGTGTTGCATTATTTGAAGGCGGTGACGGCGCTTGGCGACAAGAACGACGGCGCAAAGGTGGTGGCCAAGATGAAGGAATTGCCGACCGAAGACCCGCTGTTCGGCAAGGGTTCGGTCCGGGCCGACGGCCGCAAGATTCACCCGCTTTATCTGTTCGAAGTCAAAAAACCGGCTGAGTCGAAGGGTCCATGGGATTACTACAAGATCGTGCAAACCACTCCGGCCGAGCAGGCGTTCCGTCCGCTAAGCCAAGGCGGTTGCTCTCTGGTCAAATAAAGCAATTTCCCGTACCCATCACACTTCACGATGCCTTCGGAGTAAATCCGGGGGCATCGTTCGGTGGCAGGGATGGCGCATGGAAAAACCCGACAGAGAGCTTCGGCGGCGACGCTTTCCCCTGGGGACCGAGATGGTTCGCCAGGGCGAGCGGGGCGACCGGGCCTGGTTGCTCGAAAACGGCCGGGTCGACGTGCTGGTGACCGGCACCCGCGGCGACACGCACAAGGTTGCCAGTGTCGGACGCGGCGCAATTATCGGCGAGATGGCACTGATTGATGACGGCCCGCGCAGCGCAACGGTTCAGGTGATCGCCGAGGTTGACTGCCTGGAACTCGACCGCGAGACCTTCAAGCTTTTGCTGAGTCGTTGCCAGCCGCTCGGAGCTTATCTGCTGGAAAGTTTGGTGGCGGCGATCCGACGGGCCTATGGCCTGCCTCCCGGCGAGCGAGTGGAAGGCGGCGCCATCATTCGCTCGGTGCGCGACTTTACCAAGATACTCGATCGACGGGTCTATGCCGCCGGCCATGTTTTCTTTAACCAGGATGATCCGGCAACCACCGCCTATTTGATCCAAAGCGGACGGGTCAGCATTCTTCGCCGGGGTGAACGCGGAATGGAAGAGTTGGGGCCGCTGGGCCCCGGCCGCATCTTCGGCGAACTGGCCCTGCTGAACGCGGACCTGCGGCGCGCGACGGCCGCCGCCGCCACCCAAACCGTGTGCGAAGTCGTCACCAAAGAGACCTTTGATGCAGTGATCGCCGCAATGCCGCCGATTCTGCGCGCTCTTACCAAAATTTATGTCGGTCAGCTTTCAGCGCCGCCAAAGGCACTGTTGGCACCGCCGAGGCAGTGAAACGGGGGGTTCCCCTGCTCACCCCCCGACCCGGACCGCCGCACAGGTGTGGCTTTTAATATGGATATTCTTACAGGCAAGACGGGCGGTGCGCTCGTCCTTGAAACCGGTCAGAGCGGCCCGGAACTGCTTGTGGTGGCGATTGCCGACCTGACGCAAGGAAGACCCCGGACGACCGGCCCCGGACGGCAAATGGCGGCTGGCCTGATCGATGGCCTGACGGCCGGACGCTTTGGTTTTAAAGGTACCGAGCAGCGCGGCCCATTTCGCATGACCGGAGCCGCCGCCCGACGCGCGGGTAGCCTTTTTCGGCGGGTCTTCGTCCCGGTCCCCGGCCGTGGTGTTCGCCGATGCATCGGCATCCTTGGCATCGGCGACCGTATCATTGGCCGGGGCGCTCACCATGGCCGGCGCCGGCTCGTTTTTACCGCTGCCGATGCGCTGAAAGGCTTTGTCGAGCAGCGACGCCATATAGTTGTCACGGCCCCGGGCCGACGGCCCGCCGAAAACCACGGCCACCACACGCCGGCCGTTACGAACCACCGAGGCGACAAGGTTAAATCCAGACTTGTTGATAAAGCCGGTCTTAATGCCGTCCATCCCCGGATAACGCGACATCAGATGATTGTGATTGGCCATGGTTTGGCCATTATAAGTGAACGAGGTCCGGCTGAAATAGCGGTAATACTGGGGCCAGTCCTGGATCAAGGCCAACCCGAGCGTCGCCATGTCACGCGGCGTCGACATCTGTTGGTCGTTCGGCAAGCCGGAGGCATTGCGGAAGGTGGTGCGCGACATGCCGAGCGCCTGCGCCTTGCGCGTCATCATGACGGAAAACGCCGCTTCGCTGCCGCCCAGCGCTTCACCCAACGCGACCGCGATATCATTGGCCGACTTGGTGACCACGGCCAGAATGGCATGCTCGACCTTAATCGTCTCGCCCGGCGAAAGCCCGAGCTTCGAAGGCGACTGGTTGGCGGCATGCTGGGAAATCGGAATTTCCTGATCAAGCCGCAGCTTCTTGGTATCCAGCGCCTCAAAGGTCAGATATAGCGTCATCATCTTGGTCAGGGATGCCGGATAATTGCGGGCATCGCCGCTGTCATTCTGAAGCACCGCCCCACTTTGGGCATCGATAATGATCGAAGTATAGCCCCGCGCCTCCGCCGGGCCGGCACCGGTTGCCGTGCCGGCAAGCAGCGCTGCGGCAAAGACCGGTAATAGTGCATAAGAGGTGCGGCATTTCGTCGCTACCTCCGCTGTTGCACAAAATTTTAAGGAAATCCGGGCAACCTGTCGGAGACCGGGTAGCAATGAAATGAAGGATTTTGACGGATACACGGTGGCAGAACTCCCTTGCGGCCTTGCGGCGCCCCGACTCGCAGTGCGAATCCTAGACACAAACCGATTCGCTGTCCAGAGGGCCGTCGGTTATTTGCGGATTTTGTTCGTTGCCCTACCCGCGACCGCGCGCGCCTGCACCTTAACCGTGTCCGCCTGCACCTTAACCGTGTGCGCCTGCACTTTGACGCTGTGCGGCTGCGCCTTGATCGATGCCGAAGAACCGGACGCCCGGCCGGGGGCTTGGCTGACCTATCTCAGCGGGGAAGACCTGCTCCGCAATTGCGATATCGGCGCACCCGACAGCTTCCGGCTGGTTTATCGCCCGCCCGACCGCAGCGGCTTTCAAATTCTGGATGTTATCGGCAACGAGGCGGGCGGTGCGGTGATCCATCCCCTCTCGCTGCCGGCCGGGACCGCCCCCAGGCAACAAGAAGAAGCCCGGCCGACCGTGCTGAAGCCGGGCGATCTTGACGCGCTGCTTTATAAACTTGACCGGCTTGGCCTGTTCACCCCGATGCCGGGCGGAATTGCCCCGACCCCCGACGGTTCCTTAAGCTGGCTGATCAGCGCCTGCCTTGATGGGGTCGCGTTTCAAAATCTTTCCGTGCGGAGCGAAGGCGGGGTGAAAATCAGCGATCGGGTTCGGGTTTTACTAACACGACCGGCGCCTCGCTCTGCGACAGGGCCGGCGGCATCAAACGCGAAACCCACGGCGAATCAGGCAAACCCTGAAGCAGTTCGGTAATATTCCGGTTCCACCAGACCCGCTGCTCGACCAGATCATCATAATCGAAGCTGGTCAGCCGCCATTTCCGCTCGGGCGGGCTATAGGTGGTCAAGTCGAACGGATAGCCGACGTCGGACGAGCTGAACCGCGTGGAATCGAACGACAGATAGGCGATTTTCAAAGCGGCCTGCATCGGCGTGGTATAGCGCAAGGCCCGGTCGAGAATCGGCTTGCCATAGCCGGTGGCGCCGATGGTCAGATATGGCGTGCGCTCGTCCACTTCGATCCAATTGCCTTCGGGATAGATCAGGTACATCGAGGGCTCGGAATCGGCCGATAGCTGACCGCCGATGATGGCGTGCAGGTTGAACGACAGCTTCGATCCCTCCAGCGCCTCGCGGTCCTCTTTGGCGACCTGGCGCAGACATTTGGCAAAGCTGGTGACGGCATCGAGCATGGTCGGAAAGCCATCGACATGCTCGTGCACCAACGACCGCCGCAGATAAGCCAACGTTTTATCACGAACACTGCGCAGGCCCGAGGTCATGATGAAGAATTTAGAGCCGAGGCTCTCCATCATGATCAATTTTTGGGCAGCGGATAATTGTGTCCCGCTGGTGATCCGGCCGTCAGCCAGTGCGATCAGCCCGTCCTTGATTTTAATTCCCAAGCAATAGGTCATGCCCGGCGCTTTCCTGTATTATCCCGGCCCGCATTATTCCGGCCTGCGTTAATCCCAGGCGCACTTTGCCGCCCGGCATCGTTCGGTGCAAGCATGGCGTCGATATTCCATAATAACTGAACCGGCCGTGATGGCGGAGCCGGATCCGAGACGCAGCGCCGAAACCGAAAAACAACATCCCACAGGGAATATTACCCGTAAAAAGTTTTGTGCACTGCACAAAAAAATCATTGACGGTCCGTTAAGAATGCCTATATTGGGGCTTATGTTGCACCGCAGCAAAAACATCGTCAGCCCATCGGACCACAGGAGATCGACCATGAACGAACAGATCGCCGCCACCACCAAGATCGTCGAAGAGGTCGTTAGCCGCAGCCAGCAGGCGCTTGAAGAACTGGTTAAGGCCAGCCGGGCGCAAGCGGAAAAGGCCGGGAACACCGCCAAAGCCAATTTCGAAGAAGTTAAGGCGCTTAACGAAAAAAATCTTGCCGCTTTGGTTGAGAGCACTCGAATCGTTGCGCGCGGTCTTGAAGAAGCCAGTCAAGCGGTGGTGAATTTTTCGCAAAAGAATTCCGAGGCTTCCTTGGCGGCGCTGAAGAAGCTTGCCACCGCCGGCACCGTGGTCGAGGCCGCTGAAATCCAGCAATCTTTCGCCAAGGAAAGCGTGACCGCGCTGGTTGGCGAAGCCGAGCGCATGTCGGCCCTGGTTTCCACTACAGCGCGTGAGGCGCTGGCTCCGCTCAACGAACGGGTGACCGAAGTGGTCGACCGGTTCGGCAAGCCGCTGACCGCCTGATCTGAATTACCGCGTCGCTCAAGAGTAATCACCCATTGTCGTCAGGGCCGCTCCGGTCTCGTCAAGAGGCCGGGCGGCCATTTTTATTGCGGAAAGGGGGCAACTCCCCCTAAGACAGAGCCGAGCTTGTTCCCCCGCCGGAGTCCCGCCCGCCATGACCGAACTGACCAAGCTTTCCCTGGCCGAAGCCCGCAATGGTTTGCGCGAGCGCAGCTTCTCGGCGCAAGAGCTGACCGGGGCCTATCTGAAGGCCATGGAAGCGACGCGCGCGCTCAATGCCTATGTGACCGAGACGCCGGAACGTGCGCTGGCCGATGCCGCCGCCAGCGATGCACGGCTTCAGGCCGGCACCGCCCGCCCGCTTGAAGGGCTGCCGATCGCGGTCAAAGACCTGTATTGCACCAAGGGGATTCAAACTACCGCATCCAGCCGTATTCTTGAGGGCTTCGTGCCGCCCTACGAGTCGACGGTGTCGGCCAAGGTCTGGAACGCCGGCGCGGTCATGCTGGGCAAGACCAATCTCGACGAGTTCGGCATGGGCTCCTCGACCATGAACAGCGCCTATGGCCCGACCATCAATCCGCTGAAGCGACCGGGTGATTCGCGCGATCTGGTGCCCGGCGGCTCGTCCGGCGGCTCGGCGGCATGCGTGGCGGCGCACTCGGCCGCGGCCTCGCTCGGCACCGATACCGGCGGCTCGATTCGCCAGCCCGCCTCGTTCTGCGGCATTGCCGGGATCAAGCCGACCTATGGTCGGTGTTCACGCCTGGGCATCGTCGCTTATGCCTCGTCGCTTGATCAGGCCGGACCGATCACGCGCACCGTGCGCGACTCCGCGATCATGCTGCGCGAGATGGCCGGGTTCGATCCCGGTGATTCGACCAGCGTCAACCGGCCGGTGCCCGACTATGAGGCGGCGCTCGGCAAAAGCGTCAAGGGTCTGCGCATCGGCATTCCCAAGGAATACCGCCTGCCCGGCCTGCGCGCCGATGTCGGGACGATGTGGGACGGCGGCGCGCAACGTCTGCGCGAGGCCGGGGCCGAGATTGTCGAGGTTTCACTGCCGCTCAGTCGCTACGCCCTGCCCTGCTATTACATCATCGCGATGGCCGAGGCGTCGTCGAACCTGGCCCGTTATGACGGCGTGCGCTTCGGCCGCCGGGTCGAGGGCGCCAACCTGATCGATATGTATGAAAATACGCGCTCGGCCGGCTTCGGTCCCGAAGTGCGGCGCCGTATTCTGCTCGGCACCTTCGTGCTCTCGGCCGGTTATTACGACGCCTATTACAAAAAGGCGCAACAGGTCCGCCGCCGGATTGCCGACGACTTCGCCGCCGCGTTCGAGAAGGTTGACGCTTTACTGTACCCGACCTCGCCGGTGCCGGCCTTTGCGCTCGGCGAAAATCTCGATGATCCGGTCGCGATGTATCTGATCGACGTGTTCACGGTGACCGTCAATCTGGCCGGTCTGCCCGCGCTCTCGGTCCCAGGCGGCTTATCTGAAGAGGGGTTGCCGCTCGGCCTGCAAGTGGTCGGTCGCCCGTTCGACGAGGAAACCGTGCTCTGTCTGGGCGAAGTGATCGAGCGGGGTTGAGGTAATCAGCCCCTTCGCCGCGCCACCACGAAGAACGACAGATAGGCGTCGGGGAACAGGCTCGACTCGAGAATCTCGAAACCGATCGATTCGAGGTGCGCCGGCAGCGCGTCGGGCTCGGGCTGCCAGACATGGTGGTGCAGAATCTCGGTGTTCCACATCCGGCACGCCGGGTGCGGCAGATACAGATACAAAATCCCGCCGGGCTTGAGCACGCGGCGCCATTCAAGCAGCGCGTCGGACCAGCGCTCCAGATGTTCCAGGCAATGCGAGGAAAACACGTAGTCCTGGCTGGCATCCGTAGCCTTCAGGCGATAGGCGTTCTCTTCGGGGCCGTCCTCGACCGCGTGCGCGCCGGGAAAGGGCCAGCGCCCGGCGCCGACATCGATGCCGGCCCCGAGGCAATAGCGCTTGGCATGATAGCGACAAAAAGCCGCCGCTTCGCCGTGATGCAGATAACCGGGGTACTCGGCCGAGACCGCGTAATAGCGCAACGAAGCTCGCCGGGCGACCCGGGCGCGCACCAGTCCGATCAGGTCCAGCAACGGCGACGCCGCGATCACCGCCAGGGCTTTCAACTTTCTCATGACTGCGCAGTTCCTTGATCAAGCAATTCGAGCGCCAACCCGGCCACCCGCTCGGGACTCAGGCCGGTCAAGCACTCGATTTCGGTCGGGCAGGACGGATCACGGTGCAAATCGGGGTAACAGGGCGCCAATCCACGCGGGCACAAGGCCGGATCATACGCCAAACGCCAGTTCGAGCCGCATAACCGTGCCATCGGGGGCGTGCTGCCGAACACTGCAACCAGTGGCGTGTCGGTGCCGAGCCCGATATGCATCAAGCCGTTGTCGCAGGCGACCAGCACGGCCGAGCGCGCGATCACGGCCGCGGTTTCGGCCAGCGACAAGCGGCCCATCAGATTGTAAATCGGCGGCTCGGTTCCGATTTCGTCGCCGAATACCCGCTCTTCGGCCGAGCCGAGCAGCACGAAGCGAAGCTCGGGACGCGCTTCGGCCAACCGGAGCACCAGCGCACGCCAATAGGGCAAGGGCCAGATTCTAATGCGCGAGGTAGCCCGGGGCGCCAATGCGACCAGCGGCCCGTCCGGCAACTCAGTCGGCAAACGCGCGGCAACTAAAGGAGGCAAGCGGGGCGGCGTCTCGGCGCCGGACCGGTTCAACAAGGCCCAGGCGCAGGCCAGCGCGCCTTCGGTATAGTGCCCGGCGGCAATCGTCCCGCTCCGCCCGCCCGCCGCATCGAGCCAGCGCGTCTCGTCGAGTCGCACCACACCGGCGGGAACCGCGCCCGGCCAGCGCAACAAAGTAATCAGACCGCGCACCCCGAGCTTGGGCACCAACAGCAAGCGCCCGTCTGCGGCCAACTCGTTGACCGCCGCAACCATCCCGGCCCAATCGGCACAGCGGCGCCACTCGCCCGTCCAGTCCAGCACCGGCGGCAGCGCGGTAACCACCGTCACCGGACCGAGCGGCTCCAACAGGCGCAAAGCCGGGGAGATCATCAACGCATCGCCGATGCCGAGACAACGATCGAGCAGCACCACGGTCCCGCTCGGCACCTTGACCGGCGCGGCCGGGCGCGCGGTGAGACGTATCCTCACGGCGGTCCGCAAGGCCGCAATCCCGGCCCGCTTAAACGCCAGATGACAGCGATAGCCGCAATAGTCACGCATCCTCGAACGCCTCGTCGATAGGCTCGGCGACCGGCGGGTTGCTCCGGCCATGCTTAAGCAAACCGACCAGATGCTGCATGAGTTGGCGATGCTGGCGATCCGCCTCGTACCGTCGATGAGCGGCAAAGGCGTGGACGGTGCCCCGCGCCATCGCTGCCGCGGCGAAAGCCGGCTCGAACGCATCGATCCAGGCGTCGGGTGAACGATAATTCCGCACCCGCCATTGCGAACCCGGCACATTCTCGGGCAGGCCGCCGACCGCGCTGACCAGCACCGGCACGCCATGGCCCTGCGCCTCCAGCGCAACCCGGCCATAGGCTTCCGCAACCTGAGACGGCACCAGCATCAAGCGCAAGCCGCGGTACAACGCGCAGGGATCGCGCTCCCAGGGAGCCGCCACGACATTGGGCGGGGTATCGGCCGGAATCGAACGGCTATGAATGCGAAACGTGACGTCGGGAAAGTTTCGAGCCAAGGCCCGGACAATGCCGCCGCCCTTGTCGGCACCGTCGCCGGCCATGCCGACCACGTCACCGGGCGCCAGCGGTTGCGGCGCAACGGGCGTGCGCGGAAACACCACCAGTGCGTCGCGCTGACAAACCGCGTGAATCCGTTCAGCCATGAAGGCCGAGTTGGCCACCAGCAGATCGGCGCGATGCAGCGCCCTGGTATTCTCCCGCCGGAACCAGCGCAGAAACGGCACCATCGCCAGCCGATACACCGACTTGGCCAAACGCCGCGCCCCCCGTTCATTGTTGGGCCATTGGTCCCAATAAGCGACATCGCGCAGGAAATAGGCGACCGGCAGACGCTCGGGCAGCGCATTGATCACGGGCGGAGCGACCAGCGACTGCGCCAGCACCAGACGATGCCCCTGCGCGCTCGCCGCCGCGGCCCGCAGCTTTTGCCGGTCACGCACCAGATTGACCAGCGGTAAGGGGCGCAGCCCTTTCGGCGGATCAAAACCGCCATCGGTCACGTCCCAGCGCGTGCCGGGATGGGCAGCCGTCAGCTCCTCGATCACCTCGGCAATCGAGTGCTCGGCGCCGCCCCAGCGCAGCGCGAACTGACGGGTCACCAGCAGGATGTCGGCAGCGCTCATCGGTTCGTCTTGTTCAGGTTAAACTTGTTATCGCACAGACGTGCCATCGGTCAGGCTTACAATCGGTTAAACTTGTGCTGTTCAGAATAGAACCATACGATAGGCTCGTTCTTCGCGCCATGCCGTAATCGTCGGTTCCCCCATGTCCATCCTGTTTATCGTCAACTCCGTGTTCGGCGCTCGTAAAGCTCCCGGCTTCCGGCCGTGGCAACTCGTGCGCTTCGAGACCTGCCGGCCGCGCGTCATCGCCCGGGGCTCGGCGGTCGATCATGCGCCGATTCATTTTCCGTTGCCCGGGCGCTCGCTGGTGCCGCGCGGACTGAACTTCCTGCGCATCAAGTTCTTTCCGCGCCTGCCCGCCCGCGAGATCGAACAGGCGTTGTTTGATCGACTCTGCGAATGGCAAAGCCGCCGGCTGAAGGAAACCCCGTCGGTCGTCCATCTCTGGGACCATTTGCCGCGAACCGCCGCCTATTGGAAAGCGCGCGGAGTTCGGGTGCTGATCGATTTGCACATGGCCCACCCGCGCTGCTATCAGCCGTTGGTCGACTCGGGGCGGATCGACCCCGAGTCGGTGGGTTCGCTCGAAGATCCGGCAGCCGATGCCTGTATCGACATCGCCGATGTCCTGGTTTGCCCGTCAACCTTCGTCCGCGACTCGTTGCCCGAAGCGGCCCGCGCCCGCGCCGTGGTCATTCCGTTCGGAGCCGATCCGGTGGCCGCTCCGCCGCGCCGGGCCGGGCGCAGCGGCCCGGTCCGGGTGCTGTTCGCCGGCAATGTCAACCAGCGCAAGGGCGTCCCGTTTCTGTTGGAGGCATGGCGCACGCTGGCCCTGCCGCCGGCCGAGGCGGAACTGATCATGTGCGGCCGGGTCTTTGCCGAAGCCGCCGAGTGGGTGCGGACCGCCCCGCCCGGCGTCCGCTTCGCCGGCTTTCAGGCCGACATGGCGCCATACTTTGCCGACGCCGATATTTTCGTGCTGCCCAGCCTGATGGAAGGCTCGGCCAAGGCGGTCTACGAGGCGATGGCGTATGGTTTGCCGGCCGTGGTCACGCCGCATACCGGCTCGATCATCCGCGACGGTGTCGACGGTTCCGTGGTCGAAGCGGCCGATCCCGAGTCACTGGCAGCGGCGCTCGGCCGCTTGATCGCCGATCGGGCTTTGCGTGAGCGACTCGGATTGAGCGCGGCGGACGCCGCCCGTACCTATAGCTGGGAAGCCTATGCCAAGGGGGTGGCCGCGCTCTACGGGCCGGAAGTTCCCGAGCCGGAACCACGCCGTTATCCCGAGTATATTGCGCCCAAGCCGCTCGGCTCGAAGGTCCGGTTGCTGGTCGAACAAGCCAAGCTTTATGCCAAATCGCAGCGGCGGCACGTCGATACCGCGGGCACTTGGCTGAGATTTCCATTTTATCATCATGTCTTTGACGATGAACGGTCCGGCTTTGCCCGACACCTTGATGAAATGCGGAATTACGGAGAGTTCATCGGCCTCGACGATGCGGTGCGGCTATTGGAGACGGGGACGCCGCTCGACGGCCGCTATCTCTGCTTGTCATTCGACGACGGCTTTCGCAATACGTTCACGAATGGCCTGCCGATTCTAGCCGAGCGCTCGATTCCGGCCGCGTATTTCATCATATCGGATTTTCTCGGCGATGACCCGAACGCCGAGACTCCGGCACAACGCGCCTTTTTCGCTCCCGACCGCCGGCCGGTCCGCTTCGTCACTCGCAAAGAGTGCCTGAGCTTGCAGGAAGCCGGCATGACCATAGGGTCTCACAGCGCCGGCCACCGCAAATTCATCACCCTTGACGACGACGAGGCGCGCGACCAGTTGCAACGCTCCAAGGCCGCAATCGAAGCGGTGACCGGACGTCCCTGCGACCATTTCGCCTGCCCGTGGGGCAAACCCGGCCGCGATTTCAAAGAAGACCGCGACCCGGCCCTTGCCCGCGCGCTTGGCTATCGCTCGTTCCTCACCACCAAGTATGGCGCGATGGCCGGGGGCGGCTCCCCCTTCGCGATCCGCCGAGTCGGCTTGCTGGCGCGGTTCGGCACCTATCAACTCCGCTACTTTCTGTCGCTGTAGGGGCGATAGAGCACACCTGTAAGGGATATTCTTCAATGGCCTACAAAATCGATGCCGACAGCTGCACCGCCTGTGCCGCCTGTGAACCGGAATGCCCCAATCGGGCCATCAGCGAAAAGGGCAGCGTTTTTGTGATCAACCCGAATAAATGCACGGAGTGCGAAGGCAAATTCGACGAACCCCAGTGTGTTGCCGCGTGTCCGGTCGATTGCATCGCCAAGGCGGCCTGATCATGCCACTCCGGGCACAAACCGGGTTGATTTTACGCTTGGCCGATGCTGCGGATAGCCCGCGCTGCGCTGATATTTTTCTGTCCGGCCGGCGCGATGCTTTTCCCTGGCATCCGCCTGAAATGTTTCGTCTGCGCGACTATTACGACAGCGTTGCCGACGAGGAAGTCTGGGTCGCGGTGACCGCCGAGGGTGTGGTCGGCTTCGTCTCGGCGGCTCTGCCCGACAACACGATTCGCCACCTGTTCGTCGATGCGCCCTGGCGCAATCGCGGTATCGGGCGCGAATTGATCGGTTGCGCGCTCGGGCATCTGGGTACGGTCGCCCAATTACGCTGTGCCGCCCGCAATCTCGGCGCACGGGCGTTTTATCAGCGCAACGGCTGGCAAGAAGTGACGGCCGGGACCGCCGCCGACGGGGATTTCGTGCTTTACCGCAAGACCGCCGGGTCGTAAGGCCGATAAGGAACGGGAAAGAGTCGCCTTCCCTCTGTCATCGGCGCCCCGGTTAGGCTACAGTCGGCGACCATGCGAACATTATATCATTATCCTCTTTCACCTTTGTCGCGCCGCGTGCGCGTGGTGCTGGCCGAGAAAGGGCTCCCGTTCGAGCCGGTGATCGAGCAGCCCTGGCGCCGCCGTGAGGATTTCCTTGTCCTTAACCCGGCGGGTGATGTCCCGGTGCTGACCGAACCCGATGGTGGCGTCATCGTCGGCAGCGCCATCGGCGAGTATCTCGAAGAGGTATACCCCACGCCACCGATGTTGCCGGACGGACCGCAGGCGCGGGCCGAAGTCCGGCGCTTACTCGAGTGGTTCGAACATAAATTCGATCGCGAGGTCACCGAGAATCTGGTCGGTGAAAAAGTGATCAAGCGGGTCAGCAATTCGGGCCAACCCTCGGGGCTTGCGATCCGGGCCGGGCTGGCCAACATCCATTATCATCTCGACTATATCGCCTGGCTGGCCGAGCGGCGAAGCTGGCTGGGAGGGGACAATTTCTCCCTCGCCGATGTCGCGGCCGGCGTGCAATTATCAGCGGTCGATTATTGCGGGCTGGTGCCGTGGGACCAGCATCCGGAGGCCAAAGACTGGTATGCCCGGGTCAAGTCCCGCCCCAGCTTCCGGCTGCTGTTGCTGGATTTCGTGCCGGGGGTACCGCCGCCGCCGCATTACCGGAATCTGGATTTCTAGCCGGTCCGGCGGTCCTGTCGGAATTAGCAGTTGCATTTTGATATAACTTGATTCAAAATTCTCGGTGGATTGGTGGAGGGACGGGGACGAGGACGGGCTTCAACATGGCGATCACCGCAACAACCGGCACAACACCACTGTCTTTTCAGGCGCCAGTTCAGGCGTCGAGGCAGGTTGCGGCCGAAAATGCAGTGAATCAGGCTCAGGCTGCCGCCTCCAAGGTGATGATCCCCTACGCAACTCCGGTTTTTAAATACGACAGCTTCGCCAGCATCCCGATCGAACTGATCAGAGATCCCTCGACCGGAGAGGTCAAGGATCAAATCCCCTCTGAAGAGGTGGTCAAAAAGTATCAGCAGGGCCTGCTTAAGAAAACTATGCTCGGCGGCCCGTATGTCGATGCCTCGACTTCACAGTCCTCAACTGAAACCGGCAAGACTACGGCAGTGACGGAGTCGGCACGTTCGACGAAAAGCGCGGCCCCTGTTGCCGCGGCGTCCTTTATTGCTGCGAACGCCCCATCCACCACGGCGACTTCGTCCGTGTCCATCTCCGTTTGAACCGTTATCGACCATGGTTGAAGCATAGTGGTTGAGACATAGTGGTGGATTCCCCGCCGTCCCCTCGCCTGGATCATCTGAACATCGTGGTCGCCGACATGGCGGCCTCGGCAAATTTTTACCGCACGCTGTTCGACATGACCGTCGCTCTGGATTCCGAGCTGCGTGGCCCGTGGTTCGAGTCGGTGACCGGGCTGCCGGGAGCGGTTGCCCATTGCGTCATTCTGCGCGGAGCCGATCCGGGCTTTCGCATCGAGCTGCTGAAATATCGGGAACCCGCCGGGACACCCGAACCGGCGACAAGCCGACTGCCGACTGAAGGGTTGCGGCATTTTGCCGTCCGGATCGCCGACATCGATTCGACATTGGCCCGGGCGCGCAGCCTCGGCTATGCCGAAGGGATCGAGCCGGTACAAGTGCCGTTTGAAATTCTTCCCGCCGGCAAGCGCATGGTATATCTGCGCGACCCGGACGGAGTCGTGGTGGAATTGGCCGAGTACGGGACAAATCGTTTGACCGCCAAGGAAAGTTAGTCGATTGAAACAGTTATGAGTGATCAGGATTTCTCGGCAGCCGATCAAGCCGGCCTTTATAAAGCGATCTTCGGGCGGCGCGACGTGCGCGGGCAGTTTCTGCCCGATCCGGTGCCCGAAGATGTGCTGGCGCGCGTGCTGACCGCCGCTCACTTTGCGCCCTCGGTCGGCTTCATGCAGCCCTGGAGCTTCATTCTGGTCACCGACCCGGCGGTCAAAGCCGGCATTCACCGTGACTTCACCGCCGCCAATGCCGAAGCCGCGACCCTGTTCGAGGGCGAGCGACAAGAGGTTTATCGCCGGCTCAAACTGGAAGGGATACGCGACGCTCCGATCAATCTGTGCGTCACCTGTGATCGCGATCGGGCCGGGCCGGTGGTGCTCGGTCGTACGCACAGCCCCGAAATGGACCTCTACAGCACGGTCTGCGCCGTCCAGAATCTGTGGCTGGCGGCACGGGCGGAGGGGCTGGGGGTCGGCTGGGTCAGCATTCTACATCCGCCCCGGCTTCAGGCCCTGCTCGGCATTCCCGAGCGGGTGGTGCCGATCGCGTATCTGTGCCTCGGCCGGGTCAGCCATTTTTGCGACCGTCCCGATCTGGAGGTCGCCGGTTGGCGCCCCCGTCTGCCGCTCGACAGCCTGATCCACTTCGATCGCTGGGAAGGCGAAGCCGGCACCGACCATGAACCGCTGCTCGATGCGGTCCGCCATGCCGTCGCCGCGGTGCTGGACAAGAAAGCGTAAGGGATATCGCCCGCCTTCGCCGGACATGCTATGTCAGGCGGTGTCTTCGTCAGGCGGTGTCTTCGTCAGGCCGTGTCTTCGGTAATGGAGTTTTTGCGCCGTGATTCCTCGTTATAGCCGTCCCGAGATGGTCCGCATCTGGGAACCTGAAAACCGCTTCCGCATCTGGTTCGAGATCGAGGCTCATGCCTGCGATGCTCAGGCCGAACTCGGTGTAATCCCTCGGCAAGCTGCGGCGGCGGTCCGGGCCTGCGACGGCGTGTTCGACATTGCCCGCATCGACGAAATCGAGCGGGAGACCCGTCATGACGTTATCGCCTTCCTGACCCATCTCAGCGAAAAGGTCGGGCCGCTGGCCCGCTTTGTCCATCAGGGCATGACCAGCTCGGACGTGCTCGACACCTGTCTGGCCGTGCAGATGACGCAAGCGGCCGACCTGCTGCTGGCCGATCTCGATGCGCTGCTGACCGCGCTGAAACGGCGCGCGCTGGAGCATAAGAATACGGTCTGCATCGGCCGCAGCCATGGCATTCATGCCGAGCCGACCACCTTCGGGCTGAAGCTCGCCGGCCATTACGCCGCGTTTCAGCGCAATCGGGCCAGACTGGCGGCAGCGCGGGCCGAAGTGGCGACCTGCGCGATTTCGGGTGCGGTCGGCACCTTTGCCACCATCGATCCCGCAGTCGAGGCCCATGTTGCGGCCAAGCTCGGACTGACGGTCGAGCCGGTCTCGACTCAGGTGATTCCGCGCGACCGCCACGCCATGTTCTTTGCCGTGCTGGGCGTGATTGCGTCCTCAATTGAAAATCTGGCGACTGAAGTGCGTCATCTTCAGCGTTCCGAAGTGCGCGAGGCTGAAGAGTTCTTCCATCCGGGGCAAAAGGGCTCGTCGGCCATGCCGCACAAGCGCAACCCGGTCCTGTCGGAAAACCTGACCGGGCTGGCCCGGCTGGTGCGCGGCATGGTGACGCCGGCTTTGGAGAATGTCGCGCTCTGGCACGAGCGGGATATCTCGCATTCCTCGGTCGAGCGGGTGATCGGGCCGGATGCCACCATCGCGCTTGATTTCGCGCTGGCCCGCCTGACCGGCATGGTCGAAAAGCTGGTGGTCTATCCCGAACAGATGAAGGCCAATCTGGAAAGCTTGGGCGGGCTGGTGTTCTCGCAACGCCTGCTGTTGGCGCTGACCGGAGCCGGGATGAGCCGCGAAGGCGCCTATGCCGCGGTTCAGCGCAACGCAATGAAAGCATGGCAGGAGCGTTTGCAATTCCGCGATCTGCTGCTGGCCGATGCCGAGGTCACCGCGCTGATCCCGCCGGCCGAGTTGGCCGCATTGTTCGACCCCGGATTCCACACCGCCCGGGTCGGCATTATTATTGACAGGGTTTTCGGTGAATCATGAATGATTTGGAAGCGCTTGAGGCGGAAGCGGGGCTCGCCTTGCGCGAGCATCGCACCGGTGCGGTGTTGGCGGCGTGCCGAGCCCTGATCGCACTGGCCCCGGAACGCCCGACCGGCTGGGTTTATCAAGCGCTCGCGTTGTTTCTCGATGGTAAGCCCGAAGCCGTGTACCGCCGGCTTCTGCCCCATTGCCGCCGCAAGACGGGCTATGATTGCCTTTTGGTTCTCAAGGACGTGTTTTTGCTTCTGGCGAAGCTCAAGGCCGGCGATGTCATTCTCGACGCCGCCGCCAAGGCCCCGCTTAATGAGCTGTACTCGGTGATCCCGACCTATTTCGCCGCCTGCGTGCTGCTGGAGCGGAAATTATTCGAGCCGGGTTTCGCGCTGCTTACCGGTTTTCGCGCTCGTTGCCTGGAAAATCTGGCGGCGCTGCCGACCGGGGACAGTGACGGCTTCATGGTACTGTTCCGCCATGCCTTGTTGGTCAATGACGATTCCTACCTTGAAAGCGACTATTTTCACGATAACCTTGCGGCTAATCACGCCCGGCTCAGCGCCCTGTCATGGAGCCTGATCGCCGCGCCCGAAGCGGATGACAGCCGGGCGGTGCTGGCGGTGTCTTGCGACCCGCGCTATGCCGAGTTGTTCCTGCCGCGTTTTTTGGAATCGGTTGATCGGTTCTGTAGCGGCCGGCTGGTCCATCTGCACCTGATCGACCCGGCAAGCGACCCGCCGGTCCTGCCGGCCGCGCTCACCCGTAACCGTCTGGCCGTTACCACCGAAACCAGCGGCGCGCTGAAATCAAGCGCGTGGTATGCTTCGGCCCGCTTCGTGCGCATGGAAGAGCTGCTTGCGCACTATCGCCGCCCAGTCGTGATGTACGATATCGATATCGCGCTGCTTCATCCGCCGGAGTTGCTCGAACAGGCGATGGCGGAGGCCGATTTCGGCTGTTTCCGCATGCCCCGGCTCGATCCCGGCTCGGTTTATCAGGCCAGCGTCACCGCGTTTCGCCCGACCCCGGCCGGGCTGGAACTGTCCCGGCTGCTGCGCGATCTGATCCTGTCCAAGATGTCGCTCAAGCACGAACTGCTCTGGCTGATCGATCAGGCTTGCCTCTATTCGGCAATCACGTCGCTGGCCGACCGTGCCGGCCGTTTGCGGGTGGCCGATTTTACCGCAGAACTCGGCATGGCCATCGAGGACCATGTCGAGTTCTGCGACCGCAACGAGGAAAAGCTGCGGCTGATGAAGCTGGCGTCGGGCGCTTATTGATAGAAAATCGAGTAGGCCGCGCTCGGCGTACCGGCACCGCTGCTGCGGCGCTTTACGGCGGGCCGCTGCGGTGATTTCGCCGTCCAGCGCTGAAAAGCCCGCTTATCCCAGCGATTGAGCGCCAGTTCCTGAACGGGGGCACTCTCTTCGGTCGAGTGACCGTGAGTGACGGTTTCGAGCCGGACATGGCTCCGGGACGTGATCGAAGCATCGTCCTGGCCGTTTTCAAGCGCCCGAATCAGATGATGCCAAAAATTGCGTCCGCGGACGATGATCTCGGCGCGCTCCGGATCCATGGTCGAGGTTAGAATCAGGGCCGGACCGTCCTTCGACACCCGGGCGAGCCAATTACCGGATACGGGCGAAAGCTCCGGAGAGACACCGTCACCGACTTTAAACATCTTTTCATCCCAGGGCAATTCCGCAAACCACGAAGCAAGCCCGTTTCGGCTGCGGACCTTATCCATTACTTCATCGCAACGGACAACACCGGCAAGATGTTTAAAAGCCGACAAGATGAAAGTTTCGCTAGTCATATCTCAGTCTCCTGACCTGTTCAGCCCCTGGACCCGGGCGAAATCCTCTCCTTCTCCGCAAGGCGGAGCGATTGGGTCGATTACAAATTGGTCCGGTGAGGGCCTGAGCCCCCGCGAGCCTGCGCCACTGCGCCTCCGGGCTCGAATGGATCTGCGACGGTTTGTCGCAGCCACAGTGCTGATTTAAGGGAGCCTTGCGTGCAATGCAATAGGAATCGACTCGGTAAGCATTCCTACCTATTTTGCAGAGTAAAACGTGATAATTTCACATCACACTCGTGTGCTACAAAATGTCACAGAGTCCGTATCGAATGAAGGCTGTATGCTTCCGGAACGAGTGACGGACAGATGAACGTCCCGGCAGGAGTTTTGCCGGCAGGAGCTTTAGATGAAAACCGTTGGTATTGCAGCCCGTGTTTATTTTGCCGTGGCGATTCTGGCCGTGGTCGCCTTGGTCGTTGGATTGCAAGGAGTTGCAATCCTGTCGTCTTACCAAAA
>SERZ01000725.1_pt1 | contig 21355 bp, 21 predicted proteins | sample 3171461 | NCBI WGS metagenome assembly SERZ01 (sample SAMN06051861, study PRJNA518727) | freshwater metagenome | biome: subpolar coniferous forest; feature: holomictic lake; material: water; isolation source: holomictic Lake 227, 6 m depth | place: Canada: near Kenora, Ontario | collected... | reverse complement strand
CACACCATCCGTTTATACGCTCGATTCTCTCTGACAAGATTCTTGAACTTTAACATTTTTAAGACTTTTACCTGTATGAAAAATCCGAACGCTTTGAAATGGAGCGATCTGAGAACCGGAATATTTTTTATTCTAGGCATAGGTTTTGCCGCCTACATCGGACTGGTCATCGGGAAAAACACTAACTTGTTTTCCGGCATTACGACAGTAAAAATACTTTCAAGAGATGTCCAGAGCCTGGCTGAAAACAACTTTGTCTCAGTATCAGGGAAAAAAATAGGCACTGTATCCAAAATGAGTTTTGTCACCCACAACGATTCACTCTATGTTGTCGCTGACCTCAGGCTGAAACAGGAGTATGCAGTCCTTGTAACCAAGGATGCAAAAGCCACCATTAAGTCCCTCGGAGTTCTTGGCGACAAATATGTCGATATTAAAACAGGGAAAGCTGCTCCCGTTCAGGACGGTGACTTTATTGCTCTGACCACCGAAGACGGTTTGGCAAACATCACCAATAAAGCAAGTCTGACTTTTGAGAAAATCAATGCCCTGCTTGATCATCTTAACAACGGAAAAGGCATGGCCGGACGTCTCATCGCTGATGAAAAAATGGGAACTGAGCTTGCCAGTACCATCAGCAGCCTGAAGGCTACATCAGCAGAACTATCGGTACTGTCTCAGAAAGCATCGCATGGTAACGGACTGCTGCCTAAGCTTCTTAATGATAAAGCTATGGCCAAAAATACCGAGGAAACAATAGAGCGTCTTAATCAGACTGCATTAAAAACAGAATCGCTGATCTCTAAACTTAATAATGAAAAAGGCACTATAGGTCAACTGACAAACAATCCTGCTCTTTATAACAACTTGTCCCAGACTCTGTCATCGCTTGACTCTGTGCTTGTAGACCTTAAAGCACATCCTCATCGATATGTTAAAATATCTCTGTTTTAAGCTTCCGTGAAACAACGTATGCTTTCAAGTCGCCTTATTTGTGCTTTATTCTTGATATTTACGGGGTTAAGCTCAATGAGCCCTGTCAAAGCAATGGCCTATGATTTCAAACCTCTTGAAACCATAGTTAATAAGGCTGTCAGTGACAGTGTTTTTCCTGGTGCAAGCGTTGCTGTTATTTATAAAGGCAGAGTGGTTTTCCATAGGGCATTCGGCAAATTGACCTATGATACACAGAGCTCCCAAGCTGATACAACAACAATGTACGACCTGGCGTCACTCACCAAGGCTATAGTTACTACAAACATTGTCATGCAGCTTGTTGAAAGGGATTCTCTTAATCTTCGGGCACATGCATCCCTCTACCTACCTGCATTTACTGGAAAAGGCAAGGATAAAATCACCATTGAGCAACTTTTGCGACACACCTCCGGATTAAGAGCTCACGCTTATTTTTCAAAAACCTGCACGACACCGGAACAACTTTTCGACACTATTACCTCTGATTCCCTGCTGACCAAACCGGGCACAACGACACTTTACAGTGACCTCGGCTTCATAATTCTAGGGAAAATAATCGAAACCGTTACGGGGAAAACTCTTGATGCCAACTTTCACAATCGGTTTGCAGAACCACTTGGAATGGCATCGACTATGTTTACACCTCCACAATCAACCATCTGGCGTATTGCTCCTGTAGAAAAAGATACCCTTTGGACGCTGCGTGTGCAACGTCCCCTTGTCCACGATCAAAATGCTGCACTGCTTGGTGGAGTGGCCGGCCATGCCGGGCTGTATTCAACAACCAGTGATCTGCTGAAGATGGTATCAATGTTGATGAACGAAGGGAAATTCGGCAACCGTACCTATATACACACAGATACACTTAACAAATTTCTTAAACGAAATGATTCACTTAGAGCATTAGGATGGGACATCCGCTCACCTGGCGGGCACTCTTCAGCGGGAGACTATTATTCGAATGCCTCTTTCGGTCACCTCGGTTATACCGGTACCAGCATCTGGATTGATCCGGAAAAAGGGCTTGGAGTGATTTTTCTCTGTAACCGAGTTTACCCAACATCCTCAAATATCAAAATCAGGTCGTTCCGGCCCCTCATCCATAACACCATCGGTTGCTGTCTCGGCTTAAAAAAGACCGTGGATAATATCCAGTGAAAACGATGGTTAACTCAATCAGGCAAACAGTCCCTGCATAGGCACTATTGGAAGTGGAACCTGTTGTACTGATTCCTGACGGAATATTGCATTTGCTGCCATCCTACCGGTGAAAACGGCAGCCTCCATCAGAAAAACCGGCGCATCCACCTTGACCCAGTCTCCAGCAAAAAAGAGATTTGAAAATGGAGTGTCAATACCTGGACGATGGGCGTGATCACCCGGAGCCCAACGCGTAAAATTAGACTGCAGCATAAATAGTTGATGCAAAATATGCGCTGTCCTTGTTTCCGGAAAAATAGTGTGCAACTCCTCGAGCATCATAGCCCTGATTTCATCGTCTGGCCTGATATCCTCTGGTGCAATAGCATAAGCATGCAACTCGACAATACATCCCCCATGTTTTTTTGCCCATGAAATAAACGGCTCCTGAAAATCAGAGTAAATAGAAATTGAATCGGTATACGCATATCCTGAAACCGTATAGAACGGAAACTCCTTTGAGGACAGAGGCTGATCAAGCCAGATGCGGAAAACCGCATAAGGGTCTGCCTCTCCGAGGGAGGCGACCTTGGATTCAAACTCGGAACGTTGAACGGATGAAGCTTTAATAAGCTCACGAACACCTCGAACGTTTGAAGCAACAACACAATAATCACACTCTATGAGCTCTCCTCCTTCAGCATGCTTCACCAAAAGTTTTTCACCATCAACTTCGACACTAAGTTTTGAGAGCGCTGCTTTTGGTGGACCACCAACCGGAATTCCCAATGCATCAAATTTTCCAGCATGGCACGGGCAGGTAAACCCGCCCGTCTGATTATCGGGACTGATCGTGCAACCCATGTGAGTACATCTTCCGTCATAAGCCATATAGCTGTTTCCTTTTCTTCCAACCATAACGGGCACACCTTCGGTGGTAAAAAATACAGCATACCCTTTATACGGAACCTTCGCAGTATCAACAATCAAAGACAACGCTCCCCCGCTGTCCGGTTTATCGACAATAACTCCTGAAACTTTCGCTCCATTAATTTTAATGCTTCGCGCACTGCATCCCTTCCGAAGTTTTACCCCGAGCTCCTTCAGTTTTGCCTCCAGAGGATTAATAAGAGCAGTCATACAATCCTGCTTTGTTATTTTAAAGGCGAGGCCTTCAGGACTTCCCATAAAATAAAAATGAAAATAACGAAGAGCCTCCGCAGCAGATAAAACTTCCATCCGGTTCATTGTCGCATCAGCAAATGGATGCAGCACTGTATCGACAAACGCCGGTAAATCCTTTCCGTTTCGGCAATAGGTCATAAAATCGACAGTGTCATACTTTCGAAAAGTCTCTTTATACTCATATCGAAATAACTCAACCGTTGAGGGCAGTCCCTTATAATTTTTCAGAAACGAGATCAAGTCAAGTCTCTTTGACTGCTCAAGAATTGAAAGGACATTTAGCGGAAATACCTTTGATGCCTGACCGAAAACCTCTTTTGGAAACTTTTTAAAAATTACGGGATATCCCGGAGCAGGAGTAAAGACATCCTGCTTAATTCCTGCATAAGCAAACACCTCATTGAGATTATAGTACTGATCGAAAAATCCATGAAATCCATGCTCTACAGGAAAGCGCTCATGTAAAGCCTCAATATCCCAACCAGTAAGCTTTCCACCCAAAGCAGCAGATGACTCTATAAGGGTAACCTCAAATCCCTTGCGAGCTAGTTCAAGCGAGGTACTAATACCCGCAAGACCTCCTCCTACGACAACAACCTTTTTTGATGTCTCCAATTTTTCCTTTCCCGCCAGTTCTTCTTGGCCATACAGCCCTTTTCTGGGTTGATAATAACCTATCAAACCTGCTGTACCTGCTATTGCAACTCCAGCGCCGATTCCTGTTCGCGCTAACAGTTTTTTAATAAACTCACGCCGTTCCATAAAGTATTGCGATCAATGACCTGAAGGGAATAAATATTCTGAACTGTATATTCAGGCAATATAAATATTTGCTTAAGCAACCCTCCTGTTAAAACCTTTCTGTCAACAATGGCTGAACATGCAAACGACCTTGCCCGTAAAATCCGAAAAGAAGCTACGCGACTAGGATTTGCTGCAATAGGTTTTTCAGCGCCTGTTCGTCAACCGCTTGCCATGGAACGTTACAACTCCATGATTACTGAAAAACGGCATGGGGAAATGGCCTATATGGAACGCCGGTCAGATGAACGGGCCATACCGGCTTTGTTATTTTCTGGACTGAAGACTATTATTTCTGTTGCTGTCAGCTATAATCACATCTGGCCAACCTCTGACGAAAAGCTGAACATCTCAAAATATGCAGTCATAAACGACTACCACGCCGCTGTACGGAAAAAACTTCAAACTCTTCATGAATCACTCAAGGCAATTATTGGAAAAGATGTCGAGGCGGCAATTTATGTCGACAGTGCGCCTGTACTTGAAAAAAACTGGGCGGAACAAGCCGGCATAGGAACAACAGGAAAAAACACTCTCCTTATTGTCCCCTCAGCTGGTACTTATGTGTTTCTTGGAGAAATGTTTATCAACATTGAAATAATCGACCAAAAGGCTCCCTTGCCCAACCTTTGCGGAAGCTGCAATAACTGCATCAACAGTTGCCCTACTGGAGCCCTATTAGAACCAGGAAAAATCGATGCGTCAAAATGCATTTCGTACCTGACTGTAGAACTGAAAAGGGATTTTACTTTAGAAGAAGCGTCAATGATTGGAACTCAGCTTTTTGGCTGCGACCTCTGCCAGGAAGTCTGCCATCATAACAATCAGAAAGGGGGGACTGGGGATATGACATTTACTGTCAAAAAGGAGCTCTTGAATATCACTGCTGAGAAGATACAGAGCCTCACAACATCAAGTTTTCGTACCCTATTTTACGGAACACCGATATTCCGCATTGGGCTGAAACGTCTGAAACGAAACGCTCATGCCATAAAGGAAAATCTGCAAAGATTGGAAGACTCGGCTAACTGACTATTGCTTATGGCCTTTCAAGTTTTTGTCACTACGTCAATATCTCATTCGTTGGGAGTAACATAGCCAGTACATGCAATATAAAATTCTGCCGGCTCCGGGAAATTATGAAACAGTCGCCAATCACAACAACTCAACAAAATTCGTTGCCAGCAGAAGTAAATGTTTACCTGCCATCGTCAAAATATAACAAAGATACTATCCTGTCTGGTCTTATCGACCATATTATTCAGCGATTTTTAACCCGATAGGAGAAGTTTTCCCTTCAGCAACAGTAACGGTAGCCCGACTCTGAAGCTTGCGTTGATTATTCCAGACCGCAATATCATAGGTACCTACAGGAACATTTGAAATAGAAAATTTTCCATCATCGTTAATGAGTGCTGTATTTGGATTTTTGCCTACAATAGCCCAACCTATCATTTCAGGATGGCAACTGCAAAGCAATTGGAAGACTCCTGACTTATCAAAGGATGATGACTTCGTTATGCCTGTATCAATTGAGCCTAAACTATTTTCATACAAAGAGTTGCCTGAAAAGATAGTATGGTTTACTGTATCGCAACTGGTAAAGGCTATTGTAGAACCAAGTGGTAAAACCGTTACTTGAGGAGTAATTGTAATGTTTCGCATATTGATATAGGCCTGTTGCGCTACAACAGTCCCTTTAACGTCTTTCAAACAGACAACAACGTCCCCTTTGTACTTAATTAAATGAGTATCAATCGAGCCTGCTATTGTACCGCCGCAAAATGCATTCGAAGTAATAAACCCGAAACTTGTCATTATTACACCGATTTTAAGAAACTTGTTAACCCTGATGTTTACAAACATAGTATACCTTGATACTTTTTTGATGAAATGGGATGTATTGCTGCCAGCTAATCGTTCATTTTGAGAACCAGAGCTGAAGTTTCTCCTTCCTTAACCGTAACCATGGTCTTGTTCCCCAGTTTGAGTCTTTTACTCCAGACCACGACCTCGTAAGTACCCACAGGAACATTTGAGATTGAAAACTTGCCATCATGTTCGGTTTGTACCGCATATTGATTTTTACCGATAAAAACCCATCCAATCATGTCAGGATGGCAACTGCAAAGCAATTGAACCACACCACTGCTATCAAAGGTGACTGACTTCGATATACCGGTATCCATAGAATCTATCCTGAATTTTTTCGCAGGGCTTATGGAAAAAATATTATGATAGATCTGATCGTAGCTGGTAAAGTCGATGGTTGAACCGAGTGGCAAAACCGTGATTTTAGGAGTAAACGTGAGATTTCGCATTTGAATTGATGCCCGTTGCGGGACAACCGGACCTTTAACGTCTTTCAAATAGACAACTGCCTCGCCTTTGTACTTTATTAAGTTTGTATCGATCGTGCCTGTAACTGTCCCTCCGCAAAAAGCATCCGGGGTGATAAGCCCTAAGCTTATCATTATCAAACTGATTTTTAAAAACTGATTAACCTTTTCACATTTGAACATAATAACCTCTACGTAACGTTAGTTTTATTAGAATTTTGTGCAATCGTACCATCTATCTGCATTAACTTTAAGTGTTTCTATAAAGACAGGTTCAACTTTCCACCGTTACTAATAAACATAAAGAGAACCTGTCTTCAAGAACGCTTCTCACAGCTTGACCGAACTACCCTTTACAGTGCAAATCCAACGGCAAGCGTAACGATATCAATCGCAGTATCACCTGCAACCGGCTTAGCATTTGTTGCCTGGGTATAAGTAAATTCTCTTGTAGGATGAGTCCATGTTAATGCCAGTGACGCATTTGCCCTGAGCCAGGCTGTAATGGAAGATGCTATTGCAGGATTTAACCCATCCTGAAGTGACGTATAGTTAACCGCCGCTTTCAGCCAGGGGTAAATAAAATACCCTGTTTGAATAACATAGTTGTTATAACCCAAATCCTGGTCTTTACTGTAAGCGACACCACCAGTAAAATCACCATAGTTTCCGGTCACATCGACGCTGGGTATCAGGGTTTCACCAAGATGAGGAGCATTCAAACCTGTAACACCCGGCTTCATGCTTACAAGAGATGCACCAACAGCTATATGATTGTCCAGACCTACAAACTCATTACCATACGTACCGCCTGCACCGCTCAACAGTCCGGCTCCGCCAAACTTATACTTCGCCCTTACATATCTGATATCATCAAAGCTATTCGTATTTGTAGGAGCTCCGGCTGTGCCTGCTTCCGTAAGACCCGCAGTAATTTTCATTCTTTCTCTTGTGTATACCAATTCAGCGCCTGTACCGAGACCGTTAGGAACCGGGTTTTGGGGATTTACAGCATTGTTCGTACCAATGGCATTTCCAAAATTAAAGTCACTAAAAAAGTTTCCGACACTTAAATTAAGACCCGGCTGAAAAGCCCAAACAAAATGACCCCTAGCAAGACCGGCAGTGGGATCATATGTTCCCAAAACAGACAGATTGTCACCCAAGGTACCGCCGAAGAAAAGCGAGGTCGCACCTAATGGACCATTTCCATAATTGAACGTCTGCTGAACAGTGGCCTTTCCGGTTGTTCTGGAATTGACTTGTTCGGAATAATTAACAAGATTACCCCTGACCCAGACTGCCAGAGGGCCGAAATTAGGGATATCAGATGGCCAGGGAGATTCAGGAAATACTTTTTTCCATCCATCAGTTCCTATTTTGAGCTGTTCTTGTTTTGTAAACTCTTCATCATCACCACCCGGCCAGCGATAACCGTTGTTCCTGAAGGCTTCTCCAAAAGCATTTCTTGTAGGAAAACCTGAATGGCAGGTATAACAGGAGGTTTGATATTTACGGGCAAAAGCAGGTATTGCCTGACTGTCCTGACTCCAGAACATTGCTGCCGGCACCATGCAAAGTGAAGCAATAGAAGCAAAGGTAATTTTTTTCATTGGGGGAATTATTTTGTGATTGGTGATATTTGTTCCTTCAAAAGAAATTGGTATTATTTTTTGAACGTAATAATTATATTCAGTAATTAAGAGTGTAAGAATAAAGTCAACACTGCTTTTTCATCGCCGAATAACAATTGTTAATGAATAAGAAAACATTATTCGTTTTATAACAATGATAATTATGTGTCAAATGCTGGCATTTTCATACATAATTATGGTCTGTAAAATCTGCCTGTTCCACACTTCAGATTTTACATATTCTTAAATGAAGTAATGACTTCATTATCAATGAACATAATAATTTACTGCAGGCTGCAGACCGATGAAAACCTAGTCCCATGCATAAGGGATAATTCTCAGAACAATGAAGAAGCTACTCTGTGAGATTTAAATTCGGCGGGGTTTACTTCTATTGAATATAACTATAACGACTCGTCAAGAAATTATTTTATATATTCTTTTAGTTGCCATATGATAATCAATTATTTAATTACCACAATTAAAACAGCATTTACAGGATTTATTAACTGTGGGATATAATTGAAGACAGCAGTATTTCAATACTCATCAAAACAATACTTTAACATATAATTATAATTTGCCGGATTAACTTTTCTGCCAGATAATTAATCTGAAATTAATACCGTATATTTCCTTTTATTACATATTAATCTTATACTTGATCACCAGGAACCCCTAATACATAAGTTTTTCTTCATACCAGCAATTCATGCTGTCTATTCATACCCCTATGAATACCGTTTTACCTTATACTGCTCTTCGGTCTGTCGTCAGTGCCATGGTTCTCCTCTTCGCCCTATTATTTTCCACGCAGTCTTGCGCTACACCACTTCAGCTTGGCAGAGAGAGCGCATACGACTTGGCTGGACACATGGACATGCTTAAAGACCCGTCTCTCCGCATGGGCTTACCCGAAGTCCTCAAAGCTGAGGAGAAGGGCAGGTTCCACCATCTCGATGGAAACCTCAATAACGGTTATAAGCAGGAAGCCTGCTGGGTACGATTCACTATTGAGCGAAACCCGACATTCCCTGAGCGTAGCTGGCTCAGGCTTAAACCTAACTACATCAATTATCTTACCCTCTATATCCAAACCCCAGGAAAGGACCCCAAGCTTGCGTCATCATACAAAATCGTGCGGCTTGGCAACCATATCCCTGCTACCGCCCGACCCGTCCTACACCCCGACTTTGTTGTACCTCTTGTAATGCCGGCATCCGAACCGCTAATCATCTACGCACGTGTTTTCTCAAAAAGCTCTATCAGTCTTGCCGGGGTGATTCATACAACTGAAGACCTGCGTGATTTCACCAACCTGCATGTCATCATTCAGTCATCATTTCTCGGTATTTTCCTGACAATCCTTTTGATAAACGTCATTTTTTATATTTCCACCCGCGACAAGCTTTTTCTCTCTTATTCTATCTATTTACTTGCCGGAATCATAGTCAACTTCGCTGTTGAGGGTGTATTGACTCTTCTCTTCCCGTCAATTGTTCACCTTGTTTCTGATTATCTCGTCTATGGTGGAATTGGTTTGAATATTCTGGTGTACAGCGAATTTTCCCGCAATCTCTTCTCTAATGCTGCTGGCAGATGGAGTATGCTCTATATGCGTTTTCTTTCGTTGCTTAGCTTGGTGACAATCGTTGCGGTGCCTTTGGGCTTCTATCCGTTGATGGCCCCGTTAGTCTTGGTAGGATTATTAGTTCTGGTTGCTATGCAATTATTATTGAGTCTAAGGTTGCGTGTTTTTTTTCCTGGCTCCGAAATCTATATTGTACTGGCTTTTGCCGTTAACGCCCTCGGTTATTTTCATATGCTGCTTCGTCTTATCGGCATTATACCGTTGGGTTTTTTATGGGATATGAATACCCTGCAGTTCACCTCCCTGTTTCATATAACCCTTATATCTTTAGCGCTCTCCAGGCGTGTGCTCAAAGCTGAACGGGTACTGACGGAGAGGGCCGAGCTGGCACTTCATGCCGCAAAAGAGACTGAACAAAAAGCACTTGCTCTTGCCAACGATATGACGCAGGAACTTCGCAAAAGCAAGACCAAGCTTGAAATCGCACTCGCATCCGAACAGCAGGCACACCGGCAGCAACACCGCTTTCTGTCCATGTTATCACACGAATATCGTACACCCCTTGCCGTTATCAGCGGGAACCTTGACATCATCGATCTTCAGGAAACGCGAAAGGAAAACGGATACAACGAAGAAATCACTGCCATGCACCATGCTGTAGACCGTCTTGTTGAAGTCATGGAAGTTTCATTACAACGGAACCATCTCACTGACCCGGGCATATCAGGCCAGGTAACAGCTATAGACTTGACACCTTATCTATCAACGCAGGTTGCAACGATGCAGTCAATGTGGCCACTTCGCACCTTCAGCTATACGGCAGCTCCCGAGCATCAAACCATTGCCGGCGAATCTGAAACCTTAAAGACGGCTCTCTTCAACCTCCTTGACAACGCCCGTAAATACTCGCCACCGCTTTCACCGATAGAGACAGAAAGCCATATCGAACAGGACAACGTTGTCATAACCATAAAAAATCAGGGTGAAAAGTTCTCTGATGAAGAAGCAGAAACATACTTTGAAAAATACATCCGAGGCAGCAAAAGCAACGATACCGGCGGAGCAGGAATCGGACTCTGGATAGTCCGGCAAATCATAGAACAACATAATGGTCATGTGCACCTGAAAACCGATTCATCAACCATCACAGCGACCATAACACTTCCACTGAATAATAGCAGCACTCAGCATTAAGTCATGAATACTAAAGAAATGAAAAAAGATATCGTGACAGAAAGCCACCCAATTATTGTCGTAGAAGATGACAAACCCCTTCTTAACAGTGTGGTGAAATACCTTACTCTTGATGGGTATCAGGTAACAGGGGTAAGTACAGCACACGAATTCTATCAGCATATTTTTGCAAAACCCTATAGTGTTGCAATACTTGATGTCGGTCTCCCCGACCAGAACGGCCTGGTTCTCACCGAATATGTCCGAAAAAACACCAATATGCGCATCATCATGTTTACGGCCCTCTCTTCCATTGAGGACCAGCTTGCCGGCCAAGAGGCAGGAGCTGATATCTATCTTGTCAAACCAGTCGATTTTCGCCAACTCTCAGCCTCCATTGCGACACTTCTCAGCCGACTTGCCGCTCCATCAACTCCGCGGCCGTTCGTTCCCGAATCACCTCAACCACCGATTCAGAAACCATGGCGACTCTTCAGCACACAATGGACCCTTGAGACCCCAACGGGTGAGTGCATCAGACTTACCACCAAAGAGTTCGACTTTATAACACTGCTCGTTACCAGCCCCAAAGCCGTTGTCCCGCGACCAACACTACTTTTCAGGCTCGGGTACTTAAACAACGAATCCGGTAACCACTCACTGCAATCGCTCATCAACCGGCTGCGTCACAAAATTGAATCCTACAATATCCCCTCGCCCATCCAGACCTCCCACGCCATCGGTTATATCTTTTTAGCCGATATCACCATCGAGTGACTACCATGTTTTATGAAAAATGTGCCAATAAAATGACATTTAATCCCTTGGAACACTCAGCCTATCATCCTTATACTACAAGGTTACACATACACATGCCGACACAATATCTATGAATGACTCAATCACACACCTTCCAGAATAACTACCTTAAAAGAATAATGGTAGTCGAAGGTAACCCTTCGCTACGCATAGGCATTGTAAACTATCTCATGCTCGAAGGATACACGGTGACGGGTGTAGGCTCTGCCCTTGATTTCTACCTGCAGTTCATCAGAGAACCTTACCTGATCGCCATTATAGATACTGATCTGAACGACCAGGACGGTCTTGTTGTGGCCGAATACGCAAGAAAAAACACCGACATACGCATCATAACCCTCTCAGAGCCCCTTACATCCAGCACAATACCAGCCAATATCAAGGCAGGAGCAGATCTCAATCTTGTCAAACCAATCGATTTACGCCTTCTTGGTGCTGCCGTCAGAACACTTTTAAGTCGTCTCGACACCCCGGACATCCTGCATTAAAACAACTCTCCGCGGAATAAATGTGTCAAAAATATGATATTTAATGCCTTGACTTGCTTCATGCAAAGGCTTTATTATTCACTGCAGTTATTTAAGCATCAAAAAGAGTGATGCTCATCCATTTCTTCATATTTGATCAAAAGAATCGAAACGAAAAAAGAATTTTTAATCCCAAAAGCCAAGACATCACGACAGATCCCAGTGTACGAAGCTACCTGCAAGTGTGGTGCAGGTATTATTTCAACACGCCCCATAATAAAATGCGAGCAGTGTGGTTCTTTACTCGTTAAGGAGGAGGTATCAAAGAATACTGGTCCAGACCCGTCTTTACTGGAAAAATTGAATTCACACCACAATAAAAAAAGTACAAATTTTTGAATCCTGAATGACACAGCAACACCAACTGATGGGTATACTTGTTGTCGAAGATGACGCAGCTCTTCGCATAAACATATTAACCTATCTCATTTGCGCTGGATACACGGTAAAAGGGGTATGTTCCGCGATTGAGTTCTACAGAGAGTTTTTAATGGCCCCCTATGCAATTTCCATTATTGATACTGACCTTTATGATCAGGAAGGCCTCGTTGTTGCCGAATATGCAAGAAAAAACACCGATATGGGGATAATCACTTTATCAGAGCCACTCTCATCCAGCACCGTACCGTCATCCTTCAACAGCGGAGCTGATTTTAATCTCTTTAAACCAGTGCAGCTACGCCAACTTTTATCCTGCGTCGGCACTCTTTTCAGCAGGTTTGACGCTGTTCATGAGAGCATGTAAATGAAAAATACTCACACACGACCCCTGATGAAACTTCACAGAACTCGGTAGGGCAATGGCTCTTATTCTGTATTTATACATCATTGATGTACCGCTAAATGTGCTAAAAAATGATAATTAATGCGTTGACTTGGTGCATGCAAAGGGAGTATTATAGGAGAAAATAATAATCACCTCATATCGAAATTGAGGTTCATTGATTTCCCCCTAAACAAGCCTCACCAGGCAAATGATGCTACCATGATAATAAAACATGAAAAGGAGTTCATCGAAAGAATGAAGTCAGACGGGGCTTTCAGGGAGCGCATTATGTCAATCGAGGATGTGAATGTTCGAATTGATTCAATCTATCGAGAAGGCTATAACATAACCAAGAATAAGAATATTATGCAGGATTTTTGTCTGTATCAGGAGACCGGTATTATGAAATGGTGCGGTTTAGACAATTACTGTGCTCATTTCTCGCTACAAAACAAGATCACATCCCCTGACATTCAGGTTTTAAACTAGCTAAGCCCATAAGGGCGATTTTTGGTTTACTACCTAATGGCATGTAACAAAAAGAAGAAATAAACGCTGGTCTCTCATAATTAAATAGTGAGGGACCAATCCGTCAAGCATGTTAATATTACCCCAGATATTACCAATGAGCTCCAATACCATGAACCTCATTTCTTTTGCAAATGCGCATGGCTCCCTACATGAGTTTCCTGGCCCATTCATGTATATCGAAATAGATAGAGAAATCGCCGAACATCTGAATCGCCATAATCCTGCGCCACATCGTCATGCATATCATGAGTTTATATGGATACAGCAAGGTTCGGTAACTCATCAGCTTGATGGCGAGTCTATAGAATACAATAAAAACACCATGCTCTGTATACCAAAAGGCCGTATTCACCGATTATTTTCATCCCCTGACTGCAAGGTGCAGGTCATCAAATTTAAAGATGAATTTTTCCAAGGCACTTCTTATCGAATCCTTTCCATGCTGAGTGGAAAGACAGCTCTCCAATTGAACAGTGACCAAGCTTTTTGCCTGGAAACGTATCTTGCAATATTCAGATACGAATATGCTCAAACTGACCCGAACGTTCTCCATACCCTCACACCCCTGCTGACAGCTTTCATCAATAAACTGGAGAGTTTCTATATGCATCAATCAGATTCAGGCACAATAGAATGCTTAGGTTCAAATTCAGTATTGGATAGATTCAATAGACTTCTCGAAGAAAATTTCAAGACAGAACATCGTGTTTACTACTATGCTTCAAAACTGGGAGTTTCAACGCGCAAACTGGGAGAAATCACCAGACTCTACCTGGGCAAAAATCCCTCTGAAATCATCGACGATCGCCTTATAGCCGAAGCAAAACGAATGATTCTTTCATCGGAGTATAGCATCAAGGAAATCGCATACGAGCTCGGTTTCGAAGAACACAGTTATTTTACCAAAGTATTTAAACGACTCACAGGCGGGACACCTTCCGACTTCAAACCCAACTATGTTATTGATACCCTGATATTTCAGGCTGTTCTCTAGATACATTTATGGAGACAGGCTTCTGGTAACTGTCCATCGTGGCAAAAATATTTATGTTATTTTTTTCACCACCATAACCCCAATAATATGAATCAGGTGAATGCCTCAGTAACCATAACGCCCTCCAGGGTGATCATTTTCGAAAATAATGAGCACCTTTTGAAAAGTATGGTCAGTTATCTAATGATTGACGGATATGACGTTACCGGGGTAAGGGACGCGGATGAATTTCGCAGGCACTTATCCAGACATTCCTACTGTGTGGCAATTCTTGCAGTCGATCTGCCCGACAATAGCGGACTGCTTCTTACCGAGTTTGTGCAAAAAAACAGCACGCTTCGTATTATCACGCTCAGTAATAACTCATTCGCAGGTAACAGGATGGCCTGCCTTAACGCTGGGGCGGATATTTATCTGATAAAGCCCTTCAATTTCCGGCTCCTCTCGGCAAGTGTCGGTATCCTTATCCGGCGCTCTTATTCCGTACCATGGATGCCTGCTATGTTTGGTTAACAATTGTGATTATTTGTTTACTCATTACAATCTCTGTGTACGGCATAACCATGATTACCCCTTATAATTTCAATAACAAAAAAAACGAAATCAAGTACTTTCATGCACCGCGCAGAACTGTGTGCCCGACTTATACAGCTAAATATTCTTATTGTTGCAATCGTCTGTGACAAATTGGTATAATTGTGTAGTGGAATTTATGCCGTTTATTTGTATGTAGTATGTATAGAAAAGTAAAAGTACTTTTTTTCAGTTTTCACTTTTTAATTTTGAAGTATTAATCATGGCTATTGAATCGATTGAACAAAAGGTTGCATCAATACTTAGTTGGGTCAATCAAAAACTTAAACTGTTTTTTGATAAGACATTGTACCATAATATTGACAATGAAATGACGTCTGAACCGGTAAAAAAAGAGACAAGTGCATCTCCAAAACGCAACAATGAACCGGTTAAGTGGCCTCCTCCCGTAAAAAAATAAAACAGAAAGGGCGTGCTGTTCAGGCTCGCCCTTTCTGTTTTTAATGTATATATGCCACTGGCAAGGATATTTACTGCAGGATCAATGTTTGAAATGCCGCATACCTGTAAAAACCATTGCAAGATTGTTGGTATCAGCTGCCTCAATTACCTCGTTATCCCTGATTGAACCTCCCGGCTGAATGACTGCAGTTACTCCGGCTTCAGCTGCTGCAAGTAATCCATCTGCAAACGGGAAGAAGGCATCCGAGGCCACAACTGATCCGTGAAGATCGAGTCCAACCTCTGAGGCTTTCCATCTCGCAATTTTTGATGAGTCAACGCGAGACATCTGACCTGCTCCGACACCAAAAGTCTGACGGTTTTTAACATAGAGAATAGTGTTCGACTTAATGTGCTTGCAAATTTTCCAGGCAAACATCAAGTCTGCAACTTCCTCTTCGGTGGGCTTTCTTTTTGTTACAACAGTCAAATCCTCTTTAGAAACTATTTTGCTGTCCCGTTCCTGAACGAGCATACCAAACGGTGTGGACTTGAACTCCCAGCCTCCTTTTGGTAATGACTGACTCTGCTTCACAAGTCGGCGATCTTTTTTCTTCATCAACATATCGAGCACTCCATCTTCAAAAGCCGGTGCAATAAGAATCTCAGTAAAGATTTCATTGACGGCCTTCGCTGTATCCATATCAAGAGGACGATTAAAGACGATAATTCCGCCAAAGGGGGCTTGTGTGTCTGTGGCAAATGCCCTGCGGTATGCTTCAAGAAGCGTGGAGGCCTGAGCTACGCCACAAGGGTTGGTGTGCTTAATAATAACTACTGTAGGATCTTCTCCGCGAAACTCTTCAATTAAAGAGGTTGCAGCTGCTATATCAAGCATGTTGTTATAGGAGAGTTCCTTTCCATGCAGTTTCTCGAAAAAGTCGCCAAAAGAGCGCGACCCATCTGCATCTGTTAGACGGTATAACCCTGCGCTCTGGTGAGGATTCTCACCATAACGCATGTCGAGTTCCCTATCAAGATTTACGGTCATCGTGGTCGCAGCCTCATGTTGTTTATCAGGCATTACACCTGTCAGGTAGGATGCTATAGCCCGATCATATCGGGAGGTAAGTTCAAAAACCTTTAATGCAAGAAGAAGTCGGGTTGTCCTTTTTGTTCGGCCGTTATTCTCCTTCATTTCCTGTAACACAAGAGCATAGTCGGCACTGTCGGTGACCACTGTTACCGATTCATTATTCTTTGCTGCGCTGCGAAGCATAGAGGGTCCGCCAATATCAATATTTTCTATAGCATCCTCGAAGCTTACTCCCGGTTTTGCTACAGTAGCTTCAAATGGATACAGGTTAACTACAACCAAATCAATAAAGCTGATGCCATTCTCCTGAGCCTCTTTGACGTGGTCAGTGTTTTCCCTGACGGCAAGAAGGCCTCCATGAATTTTTGGATGAAGTGTTTTCACCCGTCCGTCCATGATTTCCGGAAATCCGGTTATTGTGGAAATTGAAGCTGCACTGATACCTGAATCCAGTAATGTTTTTAAGGTTCCTCCGGTCGAGAATATCTCAACACCCATAGCATTCAAGTTCCGGCAGAAATCAACAATACCGGTTTTATCAGAAACCGACACCAATGCTCTCTTGATTAACGGATCAGACATTTGTAGAATATTTATTTATAGTTTTATTTGAATGGTCAGATTTGTAGTTCGGGAAATGTAAGAAATAATCAACAAATGACTAATCATAAAACACGTATCGCCGTGTTCTGCTCTGGCACCGGAAGCAATTTTGAGGCAATCTTCAATCATATCAAAAACAAACGTCTCAATGCTGAAATTGCTCTCTGCCTTTCAAATCGTGCACAATGCGGAGCCATGGAGTTTGCAAAACATAATGGTATTTCTACGGTGCAAATATCTGAAAAACAGTTTGAATCATTTGACGATTTCGCCTTTGCCATGATCAAATGCCTCAAGGATCAAAACATTGACAACGTTCTACTTGCTGGATATATGCGCAAGGTGCCTGAAGCGGTCGTCACTGCGTTTCCTGATAAAATACTCAACATCCATCCTGCCCTTCTGCCAAAATTCGGTGGAGAGGGCATGTATGGCATTCATGTGCATTCTGCCGTTATCAGCGCGGGTGAAACAGAAAGCGGGGCAACGGTTCATTTTGTGAATGAGGAATATGATAAGGGCCGGATACTGCTACAGCGAAAAGTTCCTGTTTTGGCTGACGATACTCCTGAAACACTTGCAGCAAGGGTGCTTGAATGCGAACACAGACTGTACCCTGAAGCTGTTGAAAAAATGCTTTCCGAACAACAATCATGAAGCCTTGTCTACTCAATATCACCGAGATCTTTCATTCCATACAGGGGGAATCGTCCTTTGCAGGTTGGCCTTGTGCCTTTATAAGGCTTACGGGATGTGGTCATGGTTGCTTCGGGTGTGATACATCCTATGCGGAATCAGGTGGCAATCTGCTTTCAATTGAGTCAATCATCGAGCAGACCCTTCGGTTTCAAGCACCTCTTATAGAGATTACCGGAGGAGAACCACTCATGCAGCCTGCTGTCCATACCCTGATGCAACAGCTATGCAATCTTAATCAGAAAGTACTGCTTGAAACAGGAGGTTTTCTTTCTGTCGGGGAGGTTGATCAACGCGTTCATAAAATCATTGACATTAAACCCCCCTCATCAGGCGTCTCCCTGAAAAATAATTATGAAAACATACGCATCGCGGTTGAAGCTGATCCCTGCCATCGGGAAACCTTTGAATTTAAAATTGTCATTGCTGAAAAACACGATTACGAATGGGCAAAATCGATGCTGCATCAATATAATTTGACAGAATACTGTACTGTCATGATGGGTGTTGTTTTCGGTAAACTTGAACCGGTTGAACTTGCCCAATGGATTCTGTATGACAGGCTCAATGTCAGAATGCAGTTGCAGCTTCACAAATATATATGGCCTCACGACATGAAGGGTGTATAAGAGATGAACGTTTGGCTTTACGCTCTTTACTCTTTACTTTTGCTCTATTCATTATTTGCCATTATCCACTATTCATTGCCCATTTGACTTTACTTTCCGTCATCGTCCCGCTGTTCAATGAACAGGAATCGCTGTCTGACCTGCTTGAACAGCTGTATGCCGCAATGCAGGAAAAAGAGTTGCATAATCTCTTTTCGGAGCCCTTCAGCTTTGAAGTTATTATGGTTGATGACGGTTCAACTGACCGTTCAGCTTCATTAATCCGCGACTTTATTCTTTCAAGACCTGAACTCCGGCTGATTTCGTTTCAGAAAAACTTTGGCAAAACGGCCGCGCTTTCTGCAGGATTCATGGCTGCGACTGGAGACTATATCTGTACTATTGATGCGGATCTGCAGGACGATCCCTTTGCCATTAAAGAGATGATCAAAAAGTTGCAGGAAGGGTTTGATATGGTAAGCGGATGGAAACAGCAACGCAAAGATCCGATTTCAAAAACTCTTCCCTCAAAGCTCTTCAATACTGTAACGCGCCTTTTTACCGGAATCTCTCTCCATGATTTCAACTGTGGATTAAAGGTGTACCGAAAGGAGGTAACTCGGAGGCTCGAACTTCGCGGAGATATGCACCGGTATATTCCTGTGCTTGCGGAATGGATGGGATTTAAAATCACCGAACTTCCTGTGAAACATCAGGCCAGGCAATTCGGCACGACTAAATACAATTCATCCAGATTTTTTTCAGGGTTATTCGATTTTCTCTCGGTACTTTTTATTACACGTTACCTGCGCCGACCCATGCATTTTTTCGGAATGGCCGGTCTTTTTAGTTTTCTCTTCGGGTTTATCATCAGTCTTTATGTCACTCTCGATAAAATCCTTCTCCACAAGCCGGTCAGCAATCGGCCGATTCTTTTTCTCGGCATTCTCCTTCTCATTCTTGGTGTCCAGCTTTTCTCTACCGGTCTTCTTGGCGAAATACTCACAACATCTTCATCCAGAGAAAATTTGTTTGCCATCCGCGAAACATTGAACCTTTCCCCTGGACAGGCTGATACATTCGGTATTACCGATTACATAAAAACTTTTGACTCTGATCTATGAAACGCGTAGGAGCACACGTCAGTATTGCCGGAGGAGTAGAAAACGCACCATTGCATGCTAAAAGCATCGGAGCAAAAGCTTTTGCCATGTTTACCAAAAACCAGCGGCAATGGAAAGCCCCGAAACTACCTGCGCTTTCAATAGATGCTTTTATGAACAACTGCATTGAGGGCGGGTTTAAACCGGAACACATTTTGCCTCATGACAGCTATCTTATCAACCTTGGCAGTCCTGATCCCGATAAGCTGCGGAATGCACGGGAAGCTTTTATTGATGAGATGCAGAGGGTAGAAAGTCTTGAACTTATTTTGTTGAACTTTCATCCCGGAAGTCATTTAAACAGCATAGACGAGGAAGGATGCCTGAAGCTCATAGCTGAATCAATCAATATGGCGCTTAACGCAACAACCAGCGTGACCGCTGTCATTGAAAACACTGCCGGCCAGGGAACAAATCTCGGATACCGGTTTGAACAGCTGGCCTCGCTTGTTGAATGGGTTGAGGATAAAACCAGGGTCGGGGTATGCCTGGATACATGCCACCTTTTTGCCAGCGGTTATGATCTGCAGACAAACGATGCTATAGAGTCGACGTTTAAAGAGTTTGATCGGATCGTTGGAATGAAATACCTGAAAGGGATGCACCTTAATGATGCGCTTCGTCCGCTCGGCAGCAGGCTTGACCGCCACGCGAGTATTGGCAAAGGCACCATCGGCATGGAGGCTTTCTCATATATCATGGCACATCCTGCCTGTGAAGAAATACCTCTGATTCTTGAAACACCGGATTCTGACCAGTGGAGTTCAGAGATCAGCCTACTCTACTCTCTATAGATTCAAAGGAACTAGCGCTTGGATACTACTCTGAGATATTTACCCACTGACCATGCACTGCCTAAAATGCCAAGCATCAGCCCGAGAAGGACGGTTGACGGATAAATCAGCAGTGCAGATGGCTGCAATACCTGATAAATTCCAGGCTCGTAACGAAAAAGCAACTGATCAAAAAGCAGATAGACTGCCCCTGAGGCAAGCGATCCTGCAAGCAGACCCTGAAGTGCCCCTTCGATAACGTAAGGAGCGCCGATAAGCCAGGCTGTAGCCCCAACAAGACGCATGGTCCTTATTTTTTCCTTTCGTGAAAACATTGCCAGCCTGATGGTATATCCAATCAGTACAATTGTGGCTAATGAAATGAGTACGCCTATACCACCGGTCAACAACGTAAACAACCTTGCATTATTCTCGATCTGGCCAAGAAATGACTGATTATACCGTACATCAACATCTGGTGATATTTTACGAATTTCAGGTACAATCCGTCCAATACTTTCAGGTGTTGCATAGTCCGGGAGAAATTTAAGCCTGATTGATCGAGGCAATGGATTAGAGCCAAGAATCTTGACGATATCCTCTCCAAAATCATGAGCAAACGTTTGTGCTGCCTCATCTTTTGAGACATATAACGCTTCACGAATTCCTTGAAGCTTCTTAATCTGACCGGTAATTTCTTGAGCCTGTGTTTCATTCATGGTATCTCCGAGAAAAACCTCAAGCTCCACTTTGCTGCGCAACTCCTGAATCACATCAAAAAAGCTTAGAGAGACTGTACTGAATAAACCAAGCAGAACAAGGGCAAAAAAACTTATGGTAACAGTAATTGCTGCAGGCATTTTCGCCCTGCCAATACTTGAAAAACCTTCCTTGATGACAAACGAAAGTGACATAACAGCTTATTTTTCATTAATAACAGGCTCCAACACGAAGAATTAACAAAAC
>SERZ01000722.1_pt1 | contig 21413 bp, 14 predicted proteins | sample 3171461 | NCBI WGS metagenome assembly SERZ01 (sample SAMN06051861, study PRJNA518727) | freshwater metagenome | biome: subpolar coniferous forest; feature: holomictic lake; material: water; isolation source: holomictic Lake 227, 6 m depth | place: Canada: near Kenora, Ontario | collected... | reverse complement strand
CCGAACCGCCCGGCGGATTGCCGTGGCACCAGCGGCGCTCATGCCGCCGGGATCACGCCCCGGGATGCGCTGGATGGAGGCCGTTGTGGCACTGGTGGCGGCGCTGAAATTTTTGGGGGACTTGTGAGGTGAAGGAATCACATGAAGAGAGCGTTTCGGGTCATCCTGCCAGCGGCAAGGTGAACCAGAAGGTGCTTCCTTGGCCGACCTCGCTCTTGACGCCGATCTTGCCGCCATGCGCTTCGACGGCCAAACGGCAGAAGGCGAGCCCCAGCCCGGTGCCGAGCTTCTTGTTTTTCTTCGAGCCGACCTGGCCGAATTTCTCAAAAATCCTTTGATGAAACTCTTTTGGTATTCCTGGACCGTTATCGGAAACCGAAACACGCGCCTCTTCGTGGTTCGTTGAAAGGGTTATCTTTACTTCGCCATCTTCGGGGATGAACTTGAGCGCATTGCCCACAAGGTTGACGATAATGCGCTGGACAATGTTCTTGTCGCAAAGCGTATTGATGCCCGGTTGTGCCTTGACCGTAATCGTGCGATTTCCACTCACAAGAGTGAGTGGTTGAACCGCAGTTTGTATGGTCTGAGCAAGGTCACATTGCGTCTTGTCCAGGTGTATTTCTCCAGCTTCCAACCGGCTCACGGCGAGTAATTGCGAAACCATGTCCGCCAGTTTTTGAGTGCTTGCGAGCGCCATTCCCACCAAATCTCTTTTTGCTTCGTCCAGATGACCGCTGGATGAGTTGCTGAGCATTTCCAATATTCCCAAGGTTACCGTGATCGGGGACCGCATGTCGTGGATGACCATGTGAACCAGGCTGTCACGGTGCGATTCGAGTTCGCGCAGCTTGTCGTAGCTTTCCTGCAAGCGGCTCCTCTGCTGATGGAGTTCGAGATGCGCCTTGATCCGGGCGTGAATCTCGTCTGCCTGGAACGGCTTGGTGACATAATCCGCACCGCCGCATTCAAAAGCCTTCACTTTGTCCGCCGTCTCGTTCAAGGCACTGATGAAGAGGACGGGGATTTCTTTTAGGGTGTTATCCGCCTTCAGATGTCCGCACAATTGGTAGCCGTCCATTTCCGGCATGTGAATGTCGAGGAGGATGATGTCGGGGCGTTTGCTTCTGGCGGCTTGCAGAGCAAGCCCCCCGCTGGGCACAGGCCGGGCTTTGTATCCCCACGACTTCAGCATTTCGCTGAGCAACTGGAGGTTTTCTGGAGTGTCATCCACGACCAGAATATCTGCTATCGCGTTCGAGCTAGGGGTTCCTCTCATACATCATTCCGTTGGGGACTTAGAATACCCAATAATTTTTGGTAATTAAATTTTTCAACCAGGCCGCGCAATCCTTGCGAGAGGTTTTTGTTCGTGGATTCCACCCTCTGAATCAATTCCAACAGGAGGTCATAATCCGCATTGACGGCTGCCTGCCGCATCTGCTCTACCAAGTCCAACGGCAGCGATGCGAGTTCTCCCGGCGAGAATTCGGGCGTTGCAGCCGTGTCAGGCAGCACGTTTTCATGCTTCTCCTGGTCATACTCATACTCCACTCCCAGCAATAAACGGATTTTCTCAAAGAGTTCCTCTTCTCTAAACGGTTTCCCAAGGAAGTCATCCGCACCGGCCTCCTGAGCCTCCCTCCGCATGCCTTCAAAGGTGTTGGCGGTCACGCTCATGATTTTAACCGCATTGCCACGGCCCGTGGCTCGAATCCATTGGATAGCTTCCAGCCCATCCATGGATGGCATCCGCATATCCATCAGGATGAGATGCGGACGCCAGGTTTTATACACTTCGAGGGCCTCCTTCCCGCTGCTCGCCGTGCGGGTTGAAAATCCTGTGCGGCTAAGCATCCCAGTGAGGAGGTCCCGGTTATCTTTCGTGTCGTCCACGATCAATACGCGATAGCTGGGTTGGCCGGATTTTAAGCCGATGACGCGTTGCAATCGGGCGGCTCGCTCTGCATGCTGCATCACACCTTCCATCAAGGGAATGGAAAACCTGAAAATGGAACCTTTCCCGACATTGCTGGTGACGTTGATATCCCCACCCATGAGGCGGGCAATTTCCCGGCTGATGGCCAGTCCAAGCCCTGTTCCCTTTCCTATGCCTGCTTGTTGCTCGTTGTGTACCTGCACGAAGGGACGAAAGAGCTTGTCGATCGCTTCGCGTGGAATGCCGATGCCGGTGTCTTCGACATCGAAGAACAGCATGCGTGCTTTCTTTTCACAGTACACGCGCAAGGTCACTCCGCCTTGATTGGTAAATTTCACCGCGTTTCCAAGCAAATTGATCAATACCTGGAACAGCTTGCTCTTATCCGCCACGCAGCACAGCGGCAGATCATTCATCTTGTGAATGTCCAGCCGCAAGCCCTTGGCATCTGTGCGGACGCGGAACATTGCCTCCAGATCGTGGAGCAACGCGGAGAGGTCAAAAGGAGAGGGGCTCAATTCAATGCGTCCCGCCTCGATCTTCGACATATCCAGAATATCATTGATCAAGTCCAGCAGATGCTCCCCGCTGCGGCTGATAGTTTCCAAATGCTTCTTCTGCCGGGCGGCCAAATCCCGATCGTGCAGCATGAGTTGCGAAAATCCGAGGATGGCGTTCATCGGGGTGCGAATCTCGTGGGACATGTTCGCCAGGAAGGCGCTCTTGGCCCGTGAGGCGCTCTCGGCCTGTTCCTTGGCTTGGCGCATTTCCAGTTCCGCCGCCTTGAGTTTATCGATGTCGACGAGCCAGCAAAGTATGCCTTTCTGTCCCTCGAATTCCGTGCTGAGAAAAGTGGCCATCGTATTCCGCATTTCTCCATTGGGACGGCGTATTTCAAACTCAAAGTCCTTTACGATTCCTTCGCGTTCAAGCACTTGGAGCATGCGTTCACGATCTGCAGGATTGGTGTAGATAGCGGTGGATGGCTTGCCAATCTTGAGATCGGCGAGTGATATCATGCGCGGGTTGGCGAAGCGAATAATGCCATCGACCGAAATGGCCACGCCCACCGGGGCGGTATCCAGCATGCGCTGGAGTTGCTCGCGCTGTTGGATCGCCGCTTCTTCCGCATGCTTGCGTTTGGTGATGTCTTCCTTGATGCCGACGTAATAGGTGGGGTTCCCCGCAGCGTCGCTTATCGGCGAAATCACCGCCGACTCCACATAGATCTCGCCGTTCTTCTTGCGATTGATGAGTTCCCCCCTCCAGACCTGGCCTCTGGCGATGGTTTCCCAGAGGTCTTTATAAAGTTCCGGCAAGGTCAGCCCCGACTTCAGAATACTCGGTTTGCGCCCAAGCGCCTCCTCCGGCGCATAGCCGGTCAACAGAGTAAAGTAGGGATTCACATATTCAATGGTTCCATCGAGATCGGTGATAATGACAGACACCGGAGAATGCTCAATGACGAGAGACAGCTTGCGCATTTCCAACTCCGCCCACTTGCGCTCGGTGATGTCGATGAACGTCACCACCGCCCCCACTACAACGCCATCAATGCGCTGCGGGAAGGACCAATATTCCGCAGGAAAACTGGTGCCGTCTGCGCGCCACAAAACCTCATCGTCGGCGTGCGTCCCCTCATCCATTTGGAATGCCTGGAAAATCCGGCACTCTTCGACCGGGAAAGGGCTCCCATCCGCGCGCTTGTGGTGGATCTGCCAATGCATGTTCTTCCCAAGCAACTCCTCCTCCCGCTCATAGCCGAGGATTCGCAGGCACGCCGGGTTGCAAAAGGTGCATTCTCCCTGCATGTCGATGCCGTAGATGGCTTCCGCCGTGGAATCCAGCAGGAGTTGGAGTTGATCCTTGCTCTGCTTCAGTTCTGTGGTGCGTTCGACGACCCGCCGTTCGAGACTCGCATTCACTTGGGCGATCGCTTGCGCTGCCTGCTTTCGATTGGTGATGTCGTGGAAAAAAGCCAGTATCTTGCCTTCTGCTGAACGGTACTGAGAGCTCACATCCACATCAAAAACGCTTCCATCCTTGCAGCGGAGCTTGGACTCAAAACGATGTTCTCCCAGCGTCATGATCTTCTGGATATGCGCGGCTGCTTCCTCATGCGTTTCGTTGGCCTCCAAGTCGGGAATCCGCATCGCCAGCATTTCTTCGATGCTGTAACCGGTCATCCGGCCCAAACTCTCATTGACCTCCAGTAATTGCCCCTGCATGTCCACCATCCAATAACCATCCATGGCCGTTTGGAGAATGGTTCGGCTTCTTTCTTCGCTCTCCCGCAGCGCCCGCTCCGCCTTCTTGCGCTCGGTGATATTGCGGGCGATTTTCGACACGCCGACGATCTGGCCGGAGGCGTTCTTGATCGGCGAGGCGGTGATCGAGACATCAATCAGCCGGCCGTCCTTTGCTTGCCGCACCGTTTCAAAGTGCTCCACAGATTCGCCCCGCCGGATCTTCTCCAGAATGAGAATCTCCTCATTATGCCGATCCGCTGGAATCAGGCGCATGATGGAAGTTCCAACCACCTCGTTGGCCGCATAGCCGAAAATCTTTTCCGCCCCTCTGTTCCAACTGGTGATGATACCGTCCAAGTTTTTCCCAATGATGGCGTCGTCCGAAGATTTGACAATCGCCACCAACTGGTTGGCAATGATTTCCTCTTGCTTGCGCTTGGTGATGTCCTGTTTGACGGCGATGAAATGTGTGATCTCTCCCCGGTTGTCCCTCATCGGGGTGACGGTCATTTCCTCTGGATAAAGGGTGCCGTCCTTGCGCCGGTTGATCATTTCACCCCGCCAAACTTCCCCGGCAGAAACGGTTTTCCAGAGGTTCTGGTAGAATTCCGAATCATGTTGGCCTGATTTGAGCAGACTTGGCGTTTTGCCGATGGCTTCCGCGGCGGTATAGCCGGTATAGGTGGTGAAGGCGGCGTTGACCCACACAATGGCGCCCTTGATGTCAGTAATGACAATGGCATTCGCCGCGGCTTCGAGCGCGCCGCTCTGCAACCGTAGCGCTTCTTCTGTTCGCTTTAGCTCGCTCTGGCGATTGATGCTTTGCAGGGCTTGCGCAACTTCATTTGCCAGACTGGCGAGCAGTTTGATTTCATCTTCATTAAAAGCATCGGTTCGGTTCGCCTTGACGGTGACAACGCCATAGAGCTGCTCGTCATGGAGCATTGGAAATGAAGCAATCGAAGCGCATCCGGCAGCAAGGGCCTGTTCCCGCCACGGTGCAAACCGGGGTTCCGTGGCAATGTCTTTGAAGACCACGGGAACCCGCTCGCGAATCGCAGAGCCAGCAGGTCCCTGCCCATTGGGTGTGTCATCCCAAGTAATTTGGGCTTCCTGTACAACCCTCTGTGCATTGCCCGACTGCGCAATTGCGATGACTTGTTTGGAATCAGGCCGAGGTACGCCGATCCACACACCCAGGTAACCACGGGCTTTGACGAGGATATTGCAAAGGCCGTCGAGGAGTTTCTCCTCATTATGTTCCTTGTGGATCAGCTCCTGGGCTTCATAACCGGCCCGCAGCAGGTCGTTGAAACGAACAGCTTTTGCCTCGCTCTCCTGTAGCGCCTTCTCAGCCTCTATGCGACCAGCTTCGCTGGCGAAGCTTTCCAAGGCGAAACTGATGTCATTCGCCATTCCCACCAGGAGCTTGCGCACTTCCTCATCGAATGCCTGAACCACGTCGCTGTAGATGGTGAGGGCTCCCACCGGTTTTCCCCTCATGCACAAGGGGAGCGAGGCGCTGGATGCCCAGCCAAAGTGCTTGACCCGTTCCAGCCATGGCATACTGCACGGGTCATTTTGGAAATCTTGAAGCCAGAACGGTTGGTTGTCTCGAATCGCAGTTCCCGTCGGCCCATGGCCCCTGGGGTCATCAACATTTACAGTAATATCCAACCCTTCGACATAATCGGTCCCTAAGCCGAAGGAGGTCGTCGGGCGGACCTTCCCTGTCGCTTCATCGACAAAGCCGATCCAGGCCATTTTCATGCCGCCAAGCTGCACCACGTCGCGGCAAATTTTCGGCAGCAGCTCTTCCGCGTTGGCGGAATGCCCGATATCCTGATTGCATTGGCTCAATGCCGCATAGAGTTGCGTCAGGCGTGCAATTCTGAGTTCGGCGGCTTTGCGCACGGTGATGTCGGCTGCGGAAACCATCAGGTAGAGTGGTTTGCCAACGGGATCCATTACCGGGCCCACGGAAATGTGAACGTCGAACAAGGTTCCATCCTTTTTCTTGGCGACCCTCTCGCTGCTTTCGATCTTCCCCTGGCTAACTTCTGCGATGACGCGCCTGGCGTTTTCCGGATAACCCCAGAATTCAAAAGCCGACCGGCCGATCATCTCTTCTTTCTCAGCGTAACCCCATAGTTTCACGCAAGCCGGGTTGACGTAGGTCACCCTGCCATTCAAATCCGCAAGCGCTATGGCGCCAACAGAGGATTCGACTGCGCTATAGAGGACTTGCATCCGTTCCTCGGCGAGTTTGCGCTCTGTGATGTCTCGGACAACGCTGAGCAGCATTTGCTGACCCTCGACAATGACGCCTTGAGAGTTTACCTCCACCGGAACGGTAGTCCCGTCTTTGCGAATATGCGTGGATTCAAAAAGGATGCCCTGGCACTTGGCCTGCTGCATCTGGAAGTCCACCGTTTCGGCGGGTTCTTGTGGGCGCAAATCTACTATTCGCAACTGCAACATCTCTGCGCGGGTGTAGCCATAGAGCTTCTCGGCGGCATAATTGGCCTCAACAATCTTCCCTTCCAATGTCACCAGCAGCAGCGGGTCGCGGGCATGCATGGCGATCAACTGGAATTTCTGCGCCTCCTCCTCTGCTTGTTTCCGCTCGATCACCTCTGCCTCCAATTCGCCGATTTTTTGACGAATGGAGCGTTGCATCACCGTCAGGCTTTTGCCAAGCGACACCAGTTCGGTCGATCCAGACGCGGTGATGGACTGATTCATCTGCCCGTGCGCAATCTCGTCAGCGGTTTTGGTCAGCTCGGCAATTGGCTGCGCAAGGGTGTTGGAAACCCGCAAGCTGACCAGCATGCCGACCAGGAGAAAGCCCATCCCGAGGTAGATCGAGTGCAACAAGGTTTTTCTCAGGCCCGCTTGCACCTCGTCGAAGCTGATGCTGGCACCAAAGCAATACTTCCTCCCGAGGCGATCCCTGCCTGGCACCAAAACCATTCGCCCATGGCCCCACTCATTCTGGAATGAGCTGAAATTGGGCTTCATGGTTTCAAAAACCACATCAAAAGCATGAGGGTCTTTGTGAACGTCGAAGAAAGCCGCGTGATCCCGCTTGCGCACATCCTTGCTCGGGGAGGTCGCCGTGGTGAACACGATCTGATTCCCCGCCTTCAGGCAGCTCCAAAGATACTGCATGCCGAGGTCACGACACAGATGGTTGTTCGCATCGACGATGTGCGTGAACTCCTCCGGGGATACCGACTCCCGATTGACGATGCGGTCGTGATAGTCCGCAGGAACTCCCTCCCGCGCCAGGTGCACTGCACTGAGGAGCTTTTGGTCGAGCGCCTGCAGCAAGAGATGCCGCTCTGCAAGGTAGCTTATCGTCGTGTACACGACGATAAGCGCGATCACAATCAATCCGATTGCGAGGCGGAGTTTTTGCCTGATGGTCATGTCGGAGGGTGGTTACCGACTCGATTTTAGGCCAACATTCAGCCGAATGCCAGCCGGATCAAGATTCTCGACCGTCACCGAGCCGCCAAATAGAGAAATGATCCGCTCTGCAACGGCAGGCCTCAAACCGAGATCGGCTCCAGGAACAATGGCCTCGCCAATCGCCATTACATCAAAAAAATGAGGTATAAATTTCTCTGGTATCTTACGCCCTCTGGTTTCAATCGTCAGCACAACATTTGGCGCTGAAGCACCGCCTGAGAGTCTAATGGCAGTACCCGGCTTTGCGAACCGCACGCCTGTTTCCAATAGTGCCTGTAATGCCTTGCTCAGCAATTGGTCTTCACCGATAACCGAATCAGCAAAAAAAGGCGGCGCACCTATATCAACATTGGATGCCTTCGCGAAGTTCTGGGAATACTCGATAGCGCATAAGAGCGCCGCACGGAACGAAGCGGGCTCGTGCGCAAATTGATTGGCATCCACATTGATTTGCGTCAGCAATAACGCGTCATCCACTATGTGCAGGATTTTAGAGCGACAAACATCATAACTATTGTGTAACTCTTCCACCGATGAAAACGGATTGCATCCGTCCAAAATCAGGTCAGTGATACCAAACAAGCCATTCAGCGGAGTTCGCAATTCATGGGAAATAAGCGAAAGAAAATCGCTTTTTGCCTTGTCCAGAATGGCGAGTCGCGCATGGGCTTCCACGAGTTGATCCCGGGCCTCGGTGATCTCACGGGTACGTAATTGCACCGTTTCTTCTAGATGGGCGTTGTGTCTCTCCACCTCAAGCTGCAACTGCCGAAGGCGAAGATGGGTTGTAACACGGGCGAGCACCTCGTCAGTCCAAAACGGTTTGGTAATGTAATCCACACCGCCACACCGGAATGCCGTGACCTTATCCGCTGTATCACCCAGCGCACTAATGAAAAGAACCGGAATCCCCTTCAATACCTCATCCGCCTTCAGATGCTGACAAACTTCATAGCCGTTCATGTCCGGCATATTGATGTCGAGCAGGATCAAGTCGGGCGGCACACTCTTGGCCGCTTGCAAAGCCGAAGCCCCGCCCGTGACGGGACGGGCTTTGTATCCGTTCGACTTGAGTATTTCGGTGAGCAATTCCAGGTTGGCCGGAGTGTCGTCCACGACCAGGATGTCTGCCAAATTCTTGTTCGTCATTGGTTGATCGTGCTCACATTTTCACGCCATGTAGAGGGTTAGTCGGAGGGGTTGGTATTCTTGGTTGTTGAGTTTAACTAGTGGTTAGTGGCTTGTCCATCTTTTGCGCAAGGAGGCCGACTGGAGCAAAAGACGGATGTGCGCAGACCGGAGGCCTCGTGGGCATCCTCAAGAATGCGTTCCTTGGCGGCAGCCCGTTTACCTTGGGACGGTGCGCAGTGCCAGACGGCCAAGGCCGCCTGAACAAACCGCTATCGGATAGCAACACCAGAAGAGAGGTGTGTCTAGAGCGTTTGCGTTGAAAACGGGGGGCGCGGCGGGGACCTCCCGCATACAGCATAAGTTGTGGTTATCAGAACCCGAACGCCGCCCCGCCCCGTTTTTGGAATTCGGTTCTTCTCGGACAGGCTCTATCTATACCTGTTCACCCGCTCTTTCGGTCGGAAAAAGAGTATTGACATGCAAGTCATACAGTCGTTTCATACGCTCGTATGATCGAGCCCGAAGCTACTTCCAAACCTGCGGCAGCCTGCGGATGTTCGCCTGAAACCCGGGCGGCCATTCTGGATACGGCGGAGCGGTTGTTTGGCGAAAATGGGGTCGAAGGCACTTCGGTTCGCGACATCACGCACGCCGCCGGGGTCAATCTCGGGGCGATCAATTACCACTTCGGCACCAAAGACGCGCTCGTCATGGCTGTCTTTGTGCGGCGGCTGGAGCCGTTGAACCGGGAGCGGCTTCGGCAGCTGGATGTGCTGGAGCAAAAGGCGGGCGGCCAACCCTTGGCGCTAGAAGATGTCCTCGGCGCGTTTTTTAAGCCCATTATTCAAGAGGAGGTCGGGGGCAAGCTTCCGATCATTCATATCCTGCGCTTGATCTCCCGCTGCTTCCAGGAACCCAACCCGGAACTCAAGGCCATGCTGAAACGGCACTTTGAACACGTGTGCAGCCGCTTTGATAACGCGATCCTGCGCGCTGTGCCGGAGTTGACGCTAGACGAAGTCTTCTGGCGGGTAAATTTCCTTGTCGGCTCGCTCCACCATGCCATGGACATGTGGGCGCGCTTTGACTGGGTGCCCATCCTCGGATTGGGGCACAAACCAAAGCAGGAGCGCCCCAGCAGGGAAGAGCTGATTGCCCAATTAATTGCCTTTTCTGCGGGCGGGATCCGCGCCCACTCCGTGTGGACCAAAAAACAACCTATTTCATGAAAAAATGCTCCATCTCCCGGTGGCTTCCCGCCGGTTTCCTCTTCACCGCTGGAAGCCTCGCGCTGGTCGCTTGCCTGCTAGCAGGGTGCGAACGTAATCCCAACGGAGCCGGAGGCGCTGGCGCAGCCAAACCGACAATGCCTGCGCCGCAAGTCGGCGTCGTGACCGTCAAGGCGGAATCCGTGGCGGTGACCACGGAGTTGCCGGGTCGCATTGCCACCGTACGGACGGCGGAAGTGCGGGCGCGGGCGACGGGCATCCTTCTCAAGCGCCTGTTTACCGAAGGCTCCGACGTGAAGGCGGACGATCTTCTTTTCCAGATTGACGAAGCGCCGTTGCAAGCCAGCCTCAACAGCGCCCAGGCAACCCTGGCCAAGGCCGAGGCGAACCTGAAACAAGCGCAGGCCAAAGCTAACCGGTACAAAGCGCTCGTGGCGATCAACGCGGTGAGCAAACAGGATTACGACGAAGCTGTGGCCACGGCAGGGCAAGGCGAGGCCGATGTCCTCACGGGCAAAGCCGCCGTGGAAACCGCGCAACTGAACCTCGGCTATGCCAAAGTGACCGCCCCCATTTCCGGCCGCATCGGCAAAGCCAAAGTCACCGAAGGCGCGCTGGTCACCGCTGCCGAAGCCACTCAACTGGCAACCATCCAGCAGCTCGACCCTATCTACTTCGACTTCACCCAGTCCAGCACGGAGATGCTGCGCCTGAAGCGGGAGTTGGAGGCGGGCCATCTCAAGAGCGTGGCTCCTGGTCAAGCCAAAGTGACGCTGCTGCTGGAGGACGGGAGCCCCTATCCCCTGGAGGGCAAACTGATCTTCTCCGATGTAACAGTGGACCCGACCACCGGCATGGTGACGCTACGGGCGGAATTCCCCAACCCCGAGGGGCTGCTGCTTCCCGGCATGTTCGCCCGCGCCAAGCTGGAGCAAGCGGTCGATAAAGGGGCCATCACCGTGCTGCAACGCGCCGTGGCCCGCAACCCCGACGGCACGGGCACCGTTTTTGTGGTCGCCCCGGGCAACAAAGTAGAGCCCCGCATCGTCAGGACCGCCAACGCCATCGGCAACAAATGGCTGGTTACCAGCGGGCTGCAATCCGGGGATGTCGTGATCCTTGAGGGGCTCCAAAAGATCCGCCCCGGCGGCACCGTCGTTCCCGTTCCGTTTGGATGCGAAGGCTCCGGCACACCGCTCGCCATCTCAGCGGGCCGGTAATTCCAAAGAGCGCCGAAGTTTTATGGCTAAGTTTTTCATTGATCGCCCCGTTTTCGCGTGGGTCGTCTCCCTGCTCATCATCTTGATGGGCTGCCTGTCGATCCTCAAACTCCCCGTTGCGCAGTATCCCCGCATCGCGCCCCCCTCCATTTCGGTGACGTCCAACTACGCGGGCGCTTCCTCCGAGACCTTGCAGGATACGGTGACATCCATCATCGAACAGCAGCTCAACGGGATCGATAATCTGCTGTACATGACCGCCACCAGCGACGCCACGGGGCTCTCGGTCATTACCCTCTACTTCCAGCCCGGCACTGACCCCGACATGGCGCAGGTGCAGGTTCAGAACAAAGTGCAACTGGCCACCCCCAGCCTGCCGGTGGTGGTGCAGCAGGCCGGCATCGTGGTCGCCAAGGCCACCCGCAACTACATGCTCATCTGCTCCTTCTCCACCGAGAACGGGAGCATGGATGAACTAGCCATGGGCAACTACGTGGCCTCGCACGTGCTCGACCCGATCCGGCGCGTTACGGGTGTGGGCGAGGCCAACATGTTCGGCAGCGAGTACGCGATGCGCATCTGGCTCGACCCGGTGAAGCTCAACAGCTTCGGGCTCATGCCGGGAGACGTGGCCAACGCCATCGCGGCCCAAAACACGCAGGTTCCCATGGGACAGGTGGGCGGACGCCCCGCCATCAACGGCCAGGAACTGAACGTCATCATGCAGGGGCGCGCCACCATGCGCACGGTGGAAGAGTTCCAGAAAATCCTCCTGCGCTCCAACCCCGACGGATCCCGCGTCTATCTGCGCGACGTCGCCCGCATCGCCCTGGGCGGTCAGGACTACGGGACGCAATCGCGCGTCAACGGGCGGCCCTCTGCCTCCATCGCCGTCAAGCTCGCCTCGGCCGCCAACGCCCTCGACACCGCCGATGCCGTTCGCAAAAAAATCGCGGACCTGTCCAAAAACTTCCCGCCAGCCATGCGCGTGGACTATCCGCTCGACACCACCACCTTCGTGCGGATCTCCATTGAGGAAGTCGTCAAGACGCTCGTAGAAGCAATGGCCCTGGTGTTCCTGGTGATGTATCTCTTTTTACAGAACCTCCGCGCCACCTTCATCCCGACCATCGTCGTGCCCATCGCGCTGCTCGGCACCTTCGGCATGATGGCGGCCTTCGGCTTCAGCATCAACACGCTCACCATGTTCGCCATGGTGCTGGCCATCGGCATCCTCGTGGACGACGCCATCGTGGTCATTGAAAACGTCGAGCGCATCATGAGCGAAGAGGGGCTCTCCCCGCGCGCCGCCACGCGCAAGGCGATGGAGCAGATCACCGGGGCGCTCATCGGCATCACGCTGGTGCTCACCGCCGTGTTCATCCCGATGGCGTTCTTTGGCGGTTCCGTTGGCGTCATCTACCGGCAATTCTCCTTCACGCTCATCGTCTCGATGCTCTTCTCGGTCTTCCTGGCCATGAGCCTCACCCCGGCGCTCTGCGCCGCGCTGCTCCCGCCGGTGGAGAAAGGGCATCACCACGAGAAGGGCGGCTTTTTCGGCTGGTTCAACCGGAGCTTTCACCGCAACACCACCCGCTACCAGGGCGTGGTCGCGCGCATCCTCAAGCACCCTCTGCGCAGCATGGCGCTCTTCCTATTGATAGCCGTGGGCGTCGGCTGGCTTTACGCGAGGCTGCCCTCCTCCTTCCTGCCGGAGGAGGACCAGGGCTATTTCCTCACCAACATCCAGCTCCCCGTGGGCGCCACGCAAGAGCGGACCACGGAGGTGATCAAGAAAGTGGAGGCCTATTACCAGGCGCAACCGGAGATCGAAACCTTCCTGACGGTGGCCGGGTTCAGCTTTAATGGACGCGGGCAAAACTCCGCGTTCGCCTTTGTCCGCCTGAAAGACTGGAAGCTGCGGCCGGGAGCGGCGCATTCGGTGCAAAGCGTGATTAAGCGGGCTTTTGGCGCGTTTATGGCCACCATTAAAGATGCGATTGTCTTTCCGCTCAATCCGCCCGCCATCAACGAACTGGGCAACGCAACCGGCTTCGACCTTCAGCTCGAAGACGTAGGCTCCGTGGGGCACGGCGCCCTGATGCAGGCCCGCAGCCAGATCATGGCCTTGGCCGCCACCGATCCGCGCATCACCGGCCTCCGGGCGCAGTGCCTGGAAGACGCCGCCCAAATCAAGATCAAGCTCGACGAAGACAAAGCCACGACGCTGGGGCTCTCCCTGGGGGATATCAACGTGGCGCTTTCCACCGCCTTTGGCTCCAATTACATCAACAACTTTGTGGACGGCCCCCGCGTTCAGCGCGTGATCGCGCAATTGGATGCGCCGTTCCGCATGAGCCCCGAGGACATCGGCAAGGTCTTTGTGCGCAACGCGAAGGGGACCATGGTCCCGGCTTCGGCCTTTGCCAGTTGGCAATGGGCCTACGGCGCCCCGCAACTCCAGCGTTACAACGGGCTCTCCTCCATCGAACTTGTCGGCAACGCCCCTCCCGGCCGAAGCACCGGCGAAGCCATGGCGGCGATGGAGGAGATCATGAGCAAGATGCCCAAAGGGATCGGCTATGAATGGACCGGCCAGTCGTATGAAGAGCGGCTCACCGGTTCGCAGGCTCCGGCACTCTACGCGCTCTCCGTGCTCATCGTCTTTCTCTGCCTGGCCGCGCTGTATGAAAGCTGGTCCATTCCGTTTGCCGTCATCCTGGTAGTGCCGCTGGGGATTATCGGCGCCTTGGTGGCGGTGACCCTGCGCGGGCTGCCCAACGACGTTTACTTCAAGGTTGGCCTCTTGACGGTCGTCGGCCTATCCACCAAGAACGCCATTCTCATCATCGAGTTTGCCATCGACTTGATCGACCAAGGCAAGGGCCTCCTGGAAGCGACGTTGGAAGCCGTGCATCTGCGGTTGCGGCCCATCCTGATGACTTCCTTCGCCTTCATCCTGGGCGTACTTCCGCTGGCGATCAGCCACGGCGCGGGCTCCGGCAGCCAGAACGCCATTGGCACGGGCGTTATCGGCGGCATGCTCACCGCCACCTTCCTGGCCATCTTCCTTGTGCCCGTCTTTTTCGTCGTCGTCATGCGGCTCTTCCACGTCAAACACAAGCACATTCCCTCCCCCAGCGACGACAGCACTCCGTCTGAACCTTTATAAGAAGCAACCCGTGAATAAACGCCCCCTCTCCCTCACCCTGTCAATCGTTGCGCTGGCGGGTTGCACCATGATTCCAAAATACCAACGGCCAGCGACTCCCGTCACCGCCGACTGGCCCGGCGGTCCGGTTTACGGCAAGATCGACCGCAACGGATCGGCGGCAGACATCTCCTGGCGCAGCTTCTTTACCGATCCGCAACTCAGGAAACTGATCGAAACAGCCCTGCAAAACAATCGTGATATGCGGGTGGCAGCTCTCAATGTGGAGTTGGCACGCGATCAATACCGCATCCAGCGCGCGGCTCTATGCCCCACCGTTGGCCCCGAAGCCTCCGGCATCCGGGGGCGCACGGCTGCGGGTGTCAACGGAACCACGGCGCCACTCCTCGGCAACCAGTATAATGTTGACTATGCCGCCGCCGCTTATGAACTGGACCTCTTTGGCAAACTCCGCAGCCTCACGCGGCAGCAGCAGGAGAAATACCTGGCCAGCGCGGAAGCGCGCACCAGCGTCCAGATCTCCCTCATTTCCCAAGTGGCCATCGGCTACCTGACCCTGCATGAGATCGACGAACAACTTGCCGTGGCCCGGCAGACTCTGGAAGCGGTGCGGGATTCCTTCCGTCTCAACAAGCGTAGCTTCGAAGCCGGAACCGCGTCCGAACTGGATCTGAGCACCGCCGACGCCCAGGTGCAAACCGCCCAAGTGCATGTACTGGAATTCGAGCGGCAATCGGCCCTCGCTGTCAACTCTCTCACACTGTTGGTCGGCCAGCCGTTGCCCGCCGATATGCCGCGCGGACGCTCGCAGCCAGGCCAGACCGTCGTCGCCAACCTGCCCGCCGGATTGCCTAGCGATCTCCTGCTGAGGCGTCCCGACATTTTGGAAAGCGAACACATCCTCAAAGCCGCAAATGCGGACATCGGCGCGGCGCGGGCAGCCTTTTTCCCCACCATCGCCCTCACCAGTTCGGTGGGAGGCTCCAGCCTCCAACTCTCCAAGCTGTTTTCCAAATCAGCCGCCACCTGGGCCTTCGCGCCGGAGATCAGCCTCCCCATCTTTGACTGCGGGAAAAATCTGGCTGGCCTGGATGCCGCCAACGTGAGCAAGCGCATCGAAATCGCGAACTACGAAAAGTCAATCCAGACCGCGTTCCGCGAAGTAGCCGATGCTCTGGCAGGCAAAGCCAGCTACGAACAGCAGGTAGGCGCGCAAGAGTCGCTCGTGGCCGCGGAGCAAAAGCGCTACACGCTGGCCAACGCCCGCTACCGCCAAGGCGTGGACAACTATCTCAACGTCCTCTCCGCCCAGCAAGACCTCTACAGCGCTCAGCAAGCGCTCATCCAGTCGCGGTTTGCCAGACTCTCCAGCCTGATCACGCTCTACAAGGCACTGGGAGGAGGCTGGAAATAAGCCGAAAGAGCAATTAGATTAGACGCTCCCTCTGTTTTCAGATTTGTTCCATTCAATGAGCCCTCTTGATCAGGACTTACCTGTGCCGCTTTTTGTTTTAGAACCCGTTCAACATAACTCGGGTAGTTGGCCAGGACTTTACCGTCGATGTGAGATGGATTTTGTGCCAGGAGCTTCCGGCCCTCTTCCGTGATCTCGCAAAACCCGCGCTTTGGCCGCGCTACAAGCCCTGCTTGCTGCATATACCAGCACGCCCAACCAGTTCGATTTAGCAGGTAGGATTGAGTACCGCTCGGAAGCATTTCCTGCAAATCTTGCTCAGAGAGCCCCAGATAGTCTCCGACGAGCTTTGCGCAATCTCGCGTATGGATCGGTCCGGTTTTATCCAGCACCCGCAACACAGGTAACATCAACTCTTGATAGGAGGAAATCGACATAGGATCAGGTTTCCAGTTTGAGAAAAAAGTAGAAATTAACCAAGCAAGCTAAATTCAGAATCCCGCGGCATCGGCCAACCTAAATTCGCGGGCAATAATGGTTTTATTGGCTTTTTCATCGTAGCCCACGGTCATCCATCGTATTCCATCAAGAAAAAGAATCATAACCCTTCCGTAGTTGCGGTGTTCAGCCAAAACTTTGGGAGCTTCATCATCACGTTGGAAATTCAGCTTTGGGTCGGCAAGCATGACACCATCCTCCGTTTTTCGGCCTTCGATACCGATCACAAAGTCGGGGTAGAACCCTCGACCGTCCGGCATCAGCACGTTAACGGACCACGGTTGCCGTGGTTCATTGCGATGCCATTTTCCATAAATCGTCACCCACGGGCACCGTGGCATTTTTCGAGTTAACCAACGCACACCCAAAACGGAGAGGCGAGAGAGGATTGGGCGGTTCCGACGGGCTTGGGGGCGTTTCGGGGCTGTTAACCGATTGGTCAGCCTCTCCCTACGGGAGAGTGAAGCGGAAGCTGTGTGGTTGCTGCGTGACGCACAAGTCTTTGCGCGGGAGTCACTAAGCGAAGATGCTTGTGGAACTCTGGCCGTCTGCTAAAGGGGCCGTTGCTCGTTAACCAAAGACGAGCCAGTTCCGCACCATGCAAAAACTGGCTCAAAATCGCCCTGACAGCCCTGCGACCAATGGGTTAACAGGCGATACTAGAAAAATAAGGAGAAGCTCTTCTTTCGAAGATTTACAACCTCTCAAAAATGAAGAGGTTACGAAGATTTTCTTGTCGGGATGGCAACTACGCGGCCTTTTTCGACAACGATGAGCGGCAAACCATAGCGGGCATTCTCGCGAGCCACTTGGCGTTGGGCTCTAGCCAATGCCCGGGTAGCCTTCAGGGCCAATTCCGAAATGCCGGGCTTCTCTGTGCGCTTGGATGATTTGTTTTTCATCCTCAAAGCTCCCGCGAGTTTGCCTCCAACCAGCAGGCGTATTCTTTTTCTCCGATCTCTCCGGTAGCGAGAGCCAGCGTTTGAACCACGGCATCCACTTCGCTTGCCGTCAGCATGCATCCGTTGATTTGCAGAAAAAGCGCACCGATAGCGAAACCGATCCTCTTGTTGCCATCCACGAATGGGTGATTTTTGACCAATCCGAATGCGTATGCCGCTGCGAGTTCGCTGACGGTTGGCTGGCCGTATGCGAATAGATTTTCCGGGCGGGTCAATGCGGAGTCCAACAAGCCTCCGTCTCGTATCCCATCCGAGCCGCCAAATTCAGCAAGAAGCTGCTCATGCAGGGCAAGCACCGTTTCACGCAGAATCCACTCCGGGCGCTTCACTTGGCGAGTTCCCTGAGGGTGTTGCGGTAGCGTGCGACAACGTCCTGCGCGGCCTGCATTTGCCGATTAAAATCGGCCTTGGCAGGGCTGATCCGGAGGCTGCCCTCCGGCGCTTCCGTCACGCAAAGCACATCGCCATCCCCCACTTTCAGATAGCTCAGAGCCTCTTTGGGGAAGACGACGCCCACGGAATTGCCGACTTTGCGGAGTTTGAGTTCAAGCACCATAGAATTGTTTGTGGTTACAGATGTAATAACGCCCATAACGGGGGGAAAAGCAAGCATCACCTTCGACTGCTTCGGGAAAAACGCCTCATCCGTCCACGAATGCGATGATCGCGGCATCGTCGGTTTCAATCCGAAGTTTTGAGCGATTTTGATCGAAGGAAATTCGGTGGACTACTTTTGGCAAGAGTTGATCCCGGGCGACCTCGTCGAGAGTCCCCCATTTCTGTTGAAACCGGCGGAAAGTTTCGCGGTCAATAGTCGTTGAGTCTGAAGGCGAGGCAGGGAACTGCATTTTCCCGACGGAGTCGCTGACCATGCGCTCAAGATCATAGGCAGGGAATGACTTCCCCTTGCACGGCGGTCGCCCTCCTGCAAATGAACGACAACGGAAATAACGAATCCCGACGTTTCCTTTTTGCGTGACATGTGTGCTCATGGCCCGGCCGCATTCGGGGCACAAAACTTTGCCTCGCAAGGACCAAAATGTCGGCTGTCTGGTGGTGGATGCCTTTAATTTTTTCCCAACCTTCCGAGCCGCAATCTGCTGGCTTGCTTGCTCGAACAACTCCTCCGACACAATCGCGGGATGCGTTCCCGGGCGAGTCCCTTCCTCGTACGCGAACCTGCTAAGATAAACTGCGTTGGCAAGCAACGTGAGCACTTGGCGCGGCGTCCACAGACCGCCTCCTGATTCGCGTCCCGTTCGGCAGGTGATATACCGTTTGGTGCGCCAGCCATGGTTATTCGCTATCGAAGCAATGTCCCGAGGCACCATTCCTTCGGCCGCCATTCTGAACATCTCTGCAACATGTGGAGTCTCCTCGCTGTTGACCGCCAGCTGCTTTGTGTGCGGATCGGCATCGTAGCCGTAAGGCACCTTTCCGGCGAACTGTCGACCATGCCGCCGCAAATAGGCTCGCGTCTCGAAAAATCGAGAGCCGATCATCTCCCGTTCAAACTCTGCAAATGACGCCATGAGGTTCAGAACGAAGCGATCCGTGGCTGCCGTGCCGACCTCGGGAGCAGTCACAATGAACAGTTTGACGTTGTTGCTTTGCAGTTTGTCAAAGATTATGACCCCGTCGCGGAGGCTTCGGGTCAAGCGGTCGAGGCGATAAATCACCACGGCGTCAATTTGGTGTCCGATGATCAACCCCACAAGCCGCCAAAAAGCTGGGCGCTTTAGGTCAGCCCCTGTTTCATCCACATCATCCAGCCGTTCGCCAATCCAGACGGCGCTGTTGCCGTAGCCCTGCATGAAGTCTCTGCATATTTCGAACTGCACTCCACATGACGAGAGTTCCTTGCTCGCAGAAGTGGCGGTGGACTGGCGGGTATAAATGGCGTAGCGCAGGTGAGAAAAGCACATAGGTGCCGATTCTTCTCTGTCTCTCTCGGCGTGCAAAGTCTCTCATATTCCCACATAGGCTGTTAACCAAATTCGAAATTTCCAGATTCAATTGGTGCGCGGTGGCAGCATTTGGAATGCCGGACGCATGGCTCTTCCGTTGCTTCCAGGGTCGGCTTGGCCTAGTATTCCGCGCATGATTTCCCGGCAACAATACCTTCAAGCTCTCGGACATCCCGATTTTTATGTCCGTAGCGGCGTTCTCCGTATGTTCAGCGAAGGCAGGGATCCCGGGCTTGATGTCACGGCAGCGGTATTAGCCACGGTTGACAGACTGGGCGTAACGGAGGCATTCGAGTTTCCTCATAGGATTTCCCGATTGGCTATCGATGAAACTGGCGCGGCTTGGGCTATTAAGAAGGTTGCCTCTCTGGGAAATACAGATGCGGCCTTTCACTTCCTGCAATGGGTGTGTAAGAAAGCCCCGGTATCGGTTCTCCAGCAGCGGATTGAGGAAATCGAGGGTGCCTCGGCTGGCAAATTTGAGGATTTTCCCCAGCTCATAGCCCCGGCGCGGCAGCGGATTGAGTATCATAACCTCCCGGCGCGGGAATGCTTTTCGCGGCTCCATGACATTCTGGAACGCTGCGAAGAAGGAGAAGAGTTTCCCCACGCCCGGCTTAATGAGGCGCGATTGCATTGCGCTCGCTTGGTCGAAGAAGACGACGCCCATGCGGAATTGAAACGCCTCACCCAAGAATGGCTCAGCTTCGATTTTGGAGAAAAACACACACCGCGCCATTGGTTTTCTGGCATGGCCATTGAATTGGCCGGAATGCTTGGTTTCCAACCTACGATTCCCCGCTTGATTGAGCACTTTGACTACGATTGGGATTGGTGGAATGAAGCGATCCAAAAGTCGATCCGGCAAATGAGAACCCCTGGGACCCTGGAGCTTTGCGCGGCCATTTATCCCTCCTTGGAATGGCACGGACGGCTCTATTTGGGCGACGTTTTCGAGAGCCCTTGGATCCCAGAGATCGAACCGACCCTCTCCACACTGTTGGAAAACGAGGAAAGCGACGATCTGAGGGTTAACCTTGCCGTTGCTCTGGCGTTGCTTGGAACGCCTTCCTCGCAACAAAAAGCGAGGGCCGTTTATGAAGAATGCCCGGACGAGCCCGAGCGCTTTAACATCGCCGAAACGCTCTATTACCAGTTTGTTATCGAAGGAATCGAGGAAGTGAAACTGGAACAATGGCGAGCGAAGATGGATCGCTTTCGGCGCATGACGGCTGACCCTTCAAGGCTCTTTTCAGGGTTTAAAAGTGAGCCGTTGGATTCCAGCAATATCATTCCGGCAAAATTCAAGGTGGGCCGCAACGATCCCTGCCCATGCGGGAGCGGCAAGAAATACAAAAAGTGCTGCATGAAGCCTTGAACTCGCGCGGTTTATTTTCAGCACCCGCTGAAAGGCCTTTTTCGTAAACCGTTACCCAAGGCCGCCCTGGTCGATTTTCGTGTCAACCAACACGCGCTCAAAACGGAGAGGCGAGAGAGGTTTTGTGTTGATGCGCCTGCGGCGAGGTGTTTCGGTGCTGTTAACCGATTGGTCAGCCTCTCCCTACGGGAGAGTGAAGCGGAAGCTGTGCGGTTACTGCGTACCGCGCAAGTCTCTGTGCGGGAGTCACTAAGCGAAGATGCTTGTGAAATTCTGGCCGTCTGATAGGAGGGCCGTTGCTCGTTAACCAAAAGCGAGACAGTTCCGCACCATGCAAAAACTGGCTCGAGCGGGAGGATTCGAACCTCCGACCAATCGGTTAACAGCCGATCGCTCTACCACTGAGCTACGCTCGAGTTTCCCTTTAAATAGGAGGCGTATTTCTACGCGCCCGGCGACACTTTGCAAGCGTTTTTCGCCTTTTCGGAGAATTTATCCCATGTGTCCGCCATTTTTTCGCGCATCGTGCATTAGGCTGTGTTCACGAATTACGCAAAGAAATCAAAGCGGTAACGAGGTGAACGAAAGCAAGGAAAGTCCAGTGGAGCTTTTCGTAACGGGTGGCGATTCGGCGGAACTGTTTGAGCTTGTTGAAAAAGCGTTCCACGCGATTGCGCTCCTTGTAAACATCCAGGTCGTAGCTGATTATTGGAAGACGAGGGCTGAAGAGGCAGATGCGAAGAACTGCAGTCGGTTGGGAGATACTTTGAGGAAACCATC
>SERZ01000721.1_pt1 | contig 21464 bp, 17 predicted proteins | sample 3171461 | NCBI WGS metagenome assembly SERZ01 (sample SAMN06051861, study PRJNA518727) | freshwater metagenome | biome: subpolar coniferous forest; feature: holomictic lake; material: water; isolation source: holomictic Lake 227, 6 m depth | place: Canada: near Kenora, Ontario | collected... | reverse complement strand
AAAAGCAGTCATTCAGCGCTCACAGTACCCAAAGTAGGAATTGATGGCGAAGGACAGCCCTACATTCTTTCCATTAAATAACATAAGCAGTCTTGTCTGATAACCTGTTCATTAAGGGTTAACATAGAAGGCATGGTCTGGCGGTTTATTTGCAACTCACCGTTTTGAAATGAGAAAAAATCATTCGTGACATCATTGCCATATTCATCCTTGGCGATGAGAGGCATAGTGGCGTTATTTTTACTGGTTCCCAAGACTGTTCCTGGTGAAACCTCGGTGAAATTCATGCGCTCAAGGTCTTCCTTTAGCAAAAGGTCGGTATCGACTTGATTAAAACTGAAACTTACCTTGTTTTTTATTTTAACTTGGGCAACAGTATGAAAAAGATCAATATTCTGGGCTAAAATTTGATGTTGCGGTAACTCAGTAAGGTGCAGGCAACTGTTCAGAAATTCCAGCGCGTGTTCCAAGCCATGTTTTTGGTCGGGTTGGCCGCATTCCAGCGTAACCGCCGGACAAATTTGTGCAAATGCGGCGGATTGCACACCTTTAGGGCGGATGAAATAGACTATCAGCCGTCCGAATAAAGATGCCAACTGTAGAAATTGATTATCAAGATTGTTAATGCAAGCATAATGAGGATTTAGCCCAGTATTGTTATGCACGTCGACACTGGCAAAAACGTTGCGCTTTTTCATGATGGCAACGATTTCTTGTGCCATTTCAGTTTCTGCACTATCGGGTAATTCCGTTCCCGGCCAGATACGATTGTAATCCGGCTGCTTGTCGAGCCTTCTTAAGTTATGGCTTGCTGCTGTTACATTGCCAAAAAATAGCGACAACGAACGGGGTAGCTGTTTTTCTTTATATTTTTTGAGCAGTGACTGTATTGCTATAAATCCCGTGGGTTCGTTGCCGTGCAACAACACGGAGACAAATAGCGGCGCTGTCCGTTTGCCTGTCAAATGGATGAGGGTGGGTTCAGGTAAAATAGTGTGCAGTTTTTTAGAACTCACCTCCAGCAGACCTTCTGGCAAGTCATTTACTTGGTTAAGACGCAGTGTATTCACGTAAATGTCCAGTCACTAACGGGATTGCCGGAATTTTGGTGTTTTAGATAAGTTCGAGTCATTGCGGTGAAGTCATGATTATATTGACTGATATAGTGGCGCTGCCATTGACAACCATTTTGTTTGGTAGCTATGCGTTGCCGGATTAAGTCTAGGTAGGTATCAATTTCAGCATCGCAAACACCTAATGGTCTTAAGCCTGAAATGGCTCTGGGCAGAAGTTCTGATGTTAGTAAATGTTGTAGGCGGTGTTTGGTGCCGTCGAACCAAATGATACTGCCATCCAGTCCATAGCGGGCAGCCTGATAAAAATTATCTTTTGCCTGGGCAAAGGACAGGGGGAATCCTTTTTCGACGATCTCACTACAAATATTGTTTGCAAGACCATAATAAAATGCGGCATTGGCGATAGCGTCTATCACAGAAGGGCCGGCAGCAGGTGTCCGGTGTTCTACTCTGATATGTGGCGTTCCATCTTCATCAAAACCGATTAAAGGCCTGTTCCAACGCCAGATTGTACCGTTATGCAAGCGCAAGTGCCCAAAAGCCTCGACATCGGAATTCTGGTCTACAGGCAATAATATGGGAAAATGCAGGAGATTTTCCTCAAAACATTCAATAATCGAGCGTCTTGCATAGTCAGAACCAAAACTGACGCGTCTAAGGGGCCCATGTGCAGAGCCACCAAAACCACCGGTTGCAATAGCTTGCTCAAAGAGAGGAATTCTGGATTCGTGCCAAAGTTCTTTGCCAAACAGGAACGGGGCATTGGCGCACAATGCGACCATGGGTGCGGATGCAATAATAGACGCATTATAAAAATGGTGTGCTATTGGTAATGGTAGCTGGATGTGGGTTTGAAATGAGGTGGTTGCAGCTTCCAGCATGACATCATAATGATCAATTTTCAGATGTTCTGCACCGCTGATGTCAATATGGATGGGTTCTCCACGGGTATGTAAAATTTGTTCATTTAAGGCTCGATACCTATGTAGGTCTGACATATTACCCAGATGCAAATCTGCCTGTTTTAATGTTGGCAGGATGCCAATCATAACTACTTTATGATCCAAGTTTTCAGCGTGATGATAGGCTTTGTCCCAGATAGACTGTAATTGCTGATGCAAGCTGCTAAAGACATGGCCTGTTAAGGTTTCCGGAAGGCAGTTGAATTCTATATTGAATTTGGCAAGTTCCGTTGAAGCCAGCGGATCATTAAGGGTTGCCAGATAATGGTTATTGATAGGTGATGGGCGCAGGTTTTTATCAACTAGCCATGCTTCTATTTCAAATCCGGCCACAGGATCGCGAAGAGAGCAGTTTTTTTGAGCAATCAACTTTTTCAGCAAAAGTGTCTCTTGCTCCAGTTTCTGATGAAAGCGTGTAAAGTCGCCCTCATCAAAGTGTGAAAAAGAAATTTCTTGGCCCATGATGTCAGTCAAGTTAACGCGGATAATTTATCATACTGTTTTTTTGGAAAGAGTGTCAAACATACTAAACAAACTTCTATGTACGCTAAGCATCTATAATGCCCATCAATTGCTTTGACTTTACAGTGGCTAAAACCGATTTCTTCCAAAAAATTTGTTTTCACAATATAATTCTGCAATTGTTCGTATTGAGCGTCAGCTCTAAGCTACTTTTGAGCAACTCAACTCGACTATTCGTGCAGACACTGAACTGCCTGAGACTATAACCTCTGCGACGGTGATGGGCAATTTGAATCGGCGTGGCCCGGCACTGCCTGGATTGACGTAGAGAACACCATCGCGTTCGTAGACCAGTGGCTTGTGCGAGTGTCCCGTGATTACTATTTGAACTCCTTCTGCGGCTGGCTCGATTTTGAGTTCCGCCAGATCGTGAAGAACGTAAATAAACACTTCGCCAACTTTGAGAAAGTTGTCAATTGGAAGCAGCCCTGCCCATATGCCCTTGTCATTATTCCCCCGCACCGCAGTGACCGGAGCAAGTAAGACAAGCTCTTCCAGAATTTTGGGATCGCCAATGTCTCCCCCGTGGATAATGTAGTCGCTCCCGTTAAGGAATGCCGTAGCTTCGGGTCGGAGAAGACCATGTGTGTCAGATAGTAGACCTATACGGAACATGGCTTTGCCGTTCTGTGCCACCTAATGTTGCAGGCCTAACGAATACAGCCCTAAAAATAGCGCTTATGCTGAAGTGTCATCTAAAAGCGGGAAACAGTCACTTAACTGATAAGTTTGCCCTATGATTTTACACGCAAACATGCCCCATTCTTCCAGGGCTTCAGCTATTCTTGCTAAGTGCGATGGAGCGGATAAACGCGACGCGACGAGCTCTAGTCGGCAAAGCTGCTTCAACTCCCATGCCTTTATACTTCCGTCTTTATCGAAGTAACCTCACCATTGAGTAAGTTTTCAAATTCAACCATCTTCTCCGACGAATTGTTTTGTGCAAAATTCATATCTGACATTTCATATATCCGGTTTCTAGTATCTGGGCTCAAAAACATAAAACTTAAATATAGATAAAAAGGAATTATATGGTTCTTTCTATTATACTATTTTTGGTGATAGGCAGACAGCCACAGCATATTCTAAAACTAAAAACAAACATTAGTCGACTGTCCATTTCTGAAGTCAAAGCTGTCACCCATTTTTATTAGTTGAATGACGCCTTGGGGTCGTTTTTTGGCGATCGGCTATCCCTCAATTTGCTCAGAATAATTGACCGGGGTAAACTCAAAGACTCATTCGGATCAAGGCTAGTTACCTCATAGCTGTCAAAAGTGCCATCTTCGCCAGGTAGAATGTATATCAACGCATTAAATTTTTATGCTTCGCCCATAACAAATTGACTTCTAATCTTCAGCTTAGGTAAACAGACTTCAGTTATCCATACAGAATAAATGTTTATGGCAAATGAAATCAGGTAGTTATATTGCACTATATTAATTTACATCGCTTGTTAGCAACGAATTCTTGGAGCTTTTGAATCAAATGGTACTTTTGACTTTTGACAGCTATGTGGCAGCTACCCACACTTGCAGAAAATATGATAATATCATACGAATTAGATACCCACAGGCGAGAGCACACTATGTCCATGCAACGCAAAACCATTACCATCACTGACCAAATGGAAACTTGGGTGAAGACCCAAGTTGATTCTGGTAAATACGGTAACGACAGTGAATATTTTCGTGATTTAGTTCGTAGAGACCAAGAAAGGCGTGAAGCTGAAACCCACCTTCGGTATCTGCTGGATGACGCCGAATCGAGTGGAATGAGTGATAGGAGTCCCCAAGAAATATGGGCTGAAGCTGAAACTGGTCTAGCCTGAAATTAATGCTCAGCTATCGGCTTTCAAAGAGAGCGGAGAAGGATCTTGAAAATATTGCTGTCTATTCGATCAAAAATTTCGGCATCAAACAAGCCCGGCTTTATCGGGACGGGTTATTCAAAACGTTCGACATGATATGCGCGTTTCCTATGATAGGAAACAACCAAAACCACATCAAGAAAAATGTCCGCCGCCAAGTATATGAATCCCACTCTATTTACTATCGTATTGATGCCAATGCGATTTTTATCTTACGTATTTTGGGTCCAGGGGAAGATCCATTAAGGCATCTTACATAGGATCATTTCGTAGTTAAATTTAGTGTGCGCCAAATGTTTGAAATACCGAAATGGCTCGAATAGAGATTGGAGTTCTATTCTAAGTTTATAATTTTCTTTTCAAGAGTTGCCACTCTAATTAATCAAAATACTTATCAGGGAAACCGACTATGTCCACAAAATCCACGCTTGTCTCTGGCCCTAGCTTTCACCTATACCATGACTGCTTTGAACAAGACAATGTATACCTTGAATTGGAGAAGACCCACTTCGAATGTTACCCCGACATGGTCACGGTTGCCATACCCGTCGTGGTTTGGGAGGTGATCCGGCAATCGGCAGGGGCGGACTTTTCCTGGGCTGCAAAATCGGATGACGAAATCCAGTCGTTTGTAGAACAAGAAGTCCATGGGAGATTAACCGCTTTCCAAGACAAGGAATCCGGATCAAAAAAATTCATGTTTGGCAACAGCGTTTTCGGGTTAGCCTCAGAACCCAGGGAGAATCAAATTGAGAAAGGGTTGGCGTACTATTTTGGGGAAAGGGACAGACAACGTAAGATTTTCGAGCAAATTCAAGACTTGGTAGCCAAGCGCAAATCGCATGGATGATATTGTCGCCTTAAACGGTTAGGTTTAGGTGGGCGCAAGGATAAAGTACGCCCCATTACCCACGTCAAAAGAGCGGCTAATTAAAATGGAAAATAAGTTGTTAAAATCTAACTTTTCATATTTTTGAAGGTCTGGTTAAACGGTTTTTAACGTCGACTTTGCAAAGCCATGAGGGGCAGGAATTGGCCGATTGTGACTATTCATTTTCGTACCGGAAAAAATTCCGGATAGCTGCCGTTCCAAATCAGCTATATAAAAGTAAATTCATCGGCTCCACCCGGCCATTAAGAGTCATTAACGACCGTCTGCTTTACAGCAAACAATTTTGCGACATGGACATCTGTGTGCCATGAACAAGACAGACGCAATTTTCCAGTAAACGGCTTGTTAGCCTTCTAAAGCAGTCATTTGAGACCGCCAGTGATCGGCAACCAACAACACGAAGCGGTCATCCAATTCGTTTTTAGATATTGAGATACCTCTGCTCAACGCGGCCTTGTATCTTACTCCCATTATGATGAGCTACCTTGGCCTGAAACAAAAGTAGTTTGGCTGCAAATTTGCATTGTTCCCTTTGAATTATTGGATTATTATTCTTACTAACCCGTTGATTAACCCCATTCCCGTCTTTTGCAAAAAGTCCTTCTTTGCATCATTTCAACGAGTTTTTTGTCAGGTACAAAGAACGTAAGTCTATTAACATTGTTCCTATTCAATCTTAAAGGTGATTTTTGCCTACACATGCCTTGTCAAACGATGCCAATATCGTTACCGAAACTTCGCCACCCACGCTACCCAGTAATATCCAGGCGTTTCGTTTAGCGTGTTTTGAATTTCAGCTATGTCTCAGCGAAGACGCGGAATTACCGGTCTATAAAGGCGCAGTTTTTCACGGCGCATTAGGTCAGGCGTTGGCGCGAATAGGCACCAATTTTCGGGATTATTTTTACAATCCTTCCCCGCCTGCACACTGGAGCGACGCACAACAAGCGCCGCCAAGGCCTTATGTATTGATTCCGCCCCTAGATGATAAAACCTGCTACGCGGTGGGCGACACACTCAATCTTGGCATTATCCTGTACGGCTCAGCCATCGATTATTTCCTGATTGTCTTTGCCGCCCTGGAACATCTTGGCGAATTCATGGGACTAGGCAAACAAAAGGGTCGCTTCCAAATCGATCGCATTCAGCAACTGACCGCAGACGGTATAACGCTGCTTTATCAAAACCGCCAATGGTTGAGGCAAACCGAAGCCATGGTCGCCGAATCGTTTTTTACCGAAACACCTCTGTCCCTAATACGCCTACGGCTCAATCACAGCACCCGTCTACGGCTAAAAGCCGACAATCAACTGCTGCGCACCGCACCGCCTTTCAGCCTGTTGCTGAACCGATTATTAGGCCGCATCAACGCACTGGCGACCGTGTATGGCAATGGCATAGTCATCACGCCGGAACAGAAACAACAGTTACTCACTCTGGCCGAAACCGTGCAAATTGAACGCAGTACCCTGCACTGGCACGACTGGCATCGCCACTCACAACGCTCCCACAACACCATGCCGTTCGGCGGCTTGCTGGGTGAAACCGTTTATCGAGGAGAACTTGCGCCGTTTATACCTTGGCTGACTTTAGGGCAGTGGGTTGGAGTTGGCGGGAAAACGAGTTTTGGTTTGGGGTTGTATGAATTGAATTATTCACAGTGGAGCGAAGATGAATACTACTGATCTGCAATTAAAGTGTGGCAATCCCGGAATAAAAGACAATCCCGCTTCTTTCACTCGGTTTGTTTTTCCGTTTGCCTATCGTTTGCAAAAACTAGAAACACAAGTGCAAGGTCTTTGTTACCAGTTCAAGCCAAATAACGATGCCAGTTGTCAACGAAGAAAAAAATATTTAACCAATGAAACTGCACTGGTTTTATTTGATAGGGCAAAATGGTTTGAGATAACTGATGACGCTTGGAAAAAAACGCCATGGGAAAAAGAAGCGATTACCGTTACCCTGAAAAACGGTGATTTTGAAATAAAAATGTTACCGCCTGCTCTAGTTTTATTTGAATTTTCCGATCCTCAAAAAGAACCAGAAAACGGCATATTGCAAACGGGCTTTTTATATGTGGATATATATTTTCCAGAAAAAGACAAAATACCGACATTAGATGATTTATTGTTATTCAACGAATTGTTCCGCTATTTTGATATGCCTTATGACGGGCATATTAATGAAGGTTATAAAGAATGTCTTAAAAATATACCTATCGATTACCCCATCGATAATAGTCCTTACCAAAAATTGGGTAGTACCAATCATCAAGTCTGTTATTTTGACCGCTGGCTTAATTTATTAAAAATTCCGATAACTGACGGCGAACAAAATTACACCTTAATTCCAGGTGAATGGATAAAGTTGGCGATTCAATGGATTGACCATTCTAAAATTCAGGATTCTATTGACGATGAAAATTGTTTGGCTCATGTTGATAATCGCTGTTATGTTTGGACGGCGGTGCTCATCAATGATGGTGGCAATGCACTGAATAAGGTTTTTAACAATCCGCTATCGAGTAAATTACAAGCGCATCATTTTGGTCACTGGGTCAAATTGTTGAATATTGATTCTCCTGACAATACCCCGCAAAGTACTCATGAAAAAAATTCAGATTTTGAAAAGAAATGGGCTAAAGCCAGAACCTATAAACGTTGGCAAAAACAGGGTAATTGGTATGGTTTTAACTATCACAGTGGCGTCATGTTGGCTGACTTATCACCACCGTATTTATGCCGCGTTTTTAGAGAACAGTATTTTGATCAAACGCTTTTATTACTGTATCTGCGTACTACCTCGTTTCGTTTTAGTCGCAAACTTTCGTTAATTATCCATGAGCAACAAAAACAGCCAAACGGCAAAAACGAATGGCTGAAAAACATTAGACAAGTGCGCAGAGAATTTTCCCATTTTGCCATTTTGTACCAGTTTCCGTCGCTGTCTAATCAACAGCAAGCCATAGAAATGTACACGCTTGCCAGAGAGTGCCTTGATATTGATGAATTGTACCGCGAAGTCCAAGAGGAAATTGCCAATACTCATGATTTCCTTGAACAAGCTGAAACTAATAAATTAAGTAATGCCGCTAATTTGTTAGCCCGGTGGGGTGTTCCAATTGCCGCAACTTCGGTGGTTGCTTCTCTGTTTGGTATGAACGAGTATAATTTTTCAATAAATTGCATTAAAGATTGTGTAGGAAATTGTCTAGGAAAAACGATTGGTATTCAGATATTACTCGCCTTGTTAGCAGGGGCTGTCGTGTGGTTTATAAGCAAAAAAATAATCACTAAAGGTCGTGATCAATGAGCTATTACTTACGATTTGAAGGCGTCAATTTAAGTAATTTTATTTATGACACCATTGACTTAAGCACGATTCGCGGCGGTGGTTTGTTGCTATTGGATGCAGTTGAAAAAGTGCAAACGGTTATAAGAACAACATTGCCCAATAACGAACCTATCACAAAAGGTGCATCATGGGCTTTGTTTGAATTGGAAACCGATAAAAGTAACGCATTACAAATTAAAAAAGACATCATAAAGCAGCTTAACGATGATGAAGTGTTACGTCATGGCACTTTTGTAGTCGATATATTGGAAAAAACCAAAGATTACAAAATAGACCGTAACAGTCTTCATGCTTTAAACCGGTGGCAACAAATGCAAGCCCCCTCGTTAAGTATTCCTGAACAAGCTAATGCTGTGTGCGAATATGACAAAGTGCGTCCTGCCCCAGTAGAAGATTATTCCAAAGATGGGAAACGAATCATGTTGTCACTCTCAGTAGCAGAACGCAGAAAATATGGGCGTGGACAAAAGCGCGGTGATTTTTATAAAGCACCACGAACTCAACTTGATTTTGTTCCGAAGTTCACTAGCGAGTTGGGGGAACTTAGCGAGAAATCTAACAAAAATAGAGATGATGAACGTAGTATTCTCGATGGCAAAATTGCCGTTATTTATATTGATGGCAATAAATTCGGAAAAATTGTTGACGCGTGTAAAACAGACCAAGATCAATGCAAGTTTGATAAAACATTGCGTAACGGGCAAAACAAAATACTGGAAACCTTGCTGAAACAAGCTAATGAAGATGAAGTATGGAAAAATGCGGATAAAATCCGTTTGGAGACTTTGTTATGGGGCGGCGATGAACTAATTTGGGTTGTGCCTGCCTGGTTAGGTTGGTATACCTTGAACTTGTTTTTTAAAGAAGCGAATAAAGAAATAAGGATCGATAAGACACTACTTGAGCGCATTCCTTATCGATCCACAAACGTTGAGTTATCTTATGCGGCTGGCTTGGTGTTTTGTCATCACAACGCCCCCATTCATCGTATTACCGCACTGGCAAGAAATCTTGCTGATTTGGCTAAAAAGGATTATCCATACAAAAGCGCGGTTGCTTATCAAATTCTCAAATCCTTCGATCATGCGGGCATAGAGATTGAGGAACACCGAACAAAACGCTTGGCAAACTTGGCTAAACCTAAGGATTTATTAGTGACCGCTGAAAATATGGAACGGTTGGAAACACTTATTCAACGCCTTAAAAACGCACATTTTCCAAGACGCAAAAGCTATCAATTCATTAAGGCTCTGTTAACCAATGATTCTGAACAGGTTAATGCTCTGCAAGAAAAAATCGCCGAAGATTTCCCAAGTATTCCGCCAATAATCGCTGGACTAAAAACATTATGCGGAACTGAAAACGCCCATTGGCTACATTTAACCGATTTATGGGATTTCATTGCCTAGAAAAAGGAGGATAACAACCATGATTAAGGCAACGGTGATTATAAAACTGACTTTAACAGGTCCGATACTGACACAATCTTCAAGCCCTGATGCGTGGAGCTTGGATATGGTGGCGGCGCGTAATGCCGATGATAAATTATATTTATCTGGCACGTTGTTAGTCGGCAAATTACTTCAGGCGTGGCAGGAATTACAAGACGCTGTTGGTAAACAAGTCGATTGGTTTCGTCCAGAAATTGATAAATGGTTGGGAAAAGGCTGTGAGAATGGCGTACTGCCAGAGACCAAGCAATTGTATTTTAGCGATTTGATTTGTCAGACTCATGATGAGGGTGTTGCTAACCGCATTAAAATTGATCACAAACGTGGAGCAGTGGCAGAAAATCAATTAGTCATCATAGAAAATCCGTTTTTGACAGGTAAAGATTATGACTTTATTGGCGAATTACATTTTTTTGCTATGGATAAACCTCAGGTTGATAATATTGTTCGTCATGTCAACGCGGGCTTATGTTGGACAAGCTCACACGGCGCATTGCGTACAGTGGGTTTTGGTCGGGTTAAAAACATTGATTGCTCAACAAAGATTCATGAGTTACATCATCCACAATCAAACGATACAGTTGGCATAGCCATACAGCCGCTTTATCCGTTTTGTATCAGTGATAGATGTGTTAATAATAATTTGTTTGAATCCGTCGCTATTATACCAGGGGCAGTGATATTAGGTTCAATCGTGACGACTTGGAATCATCTATGCGGAAAAAGCAGCAAAGGGACGACTGAGATAAGCGATCCACCGCGTCCTAAGCTAAAAGAACATTTTAGTTTGCTGCGTATCAGTCATGCCGTGCCTAGTGAAAAAATCGACACTCGCCCGATTACCTTGCCGTTGTCGCTGGTCAAAGTGCTGAATGATGACACTTTGTATGACGTGATTTTATTGGAATCGCCTTGTTTGATAAACGGTGAAACACCTGCGTTTGCCATTGATTGGAAAACCGATGCCAATACTGATTATGGCTTACCCAAAATAACCAAAGAATTAAGAACCCGCACCCGCATAGACCCCGAAACATTACGCGCTGAAGACGAAAAATTATTTTCTTACGAACAAGTTGTGCCTAAGGGTTTACTTTGGAATGCACAAGTAGATTTAAGCCGTATTCCTGAAAAGGACAGAAAAGAGTTGATGACTGAATTACAATCTTTATTAAGCCAAGGGCTTGGGTCATTAGGCAAAACTAAAACCCCTGCAACGGTTGCATGGCTACCTTCAATAAAAGCAACGCTAGAATCAGATACGAAAGCTTTATCTAACAAGCAATGGATAATCACGTTACAAACCGATACCTTGCTAGGTGTGCCGGTAAGGATTGATGAATCTAGTGGTGAACTACGCGACATGGATGAAAGCAGTAGTCAAGTTGAACTCCGCGCTATGTATGAAAAGACTTGGTCTGATTTATCTGGCGGAAAACTGCAATTAGTCCGCTATTTTGCCAAGCAACGCTTATCAGGTGGTTATTACCGACACAACCGTTTTAGAGAAAAGAAAATCTATAAACCATGGCTGCTCACAGAAGCGGGAAGCGTGTTTTTATTACGAGCTACAGATGAAGCGGCAGATGAAACGTTAATCGAGGAATGGTTAGCACAAGGCTTGCCGGTACAGAGTAATGTATTAGAGTATTACGACATAGGGAAAGATGTACAAACACATTGGCAACATTGCCCCTTCATTCCACAAAACGGCTACGGTGAAATCGCGGTGAATTTAGCCATCGGTACGCGTTTAACCCCAGATTCTAAAAACATCACGTCTATTAAGGACTGCCACCATGACGACAAATGATAAATCCTGGAAATTTCATGCACCCCGTTGGCAAATCAGTGCTGAATTATGCACGGATAGCCCTTTACATATTGGTAGCGGCGAAACCGCAACACATCCCGAATTAACCAAGCTTGATGAGCTGGGGCGCGAAAAAGCAGTTGAAATTAATGCCTGTATTAAAGATTATGCAGGCAAGCCTTATCTACCCGCCACGACATTAAAAGGCAAGTTGTTTGCCTGGTTAGATGCGCGTATTCCAGAAACTGGAGAACAGCACGAAGATTTGAATGCTTTATTTGGAACGTCTAGTGATAAAGAAGATTCAGGCATAGGTGGTAGGTACCAATTGAAACGATCATCACAATCATCTCTGTCTAGTGATAAGAAAGATTCATGTATGGGTGGCAGGGCAGAATTTCATGATGCTGTATTGATTACTCCGTTAGCAAAAGACGGTAAAAACTACCCGTATTGGAATCCGGACAGCCAAACTTATATTGATGCCTCAATCGCTATCAATCGCCTCACCCGCACCATCGCCCATAGAAAGCTGTTTTATACCGAATTAGTGCCGCCGAATGTCCGTTTTTTAGTGGTTATTACGGGCATGATGACTGAACAACAAGCGGCTTTATTGATTACCGCATTACAGGCTTTTCCAGATACGGAACGGGTTACTAAAGAACCTAATCGAGCCGCCACTTTTGGCGCGGATGATAGCAGTGGCAAAGGGCGGATGTACTTATCTGGCGATGTAAGCGTTAAGCGCATGGATGTACAACAAGTCTGTGCATGGCTAAACAGTGAACCTCTTGGCATGGCAGAACAAGCCTTTACCGAACTCAATAAAGACGACATTAAAAAACTCACTGCTGAAATCTCCGCCATTAAACTACGCACGATATTAGAACTGACCCTACAAATGGATGGCGCGTTTTTGATTAATAACCCTGCCGCTGTGCCTAAGGAAAACAAACAACTGGCTAAAGAAAACAAAGAACCCGATCAACAACCTTTATTGGATACCGATGGTAAACCGTTACTGAGCGGTAAATCCTTGCGCGGCGCATTGCGCTCACAAGCTGAACGCATTATGCGAACATTGGGAATTGCCTGTTGTGATACTGAAAACCCTTGTCCAGCAATTTACAAAAAAACAGACATAAACACTCTTTGCCCTGTTTGCCAAGTCTTTGGCGCGACCGGTTGGCAAAGTCCTTTGCATATTCATCCTTTTAAATATGTCAAAACAAGCACCGAATCGGGTACTCAAGCACAAAACTTTGTTGCCATAGACCGTTTTCATGGCGGCGGCAAACACACTGCATTATTTAATGCCCGCTTTTCTTTACGTCCTCGTTTCAAGGGTTTTATAGAACCGGATGAAAGAATGCCAAGCTGGGGTAAGGGCTTGTTAGTGTTGGTGTTGCGTGATTTACACGAAGGCGATATTAAGCTGGGCTTTGGCGCGAACAAAGGTTATGGAGGGGTTGAAAGCATCACTATCACTACTGACATTTTTTTTACCGACAATGATGTAAAAGTGTTTAGAGCCGAGTTAAGCAACTTTAAAAAGTTAAGTGGATTTGATGCAGAATACCAACTAAACCCAGAACTTGTTACCGATACAGTAACACCAATAAACCCTACAGCACCGCCAGCAAACACTTTTTACAATCCTTATCAATTTATTCCTGTTAAAGAACCTGATACAAACACTTGGCTGAATAAAGATGATTTGAATACGGCAAAAAACCCGCACTCACACGCGCTTTATCGGCAGGAACTTTATCATGGCCGCCTGCGTTGCACGCTAAAAGCTGAAACACCGGTTTTTATTGGCGCTGAAAAAACCGAATCAAATAACGGCTCTGCCAAAGTAGAAAACTATAAGTTCAATGGTCAACTTGCCATTCCAGCAACTTCATTGCGTGGAATGATTTCATCTTTAGCCGAAGCGGCGAGTAATTCAGCCTTGCGGGTGTTAGATAATGGCTTATTGTCTTATCGTAAAACAATGGACTCCACACTGAATAAAGACCGCCCGTTATCGGCAATTGGCATGGTGATAGGACAAGGTGAAAATTTAAAACTGATACCGTTGGCATTGCCGACTTTGCGACAAACTAATGGACGTTATCCGTTACCAAGGGAATTTAGAACCCTATTTCCAGAGGGTAAAGCAGCATTGAAAGTTTATCTGAATAATGCTTATGGTGTAGACAGCATGGCAACATTTTTAGTGGATAAAAAAACTTGGAGTGTTGAGAAGCCAGAAATTTATTATTTAAACCTTGATTCCTTGCATCTCAAGATAGAAAACAACGAATTAATTTGTAAAGAAGGTTTTGAAGAGCTGTTACGAAAGCCATCAGGAAATGTCCATTTCGTGATTGGACAAAACAGCGAACCTAAAAATTATATCCCCGTTCCTGCACATCAAGCAACTGAGGCACAGAAAAAATTCTGGACATCAGGCATTTTACGCATTTTAGGAAAAGAGCATCGTGTGGATATGCCCAATACCAAAAAACACGAATTGTTTATTCCCGTGCCGTGTGAATTTGCTGAAAACTTTGAGCAATTCATTCAAACTGCTCAAACCTTTACTATTGATGAGAAAGCCATCAAGCGTTTTCATGATTTAGCTAAACAACGTACAGAATCGCAAAACCAAGATGATATTCGTCAAGATGAGCAACGCTTTCCCTATCATCTCAAAGGTACAAAACGACTACCTGATGATTCCAAACCAAAAAACGAAGATGAAAACTACCAACTACGTCTTAAACAAGGCGATTTAGTGTATTTTCGTCCCGATGAAAATAATCCCAACATCGTTGCCGAAGTATCATTTTCAGCCCACTGGCGCGGACGAGTCGAAGACCAAGCGCATCAAGCCGCTAAAGTATTTGATTTTTTTCCTAAAGACTTACTGCCCTTTAACTCAGATAGAACGAAAAAACTATCACCCGCCGAATTGCTGTTTGGTTTTATTGAAGGCGAAGATAGGCAAGGCAATAAACCAGAAAACGCCTTAGCATTTGCAGGTAAAGTCAGAATTGGCACGGGGCTGGTTACCAGTGCAGAACTACTAGAGCCAGACCCAATCACGTTAAAAATTCTAGCATCGCCTAAACTTCCCTCGCCCGCGCTGTATTTTCGTACTCAATCATCAACACAAGCTTATATTGTTAAACACGCACTTAATACAAACGAGCATCAAGCCAAAGGCAGAAAGCACTATCTACATGCCCTGCGCCGTAATGATGATCCAAAACAAGTGCAAAAAATTAGTCCAACAGGCAATATTGCTAATAATGATGCTGCACTATTTCCTTGGCAAAGTCGTTACCCAGAAAAAGATTCCGCCCAGAAAGTTAAAATCACACCCATTAAGCAATGGTAGCACGTTTGAATTTGACGTTGCTTTTGACAATCTCAGCGAATACGAGTTGGGGCTGTTGTGTTACGCACTGAAACCTTCAAAAGATTTTCGCCATAAACTCGGCATGGGCAAACCCATTGGCTTAGGCAGTGTCAATATTGACATTACAGAACTGGTATTGATTGACAGGCACCAACGCTATGCTAAAGATACACTAACTACAGATCGTTACCATGATGAAACATCGAAAGTTAATGATTTACGCAATGATTTCATCAAAACAATGGACAAGGATATTCATCAAGCGTTGGAATTATTGGGCGATCCGCTGAATGTTAAAGCACCTGTACACTATCCACAGGTTAGAAACGGCGATATAGAAGAAACAACTTATCGTTGGTTTGCGGCTAATGACAGACAGGACAATCAGAACAAACAACACCTAACAGCCTTAAACGCTAACACAACACAACTTCCTACTCTAAATCAATGAGACCAACACCATGACTGACCAAAGCAGTACCTTAGATGATGCTTATTTTGACCGTAATCAAGCGATAATGGCCTTAGCCAAACTGGCGATACAACAAGGTTATAAGGCAGGGCTACGCACAGATCCTAACGAATCCGATTGGCCCGTGTTGATGATTGATCTGCCCAGCGGGCAAGTTGGTTGGCATTTACCTAAAAGTGAGTTAATAGGAGCATGGCCGGAATATGATCGGGCTTGGGATGGGCATAACCTGAAAGAAAAACGCCAACGCTTGGCAGAGTTTATAGCAAATGACCATGACTAGCGGCGCTTGAGCAAAAATTTTCGTGATTTTATGCGTTTTCTGTTAAATCAAAGGCTTGCGATAAAATCGGAATAAATCGCGCCGCATGTTGATTTATAAGGGAAAACAGGCTTTTTTCAGGGTTTTTTGGAGTGACTGATGAAGAAATTGCTCACCGCGCCGCAAACCGCCGAAATTTCGCTTGCAAAGCAACAAGCTACAAGCGTACAGTGACACCGCCCGGACTTTGATAACGGGATGAAAACCAAGTTGTTCATCAGCCAATGCTGATCCACTTAACGGTGACACCGCCCGGACTTTGATAACGGGATGAAAACCGGTCTACGACTTCAGCCAAGCTGGAAGAGTCGGTGGGTGACACCGCCCGGACTTTGATAACGGGATGAAAACTAATTTCTTCAATAACCTCGGGCTGACCTTGGCATGTGACACCGCCCGGACTTTGATAACGGGATGAAAACTTCACAACTCATTCAGGCAATGGAACAAACCATCGCGTGACACCGCCCGGACTTTGATAACGGGATGAAAACTTTTATTGTAGGGTTGATTGTGAATTTTTATTGATCGTGACACCGCCCGGACTTTGATAACGGGATGAAAACAGTCTAAACCGGCTGACCAGCCATAGACACCTTGTGACACCGCCCGGACTTTGATAACGGGATGAAAACGCTTTTTTTTAGCGGGTATCGCCATATCTTCGATAGTGACACCGCCCGGACTTTGATAACGGGATGAAAACCTAAGGTTTGTTCCTAGCTTGATTTTGTTTAGTTTAGTGACACCGCCCGGACTTTGATAACGGGATGAAAACTTTTTTTTTTTTTTTTCGTGACACCGCCCGGACTTTGATAACGGGATGAAAACAAACAGCAGGCACCGCAACCGCAATACCAATGGCGTGACACCGCCCGGACTTTGATAACGGGATGAAAACAACTTAAATATGCAGTGATTCTTTTTTTTTAGATGGAGTGACACCGCCCGGACTTTGATAACGGGATGAAAACCTTCTTATTCTCACGGGTTTTACCTGCTTTCACTTGTGACACCGCCCGGACTTTGATAACGGGATGAAAACGCCAAACAACTGGTGCTTAAAGCTGAAATTAAGAGGTGACACCGCCCGGACTTTGATAACGGGATGAAAACTTTAGTTTGAAGTTTTTTTTGTATATGAACCTTTTGTGACACCGCCCGGACTTTGATAACGGGATGAAAACCAGTGCCGGGGTAAGCGGCGTGCATGCCGGCAAGAGTGACACCGCCCGGACTTTGATAACGGGATGAAAACAATTTAAACAAAACCCAAACTACAAAAAAATTGAGTGACACCGCCCGGACTTTGATAACGGGATGAAAACTTAACGATTTTGTTTTCTCTTTTTTCTTTATACCTACGTGACACCGCCCGGACTTTGATAACGGGATGAAAACGACATATTTTATTGTATGCTCTTATCTGCTATTTCTTGTGACACCGACCGGACTTTGATAACGGGATGAAAACAAAATTATTTGTTATTTCACTTTTTTCATTTTAAAGTGACACCGCCCGGACTTTGATAACGGGATGAAAACTTAGTAATAAACATTAATCGGCAATTGTCCTCAAGTGACACCGCCCGGACTTTGATAACGGGATGAAAACAAGGAAACTATCGCCATTTGTATTTTCGTACCGCACGTGACACCGCCCGGACTTTGATAACGGGATGAAAACATCATCTATTTGTTGCCACTACCAGCCACTTCACCTGCTGTGACACCGCCCGGACTTTGATAACGGGATGAAAACATATCCCCCGCTCTGGGCATTATGGAATCTTTGCGTGACACCGCCCGGACTTTGATAACGGGATGAAAAGCTTGTGCCGGTGCGTGTTTTCAGGTTAAGTAAGCCCATCTATTCCAGACCAAGGAATTCCCATGCAAACAGCGCAATTGTCCGATGCCTTGACCGATTTCAATTTACATCAGGCCTGGAGCAAGGTGTATGAAAACCAGGGCTGTGCCGGTGTGGATCGGCAAACACTGGCGGCGTTCGCCGAACACTTGCATCTTAACCTTGAGACCTTGCGTGATGAGGTCTTGCATGAAACCTATCAACCCCTGCCTCTGCTCCGTGTAGAACTGGAAAAACCAACAGGCGGAAAGCGACCCTTATCGATTCCAAGCGTGCGTGATCGGGTGTTGCAAACCGCCGTCACCCGCGTTATTGAACCAGTATTTGAAGCCGGGTTTGAAGATTGCAGCTTTGCTTATCGCAAGGGGCGCAGTGTCGAGCAGGCGGTAAACCGCATCCAATGTTTGCAACGCCAAGGCTATCAATGGGTGGTGGATGCCGATATTCAAAGTTTTTTTGATAATATTGATCACACCCTGCTGATGCAGGAAGTCGGCAAACTGATTGCTGATACCGGCCTGTTACGGCTGATACAGCAATGGCTGCAAGCCTCCGTGATTGATGGCGTGCGGCAATTTTCCATGCACAAAGGTGTTCCCCAAGGCTCGCCGATTGCACCGTTACTGTCCAATCTGTATTTGGATCATCTGGACGAAGCGTTGCTGGACAACAATTTATGTCTGGTACGTTTTGCCGATGATTTTTTGATTCTCTGCAAAAGCCAAGACCGCGCTGAACAGGCTCTGGAAATCACCGATGACCTGCTGGGTCAATTACGGCTAAAGCTCAACACCCGCAAGACGCAGATTGTGCATTTTGATCAGGGCTTTCGTTTTTTGGGGGTGCAGTTTATCCGCTCGCTGGCTTTTAAAACCGAGGCCGACGCGCCTGATTTACTTGGCTTTTTGCCTGTTGATAGTGAAAAGGTTACGCCCGTATCAACGGCGCAAGTGCAAATGCAGCCGCTATCCGTTATGGAACTTGCCTTTTCTGAGGCTAATTTAAATGCCGGAGATTTCCCCATCCGCGAAGACAGCTTTGAAAGCATGGAACGTTCCGATCAAGAAGGCCTACCCTCTGACCATGAGCCGCTGCTGCGCACCCTGTATTTGCTGCAACACGGACAAGTATTAGGCAAGGAATCTGAACGGCTTATTGTCAGGCAAGAACAAACAATAGTGCGTGAAATTCCCGCTATAAAAGTCGATCAAATTATGGTGTTCGGCAATACCCAAATCACCACCCAGGCCATGCAGTTTTGTCTGCAAGAACGCATACCGATTTATTTGCTGTCAGGCCAAGGCCATTATTACGGCGTCATTGACTCCTTTAGCACCGAACCCGTGCTGCTCCAACGCGAGCAATTTTTACGCGCGGATGACCCTGCCTTTTGCCTGAAGATGGCCATTGCCTTGGTGCAGGGAAAAATAGCCAACAGCCGCCTGATGCTGCAACGTCTTGCACGTCGGCATAACGCCGACGTTTTAACGGCGGCGGCAGCGACGCTTAGAAACACGTTGACCAACCTGCCCGGTGCAAGCTCGTTAGACGAACTGCGAGGCTTTGAAGGCAATGCTGCCAAAGTCTATTTTCAAGCCTTGTCAACAAGCCTGGATAGCTCTTGGGGTTTTAGTCAGCGCGTCAGGCAGCCGCCTACCGACGGCATAAATTCCATGCTGTCTTACGGTTACACGCTGTTGTTTTACAATATCTATTCCCTATTGTGTTGCCGTGGCCTCAATCCGCAAGTCGGTTTTTTACATGCGTTGCGACCCGGACATCCGGCGCTGGCATCGGATATGGTGGAAGAATTTCGGGCGCTGGTGGTGGATGCCGTGGTCTGGAAACTGGCATTAAACCAACACCTGACGCCCGATGATTTCGACTATCCAAAAACCGCAGGTGAGGGCTGTTTGCTTAAGCCCCATGCTCGGCAAGTGTTTATCAAAGCCCTGGAAGAAAAGCTCAACTCGGCCATTACCCACCCCGGCACCGGCATACAGCTCGATTACCGGCGCTGCATGGAATACCAGGTGCAACAGCTAGCCGCCGTCATACGCGGCATGAAAACAGACTATCAAGCCATGGTGTTGCGATGACGCGTTTATGGCTGATTACTTACGATATAAGTGCTGATGACCAACGGCAAAAAGTACACAATATCCTCAAAGATTACGGCAAACGTGTACAGTACAGTGTTTTTGAATGTCACCTGAGCGACCGCCAGTTAAGCGTTCTACGCGCCCGTTTACTGGATGAAATAGACAGTGACGACAGTTTGCGCTGGTATCCGTTATGCGATTGGTGCTGCGAATTGGTGTTTTTTCAGGGGCTGGGTTTGCCGTCCGAAGATGAGGATTTTTTTCTGCAATGACCGCGTTTTATGTGATTTGCTTTGATATACATGACGACAAAAGGCTGCGACAAATATCCAATGAGATGGAGAACTTTGGCAGCCGCGTCCAACGTAGCGTGTTTGAATGCCATCTTGAAGCCTTCCAGTTGCAGGACTTACAACGGCGGCTTGGCAGTTTGATGGAGCCAACAGAAGATCAAGTGCGTTATTACCGCTTATGCGGTAAAGATAAACAGCGTATTGTCATTGATGGCACCGGACGGGTTAGTACAGACCCGGATTTTACTATTCTCTGAATAGCCCGATGACTGTTAAGCTGCATTGTTGCAAAACTGGATGATTTTTAAAGTTTACTGTTAAATCGAGAACTTGCGAAAATATAAGATAAATCTCGCCGCATCTTCATTTATACTTTGAGCGGTTAGACTTTCAGTTTTTTAGGATCGGGTCGAGATAACGGGATTGCGCCCGTTATCCCTCCCACACCACCGGACATGCGCTTTTCCGCATCCGGCGGTTGAATCCAACAACTTATGCTGTTGTGAGTTCTGATGGTGCAAATAATCCATAGCGTCTTAAAGTAGCATTGCTCAGGACTTTATGTAAGGTCGGACTTTTCGCTATTCGCCATGCCCCGCGTGAACTGCTCGCGGTTTCTTGTTGCCTCGGTGTTGCTCCTAAGCGACGTAGTGCGTTAAGTCTGCCTTTCTTGTTATGCCAGCGTAGCCAGAAACACTTTCGCATATGTCGGCGCACCCAGCCTTCCAACCTTTTGATATTCCAAGGTTCTGTTGCTATCTTGAAGTAATTCCACCAACCTGTACTATATTGCCTCCATTGTTTAACCAGCTGTTTAGTGGTTAAACTTTGCCGTGCATCCCAACATTCCCGAACCTTTTCTTGGTATCGGGCGATGCTTTTAGGCGCAATTATAATCTCAGCTTCTTCGGTTATCCGAAAACCCAGATATTGCCCGTCCCAAGGTCGTCCCGTACCACTTTTATTTTGATTAACGCGTAAGTTTAAATGCTTTACTATCCACAGACTGATGCTTTCTAAAACCCGCTGCGCACTTCTTTCGCTGCTGACGAA
>SERZ01000712.1_pt1 | contig 21621 bp, 19 predicted proteins | sample 3171461 | NCBI WGS metagenome assembly SERZ01 (sample SAMN06051861, study PRJNA518727) | freshwater metagenome | biome: subpolar coniferous forest; feature: holomictic lake; material: water; isolation source: holomictic Lake 227, 6 m depth | place: Canada: near Kenora, Ontario | collected... | reverse complement strand
TGGAAAACGAGCTAAACTCTAATTGCTTGTAAAAATAGTATATTTAGCTATTTTAGTTATTACAGATGGAGGTTATTATGATTCAAACAACTCGCCCGCCTATTCGTATAGGTATTGTTGGCCTGGGACGAGCTGGTCTTGAGACCCATTGTGCGGAACTGGATCAGTATCCACACTTGTTCAAAATTATGGCTGTGTGCGATCCGGTGAAAGAGCGCCGTGATCTTGTGATAACGCGTTACCCGGATTGTCGTTCTTATAGAAGAATAGAGGATATCCTTGCTGATCCTGATGTTGAACTGGTGGATATTGCTACGCGCTCAGATGATCATATCACGCATACGATGCAGGCATTAAAGACAAATAAGTGGGTTCATGTGGAGCGTCCGTTCTGCTGTGACTTTGAAGAGGCGATGCTGTTGCGCGCTGCGGCGATCAAGTCTGGAAACCGGTTAATGGTTCGTCATAATTATCGCTATGAGACTTCATTTATGCTCGCTCGCGAGATGATGCAGTCGCCGTTGTTGGGCGAAATTTATAATGTGAAAATCAATCGCGGCGTTTACGAACGCAGGGACGACTGGCAAACCGTTAAACGCTGTGGTGGCGGTGCGGCCTTGTTGCATGGCACAGCCTTTCTTGATCAGGCGCTTGAATTATTGAATACGCCACCCATAAAGGTTTGGGCTGATTTTAAGCGTGTGGCCTCTGTTGGGGATGCTGAAGATTACTTCCGTATTATTATCCGAAACTTGGGTGGGCTGACGGTTGACCTTGAAATATCAGGGGGACGTATCAGCGAGGAGCCCTTGTTTATCATAACGGGTACCCGTGGCGAGTTTAGACTTATGCCTGGCGCCACGGAGGGACGCATTCGCTATCTGGATCCAAACGAGAAACAGGATCGCAGACGCTCTAGCGTGCGCACGCCGCCTCTGAACAGCCAAGTCCCGACTGAAGAATTCAAATGGCTTGAAAAAACAGCCTCTTTAACATCGACGGATGCCACTGGTTTGACAATTATTTGGGAACATGTTTACAACGTGATCCGCGAAAACAAGCCATTTCCGATTCCGCTGGATAATGCCATCGAAGTATTGCGCATTATCTCGCTGGTCAAAAAAGAAAGTTTGTTTGCGTAAAGATGGGTCTTTAATAGTCTCGCCTTTGCGTATCTATGAACAAAACAGTTAAAAAGGCATCCTGCTGGGATTGGATCACCCCGAATTCACTCATTGCATGGAGCTTTCTTGCCCTTATTGCTATGGGCTCGTTCCTTTTGTGGCTGCCTATTTCAAGTGCAACCGGAAAGTGCTTGAATCCCGTTTCAGCCATTTTTACGGCCACCAGCGCGACATGCGTGACAGGGCTATCAGTTATTGACATTGGCACTGAACTGACCTTTTTCGGTCAATTGGTGGTGCTTGCCCTCATTCAGCTTGGCGGTTTGAGCATCATGACGCTCAGCACCTTTTTGTTGGTGCTCTTGGGGCGTCGTTTGAGCCTGCAGAGCGAATTTGCACTCATGGATGCGTATGGTGTTGAAGAGGTCAAAGGTGTACGTTCTCTCTTAAAATGGGCGGTTGTATTAGCCTTGCTCACGGAAGGTATTGGAACTGTTTTTCTCTACTTGCGTTATCATACGGCAGACCCCTCGATGGAAGTTTGGAAGGCATGGTATTATGCTGCATTTCATGCCATTAGTGCATTCTGCAATGCTGGGTTTTCGCTTCACAGCGACAATCTCATTGGCTTCCAAAAGGATATTGGGTATCTGAGCGTGATCAATGTGCTCATTGTCGTTGGCGGGTTAGGGTTTCTGCCGATGTACAATCTGGTGACCATCAAATTCTGGAAACGCGATCTGCGCAAGCGTGGGCGTATTGCCTTACATACGAGGATTGTTTTAATTGCGACAGCGATTTTAATTGTGGCGGGGACTGGGCTGTTTCTGGCACAAGAATGGGATCATTCGCTAAAAGATCTGCCTGTAAAATATAAAGTCAATTGTGCGCTGTTCCAGTCCATTACGCCGCGTACTGCTGGATTTAATGCTGTGTCGATGCCGAGCCTTACGGAAGGCTCCCGTTTTGTCACGTGCATCCTGATGTTTATCGGCGGCTCGCCTGGTTCTTCCGCAGGCGGTATTAAAACGACAACGATTGTCGTGCTGATCTGTACGGTCATCGCCATGTGTAAACGTCGCAACGAGACAAGTCTTTTTTCGCGTACGATATCGCATACGATTGTTCGTGAGGCACTGGTTATCTTTTTGATTGTTCAAGCACTGATCTTGCTGGCCTTTGGGGTGTTGCTTCACACAGAGGCGATAGGGGGTGCAATTCCAGAGGCCTCTAAACTTATATTTGAGACGATTTCCGCATTTGGGACAGTCGGCCTTTCAATCGATCATACGCCCCACCTGAGCGAAGCTGGACGATGGGTTATTATTGTTTGTATGTACATTGGCCGACTCGGAACCGTTGCTGTCGCGCTCTTTATCGGACGTGATGAAAATGCGATCCGTATCCGTTATGCTGAGGAAGAAATTGTGGTCGGCTAATAGGAGTGTGAAGTTTTTTAGAAATTCTGCACACGCCTCCTTGACTCTTTGAAGCAAAAACATTAATATACAACCTCTTTTTTGCGGGCGTAGCTCAATGGCAGAGCTCCAGCCTTCCAAGCTGGCTACGAGGGTTCGATTCCCTTCACCCGCTCCATCCAAGCCAGGGTGGCGAAATGGCAGACGCAGCAGACTCAAAATCTGCCGCCCGAGAGGGTGTGAGGGTTCGACTCCCTCTCCTGGCACCATCTAAATACCTCTTGATTTAATTAAGAGGTTACAGTAAAAAACGGGTCATTGTGTATACCCTTTGTATGCGGAATGACGAAAATAAACATAGCCTGCTGGGTATCGTGTAGTCTCAAAATCTACCGCCAGCGATGGTGTAAGGGTTTTAGAACCTCTCTTAACACCATAATAACAGAGTCACGTATAAATGTCCGATTGGATGCTTTGCGCTGGTCTCTAGAAGTTTAGTCATGCATACAGAACGCCCTTTCGAACGTCGTGATCGTCGTCCGCGCCCATCTTTCAATCGCCGTAATAATCGTCACCCTGGCCTTGCGGAACGCGACTATGGTCCACGTGAGATACCGAAGCCCAAAGGCGAAATCCCAGAAGCGTTTGCTTCAACAGTCTTCGGACAAGTTAATCCTTTGATCCAGCATGCTGTGACCGAAGAGGGTTATGATACGCCTACTCCCATTCAGGAACAGTCCATTCCTGCTCTTCTCGAAGGACGTGATCTTTTGGGATGTGCGCAGACAGGTACTGGAAAGACCGCGGCATTTCTGTTGCCCATCCTTCATCGTTTACTCGCGAAACCGTTACCCACTGTGCCTGGACGCCCCCGTGCGTTGATTCTTGCGCCGACACGCGAACTGGCAGCTCAGATTGCGGAGAGCGTTGCAACGTATGGACGTTACACGGGGTTGCCCTTTGCGGTCGTTTTTGGCGGTGTGAGTCAGTATCCCCAAGTCCAAGCTTTGCGCCGTGGCGCTGTGTTGGTTGTTGCAACACCAGGACGTCTGCTGGACTTGATCGAGCAACGTCATCTGACGCTCGAAACGATTGAGGAGTTTGTTCTCGATGAGGCAGACCGTATGTTGGACATGGGCTTCCTGCCGGACCTCAAAAAGATTCTGGCGAAACTGCCCGTTCATCGTCACTCGCAGTTTTTCTCCGCAACGCTATCCGCAGAAGTTCTCCGCTTTGCACAGGCGATGGTGGTGAATCCCGTCCATGTGACGATTGAGCCGGATAAACCGACGGTTGACAAGATTCATCAGCGCGTGATGTTTGTGGATAAGCCGAACAAGATTGCGCTCTTGGTACATCTGTTTAAGATTCGTCCCGAGATGACCAAGGTGATTATCTTTTCACGTACGCGTCATGGTGCGGACAAGATTGTGAGCAAGCTGCTGGATCAAGATATCCCAGCAGAAGCAATCCACAGCGACAAGACACAGCGTGCGCGCACAGATGCGCTGGCTGCGTTCAAGAGTGGACGTTTCCGCGCGCTGGTCGCAACGGATATTGCTTCGCGTGGCATTGACGTGGATGATGTTTCGCATGTTATTAACTTTGATTTACCGGAAGAGACGGAGTCTTACGTGCATCGTATTGGACGTACGGCGCGCGCAGGCGCGTCTGGGTCGGCCATCTCGCTGGTGAGCGCGGAAGAACGTGGCTTACTGAAAGCCGTTGAGCGCATGATCAAGAAATCGATTGAAGTCGACCGTGTTGAAGAGTATCATTCTGAGCGCGCAGAGAAGGCCGCCGGTCGTGGAATTCCCGATGCGTTGCCGCGTCCAGATTGGGCGGGCAAAAAGAAAGTTTTTGGTAATCGCGATGAGCGCCGCACGAAATCGTCTAGAGACCGTAGCCCGAGTCATGAAGGTCGCAGACAGGCGGACTTTCGTCAAGACGTAGAGGGGGGCACCGAAGGTGCGCAGAAGCCGGACGTTGCTGCTGAGCGTCCTCCGCGTCCAGAGCGTCGTCAACCTGAACGTCCTGCGCGTGAGGAACGCCCTCCGCAAGAGCGTAGCCCCGAAGACCGTCCCCACCAGGTGACACGGAAGTCAGAAGACCGTCCGGCACCACGTCATGATCATGCGGAGCGTGCGCCACGTCGCGAGCAGGATGCACGTCCTTCGTCTGAACGTGGGCCTGCCGTTAATCGTCCATTCAAGCGATCACCCCGTGCAAACGAGAACCCCTCTAGAGGGGATAAGCCCTTCCGTAAGCCCGGTGAACGGCCGGCGCCCAAGGGACCAGATGCTCGGAAGCATGAAGGGGATGAGCGTAAAAGCGGAGCACCTTCCCATGTGAAGCCGTCGCATTCTGTAAGTAAAGCAAAACGAGAAGGTGATGAAGCTAAACCAGTAAAGTCATCGTCCCCGTTTGCAAAGTTCTTCCGAGAAAAAAAATAACGAATACGCTTGTTCCGTCTTAGTGAGCCGAGGCACGTATTTTTCAAAACTTTTTGTAGTTTTGCACTTGATTCTGTAAAAAGAATAAAGTAGCATTTGTTTCTGTACAAAGAAACGGCTTTGTCAAGATGCAGAGCTATAAAAAGAAAGTTAAGAGGTTCGGATGACAAACACACGCAGGATAAGTAAATCAGTATTTACGGTCTTAGTGGCTCAATGCGCAGTACTTTCGGCTTTTGCCCAATATAATATGGCTGAAATTATCAGTAAGGCCATGGATAATGCGCCGGTTCCGGAGGGGCAAGCGTTAAGCTGGGATGCAGGTGGCGATTTCCGGATTCGGCAGGAGATGTATGACAATCTTCCGCGTTTCGCAACGCAATCTCATAACGAATCTTATTTCCGGATGCGTGCGCGTCTATGGGGCAAAGTTGAGAATGAAGACTTCACGATCTATGGTCGTCTGGCGGATGAATTCCGTGAGTATGTGACCGCGGCACCTCGCGCGACGGGTCCAGCTTGGAATCCTCGGGATTACGCCCGCACACCCGGCGAAGTGATTCTTGACAATCTGTATCTGGATGCGCGTGACTTGCTCTGGGATCGCGTGGATTTGAGGATTGGACGTCAGGACTTGATGTATGGCGCAGGACGTATGATTTTTGAAGGCACGCCCATGGATGGTTCGCGCACCTTCTTCTTTGATGCAGTCAAGGCGGTTGTAAAGGTTACCGAGAAAAACACCGTCGACGTTCTGGGATTTTATAATAGCCCCTTTACCTTTGGTGCGGGTAATCCTAATCCTCGCGGCGGTGGCGAGAGCTTGCCGTTGAACAGTATCGAGACGTGGAGTACTGGCATGGCGGAATGGGGTGGGGCTCTCTATTTTAAATCCAAAGAAGTGAAGCAGTTCCCCTTTGAGGTTTATTATATTTATGCGGAAAGAAGTAATTATGAACTGTTCAACGGAACAGATAAGCAGGGTCGGTGGATCAACACGGTGGGCTTGCGTCTGATGCCCAAGATCACCGAAGAGTTTTCTGCTGAATTTGAAGGCGCTGCTCAGTATGGCCAGAAGGAAAGCGGAGCGGAAGTCGGCGGCCACATGGCCTATCTCGGATTGACTTATGCGCCGACGCTGGAACTCTTGGGCACGGCAAAACCGTATGCGACCCTTGCCACACTTTATCTTTCGGGTGATCCGGATAAGAAGAGGGGGACTTATAACACCGGGGATACAGAAGATGACCGCTCATGGGATCCGCTCTGGAGTCGCTATACATACTTCCTCAGCGAAATGTATGCTTATCAGAGTTATTATGGTCTCTGTTATTGGTCTAACATGATTTATCCGAATCTGGAAGTTGGATCCAAGTGGCCTAACAAGCATTCAGTTTTCACCTCCTTTGGCCCCATGTATGCGGCCGTGGAGGATGGGGTTGGCGGTGGTGACGGTGCGCTCTACGGTTATTTCTGGCGTGCACGTTACGACTTCCCACTCTGGTCAAAGATTTTTGGAAAGCGGGGCAATATATTTGGACATGTCACACTAGAGGCTTTAGAACCTGGTGATTACAGTGCTACCGATAAACTGGCCTACTTCGCTCGCTGGGAAGTGAGCTTCGCGTTCTAAGTAATAAGGAGATGAGATAATGTTTTCATTGGAGGCTCTTGCCCCTTACAAAATCGTTCCAGTTATCGCGATTGATGATGTCGCCCATGCAGTTCCGTTGGCGGATGCGTTGATTGCCGGTGGGTTGCCAGTTGCGGAAATCACCTTCCGTTCCGCTGCGGCGGCGGAGGTGATTCGTATGATGACGCGCGAGCGTCCCCAGATGATTGTGGGTGCGGGTACGGTGCTCTCGCCTGAAACCGTTGATCAGGCCAAGGCCTGTGGCGCAGTCTTTGGTGTCGCTCCCGGGCTTAATCCTCGGGTGGTCAAGCATGCTCAATCCTTGGGCATGCCCTTCATCCCCGGTATTTCAAACGCCACGGATATCGAGGCTGCATTGGAGCTGGGGTGCAAGGTGTTGAAGTTTTTTCCGGCAGAGGTAGCAGGCGGTGCGAAGATGGTTGCAGCCCTATCAGCCCCTTATCAGCATACGGGGGTGAAATTTATGCCCACCGGTGGGCTGTCGCTTGAAAAACTGACCGAGTATTTTAAGATTAAGACGGTCATGGTCTGTGGTGGAACCTGGATTGCCAAGAAGGAAGACATGGTCGCTGGCAACTGGGATACGATCACGGCAAATTGTAAAGCCGTCTTGGCTCATTTTGCGTGATTTGGTTCTATTTTGCGATAGCAAAAGTAAGCCCTTTGTGTGATAATTATGATTCACACAAAGGGATTTTTGTTATGTCTAAATTAACAATCAAAGAAGCAGGTAGTTGCCTGTATGACGAGGTCTCCTTAGGAGAGGTGATGTTACGCATGGATCCAGGCGATGGACGCATCCGCACGGCGCGGGAGTTCAAGGTCTGGGAAGGGGGAGGCGAGTATAATGTCGCACGCGGATTGCGTCGTTGTTTCGGTCTGAAAACAGCAGTGGTCACGGCCTTCCCGGAAAATGATATTGGTCGTTTGGCTGAGGATTTCATTCTTCAAGGTGGCGTGGACACATCGTTTATTAAGTGGGTGCCCTTTGACGGCACAGGAGTGGCAACACGCGTCGGTCTCAATTTTACAGAACGTGGCTTCGGTATACGCGGTGCCTTGGGCGTGAGCGACCGTGGTCATTCTGCGGCTTCTCAACTGACCCCAGGCGATATTGATTGGGAATACCTCTTTGCTGATCTGGGGGTCCGGTGGTTCCATACGGGAGGCATTTTTGCTGCGCTTTCGGCGACCACCCCGCTGGTGGTCGAGGAGGCGATGCTGATCGCTAAGCAGAATGGTGTCGTGGTTTCGTATGATCTGAATTATCGTCCTTCCCTCTGGAAATCAAATGGAGGTCTCAAGGCGTGTCAGGAGGTCAATCGTCGCCTCGCGCAGTATGTCGATGTGATGATCGGTAATGAAGAAGATTTTACGGTCTGTCTTGGACTGGAAGTCGAAGGAGCGGATGACTCCTTGAAGACATTGCCGATGGATGGCTTTAAGAAGATGATTAGTCGTGCCGTTACAGAGTTTCCGAATTTCAAGGTGTGCGCGACGACGCTTCGCAGGGTGAAGACCGCGACGCTCAACGATTGGAGCGCGATCTGCTGGACGGATGGCGAATTCTATCAGGCGATGGAGATGAAGGATTTGATGATTTATGATCGTGTGGGAGGTGGGGATAGTTTTGCGTCGGGTCTCGCTTATGGATTCTTATCCTCTAATGACGCGCAGAAGGCCGTCAATTATGGTTGTGCCCATGGCGCATTGGCTATGACGACGCCTGGGGATACGTCGATGGCTTTGAAAGCAGAAGTTGAAAACATTGTAAAAGGCGCAGGTGCGCGTGTTGTCAGGTAATAAGAGTAAAGGACGTTAAGATGAACATGCAGATGACGGGATATTTATGTGGAATTACGACGGCATTGTTAATGACGGCGTGCGTCACGATCAATGTGAATATGACGGACAGTGCAGCGGAAAAGCGCGCTGCTGCGACTTTGGCGACGATGATCAAGGTTACGGATTGGCAATTGGCGAATCCGTCAAAGCATAATGCCCTTGACTGGACACATGGCGCGCTCTATCCGGGATATATGGCTCTGGATGGTATTCAGGCGGACACCAAGTATCGCGATGTAATGATGAAGATCGGACAAGATAATGGCTGGAAGAATTGGACACGCATTTATCATGCGGACGATTATGCGGTTGCTCAGGCTTATTGCGAGATGTATCAGCTTTATCGCGATCCTGCCATGATCAAACCTACGATCGATCAGTTCGACTTCATAATCGCTAACCAACCGACAGGCGAAGTCGGCGATATACAGCATGGTAAGCGCGGCAGTGAAGAAACTGCGAAAATCAAAATGCGCTGGTGGTGGTGCGACGCCCTCTTTATGGGGCCCGCCGGATGGGCGAAGATTTATGATCTGACGGATGACCCGAAGTATCTGGATTTTATGATCAAGGAATGGAAGGCGACCAGTGCGTTTCTGTACGATCAAGAGGAGCACCTTTACTTTCGTGACAAGAGCTATTTTCCTGATAAGAAAAAAGAGAAGAACGGCAAGAAGGTTTTCTGGGGTCGTGGTAACGGGTGGGTGCTGGGCGGACTGATTCGTGTATTGCAAGTGTTGCCGGATAACCATCCTGGCCGGACGTTCTTTGTGACGCAGTTCCAGGAGATGTGTAACAAGATGATTGAGATTCAGCCCGCAGATGGCGTGTGGCGTGCGAGCTTGCTAGATCCTGACAACTATCCTATTCAAGAGACCAGCTCAACGAGTTTTATTTGCTATGCATTGGCATGGGGTGTTAATCAGGGATTGTTGAACCCCGAAAAGGCTGAGCCCGCGTTACGTAAGGCCTTAAGTGTCATGTGCACATTTATCACGCCTGAAGGCAAATTGACCCATGTCCAGCCGATCGGTGCTGATCCGCAAAAGTTCGACGTGGAAAAGACAGAGATCTATGGTGTGGGCGCATTCTTGATGGCCAACTCGGAATTGTATCGCATGGATATGCTGAAGGCGAAGGAGCATGCAACGGTCACTGTGAAGAACACCAGTGCGGTCTTCTGTCCGGAACGGACCGTCTCCATTACATGGGCTGAAGTACTGAAGAAGGTTCCGAGTGCAACGCCGGAGACCCTTGCGGTGATGGAAGGCGTCTCCTCGCGCTGGGTTGTCTCACAGGTCGTGAGCGAAAAGGGGCAGCCCGCCGCTTTAATCTTCCAGACGGATCTGCATGCAAAGCAGACCAAGTCGTTCGTTCTGGTCTCAGGCATCAATCGTGCGACGTTGCCGAAGTCAGCCCGTAACACGTTTGCCCGCTTTGTGCCAGAACGTAAGGATGACTTTGCTTGGGAAAACGATCGCATGGCTTATCGTGCGTATGGTCCTGCATTATGGGATGGCGGGCCGAACAAGGCTGCGACCGTGGGCAATGGCATTGATGCCTTTGGCAAGAATGACCGTCTGCCCATCATCAATCGTATTTTCAAAGAGAAGAATTATCATTCGCCGGCTTTGGGCTACGCTATGGACGGATACAAGGTTGGTACGGGTCCTGGATGTGGCGGGTCTGCTGTGGTGAAAGACGGTAAATATCAACAGGCCATCACGTTTGAAAAGTGGACGCTCTTGGAGAACGGCCCGATCCGTAGCGTTTTTGCGCTGATGTATGCAACGGGTGAAGTGCGCTACTTCACCATTGATTTGGGGTCAAATTTCTATGAAGTGATCTCCGTCTTCCCCACAGAGGTGACACCCGCTGCTGGTGTGAGCTATCGTCCGGTCGATGAAAAAGCATTTTCAAGCGGCGAAGGGTATATGGCTGTGTGGGAGCCAGGGCAGGACAAACTGCCGATCAACAATGGTGTGGCAATTGTGGTTCCCAATGGCGGCAAGCCGGTCATCAATGGACAGGCTGCTTGGATCCAGGCCCCCAAGGGTCAGCAATTCACGGCTTATGCTGGAAGCTGCTGGAGCAAGGGCAAAGATTATACAACAGCGGATGAATGGCTTAAAGCTGTTGAAAAATTCCGCCAACGTCTCGACGCAAAGGTAATCGTTGAATAAAGCAATAACGCAATAAGGCAAATCTTCTTATGGAAACAATCAATACCGCCGACCGGCAGGCATATCGCCGGATGACAACCGATGAACAGCGCGCTCACTTTTTAAAGGAAGGCCTGTTCGAAACGGGAAAACTGAATGTGATCTACTCGGATGTGGATCGCGCAGTCGTGGCAGCCGCTGTACCGACGACCATCGAACTGGCCTTGATGGGCGGACGGGAAATGGCGTGCGCCTATTTTCACGAGCGTCGCGAATCCGGCGTCATCAACTTGGGGTCAGATGGCAAGGTGACAGTTGATGGCACGGTTTATATGCTGGCTTCAAGAGAGTGCATCTACATCGGCAAAGGTACAAAAAACGTTTCCTTTGCCAGTGTATGTCCCGAGAAGCCTGCGCAATTCTATCTGGTCTCTTATCCAGCACATGCCGCGTATCCGACTACGCATGCGACCGCGGAACAGGCCAACCTTGTCGAGTTGGGTTCCCAGAAGGATGCGAACCAACGCACGATTCGCCAGTTTATACGTCCAGGGAAAATCCAGAGCTGTCAATTGGTCATGGGTTACACAGAGTTGGCGGAAGGTTCGGTCTGGAACACCTATCCTCCCCATACGCATGATCGCCGTACGGAAGTGTATTGCTATTTTGATCTGCCTGAAAATGGACGCGTGATCCATTTATTTGGCGAGCCCTCTGAGACGCGCCATCTGGTGCTGAAGGAGAAGGATATCGTCTTTTCGCCAGCCTGGTCCATCCACAGTGGTGTGGGCACAGGCTCGTATCGCTTTGTCTGGGCGATGGGCGGTGAAAACCAAGTGTTTGAGGATATGGATCCGGCGAAGATACGGTAGGGGCATGGGCTTGATGTATCAAGCCCGTACGAAAGGAATAATTATGATTTTGGATATGTTTAAGTTGGACGGCAAGATTGCCGTAGTGACCGGTGGCGCGCGTGGTATTGGACAGGGCTATGCGATTGCTCTAGCTGAGGCTGGCGCTGATGTAGCTGTGATCGACGTGATGGATTGCTCCGAGACCGTCGAGAAGGTGAAGGCTCTTGGGCGCAAGGCTGCGTCCTTTATTGCTGACTTAGGTGCAGGCAAGGCAAGCGCAGAACAGGTCATGAATGACGTTTTTGCCGCCATGGGGGGGATCGATATTCTGGTCAATAATGCCGGCATCATTCGTCGCGAACCGTTTGTGGAACATTCGGAAAAAAACTGGGACGACGTGATCAGCATCAATCTGAGTTCCGTCTTCTTCCTGAGTCAGGTCGCTGCAGGACAGATGATCAAGCAGGGACGCGGTGGAAAGATCATCAATATCGCTTCTATGCTTTCCTTTCAAGGCGGCGTCTTTGTGCCAGGCTATGCAGCCTCCAAGGGAGGTATCAAGAGCTTGACCATGCTTATGGCGAATGAGTTGGCCAAGCATAACATCACGTGTAACGCGATTGCGCCCGGCTATATTGCAACGGAGAACACCCGCCCGATCCGTGAGAATCCGGAGCGAAACAAGGCGATCCTCGATCGCATTCCTGCAGGTCGCTGGGGCGAGCCCGCTGACTTGATGGGCGTTATCGTCTTCCTCTCTTCTCCCGCTGCTGATTATATGAACGGCTACACCGTGGCGGTCGATGGCGGATGGCTCTCGAGGTAAACATTCGTCTATGAACCGTATTATCCTGACATCAGATGAATGTGGTTTGGATGGCACGGTGACACTGACTGATGAGCGTGCGGAGCATATACGGACTGTTTTAAAGGCGCGAGTAGGGGATGAGGTGCGCACAGGTGTGCTGAATGGGTTGATCGGGATATCGCGCGTTGAACGCATGGATGAACAGGCGGTCGTGCTGCGCACGCAACATGATGAACAAGCCCCAGAGCCGTGGTTTGACTTGATCTTGGCTGCGCCACGTCCCAAGGTGTTAAAGCGACTGTGGCCCCAGCTTGCAGCCTTGGGTACAGGCCGGATTGTGATCCTCAACGCCTCCAAGGTGGAAAAGTGTTATTTCAGCAGTCAATGGATCGACCCTGCGTATTACACGCCTTTGCTGGTGGAAGGTTTGATGCAGGCAGGGACGACGAGCCTGCCAGATGTTCAGATCAAACAGCGTTTCAAGCCTTTTATGGAGGATGAGCTAGAGGCTTGTTTCCCGAATGCCTTGCGCTTGCTGGCCCATCCCGGCGAAGCATCTGGGCATGGCTGGAAGCTTGAACAGGGACAGCGCCCGCTTTTGGCAATCGGACCTGAAGGCGGATGGACAGACTACGAGCTCGATATGTTTCTGAAGCGCGGGTTCACCCCCTTTTCATTGGGCTCACGTCCCTTGCGCACCGATACCGCGACCATCGCCTTGGTAGCGGTACTTCAAGAACGTTTACTAAGAGAGAAAGGGAGTACCGTATGTTAACCGTTTCAAAAGAGTGTCATTTTGATGCCGCGCATGTGTTGCCGGATCATCAAGGGCAGTGCAAAAATCTGCATGGGCATACGTATCGGCTTATTGTCGAGGTTGTTGAAGGGCATGATGGGAATGACATGGTTATTGACTTCAAGGACTTGAAGCGTATCGTTGGAGAGGTCATTCTTTCACGTTTCGACCATGCCTTCATCTATGATCAAACGAACGATATGGAATGCGACATCGCTGCAACGCTTGTGAAATATGCATTGCGTTGCGTGGCATTGCCCTTCAAGACAACGGCTGAAAATTTGGCGCGTTACATCTTCCAGGAATTGAAGCCACATCTGCAGATCCAGTCTGTCTATCTTTACGAGACCCCCGAGTCCTACGCCCGTTATTCCGCGGAGTAATAAAAAAGATGTATATGTGACAAGCTTTTCGGTAAACTATAAACATTATTAATTAATAAAGGGATTCTTATGAAGCGTTTGATGTATCCGGTTCTGTTGTCTGTTATTTTGGGTTGTAGTGCTTACGCACAGGAAGCGGTGTCGCTTTTTGACGGCAAGACATTGAAGGGCTGGAAGGTCATGACGTGCGAAGCGGAGGTGGTGGAGGGTGCCATCCTCATCAAGAGCGGTAACGGAGTCCTTGCAGCGGAGAAGCAGTACGCAGACTTTATTTTGGAATGTGATTGGAAGCAACTTCATACGAATATGTGGGATTCGGGAATTTATATTCGATGTGAGCTGCCTCAAGGCAAATCCCCATGGCCCAAACAGTATCAGGTGAATCTGCGAAAAGGACAGGAGGGTGCGATTAGCGGTGCGGATAAGACCAAGGCCGCGAGTCTCTTTAAGAAGGATCAATGGAACCATTTCAAGTTGACGGTCAAAGGCAAGACAGCCGAACTCGAATTCAATGGCGAGAAGGCTTGGTCGCGTGATGGCATCGAACCTGCAAAGGGACATCTCTGTCTTCAGGCTGAAGTGCCGCAGGGCGGTCAGTTTCTCTTCAAGAATATTTTGCTAACGGCACTTGTATTAAAGAAATAAAGTAGATTTGCGCCATATTACGGTAGGGTATTCGATGCGCAAGGTGCGGTAACTGGAAGCTAGCTATCTATGAAAAAAAATGAAGAACTCAGAAAGCGAGCTGAAGAGAAAGTCGCCTTGTTGCCCAAGAACAGCGAACCTTTGTCGCCCGATGCCATCCAACTGATGCTTCACGAACTCTGCGTACATCAGGTTCAGCTCGAAATGCAAAACGAGGAATTACGTCGGTCACAGGCGGAACTGGATGCCATACGCACGCGTTACTTCGAGCTCTATGACTTGGCGCCAATGGGGTATATCACCGTTACCGAAAAGGGCGTGATTCTGGAAATGAATCTGATTGCTGTTAGCCTGCTTAAGGTGATCCGTAGTGAGTTGTACGCATGGCCACTCGCCAAGTTTATTTTTACAGATGACATTGATAACTTCTACCTGTTACGGAAGCAACTGTCGACAACTGTCGAACTACAACAGTGCGAATTACGAATGGTGAAGAGCGATGGCTCGATATTCTGGGCTCACGTATCAGTATCCCTCGTTAATTATTCCAACAGTGTATCGACGATGCTCATTGCATTTATTGACATCACTTCGCGTAAGCAAGTGGAGTCGGATCTTCTGGAGAGTGAAGAACGCTTTGCACGGCTTGCCGAGCAAAGCGGTACCTTCTTTTGGGATGTTGACGTACAAGGTCTCTACACGTATGTCAGCCCTGTAGTCGCAAAGGTGCTAGGTTACCGCCCAGATGAATTGATTGGGCAGTTACACTTTTACGATCTTTATCCCGAATCCGGCCGAGCGGCGTTTAAGGCAAATACCCTTGCAGTCTTCCAGCGGAAGGAATCGTTCACGAACTTTGTCAATGTATCGCAGACGAAAGATGGCCGTACCGTGTGGCTCCTCACGACGGGGCAACCCTTCATAGACACGAATAAAAATTTGCTGGGCTACCGGGGGTTCGATACCAACATTACCGAGCGTAAGCGCGCCGAGGAAGAAATCCAGAAGATAGATAAGCTTCAGAGTATTGGCACGTTGGCAGGTGGCATCGCTCATGACTTCAACAATATTCTCCAGGGGTTGTACGGAAATATCTCCTTTGCCAAAGAAGATCTGCCCAAAAATCATCCGAGTTATGATTTTCTTGTGGTAGCCGAAAAATCCATGGCGCGTGCCGTATGGCTGACCAAACAGTTGCTAACCTTTGCCAAGGGCGGTTCGCCGATCAAGGAGACGTTTAATATAAGTCCCTTGATCGAAGAGACCGCGCGTTTCGATCTTTCTGGCAGAAACGTAAAACTTGTTTACCGTCATGCTGCTGACCTGTGGCCAGTAGATGCGGACAAGGGGCAGATGCATCAAGTCATTTCTAACCTTGTAATCAATGCTTGCGAAGCTATGCCTAACGGGGGCAACCTGCATATTACTCTGGAAAACGCCGACCTCGAGGCGGGTGCTGTTTCTGTTATTAGTCCGGGCAGATATGTGAAGGTCATTGTAAAAGATGATGGCAAGGGCATAGCCCCAGAGACGATTAGTAAAATTTTCGATCCTTATTTTACCACGAAGCATTTTGGTAGTGGGTTGGGTCTAACCACGGTCTGGTCGATCATCGCCAAACATGGCGGGCATATCGGTGTTGTTTCGGAGTTGGGGAAAGGTGCGGTCTTTACCATTTATTTGCCCGCCTCTTTATCCTCGTTGCCAGTGGAAGTCAACCCACCCGTCAAAGAAATTCTTCCAGCACCTCAATTCGCAAGAATCCTTGTGATGGACGACGAAGACATGATCTGCAACCTTGTCACTAAAATGCTAACAAGTAGCGGATATTCCGTCACGACCGCCTCTGGCGCAATGGAGGCCGTCGCGCTCTACAAACAGGCATTAGCGTCTGGCACGTTTTTCGATCTCGTTATCTTAGATCTCACAATTCCTGGTGAGCCGGGTGGCAAAGAAGTCATTAAAGATCTTCAAGCGCTCGATCCCCAAGTTAAAGCGATCGTCACCAGCGGCTACGCCGATAATTTTGTGATGATCAATCCTACAGCGTACGGGTTTAAAGGCGCCATTGTCAAACCCTACATCGCCAGTGACCTGCGGAAAATTGTGTCAGAGATACTGAACAATGGTTAATGTGAAAACAAAAAGCCCGTAAACATTGATTAAAATCGCTGTTTACGAGCTTAAAAATTGGTCGGAGCGGAGGGATTTGAACCCCCGACATCCAGCTCCCAAAGCTGGCGCACTACCAGGCTGTGCAACGCTCCGAATGGTGTGAAAGAGGCGGTAGTATAGTGGTTTCTTTATCGCGTTTCAAGGGTAAAAGTAAAATATTATGAACGATGCACGCTATGCAAAGTTGGCAGATGTACTGATTGCGTATTCACTGCACATCCAGAAAGATGAATGCGTTTTGGTGGATGCTACAGATATCAACCCGGAAATCATGTTGGAGCTTGTTAAGGCAATTTCTGCGCGAGGAGGACATGCCTTTGTCAAGACCGTCAGCTCGAAAGTCATGCGTTCCCTTTACATGAACGGGAGCTTGAAGTCGTTCGAAATCATGGCTGAAAGCGATCTGGAGTTCATGAAGAAGATGCAGGGGTATGTTGCGATTCGAAATTATGAGAATTCCTTTGAGTACAGTGATGTCCCGGCTGAAAAGATGACGGCCATCCGTAAGATCATGCGCCCTGTTCTGGATTGGCGTGTAAAAAATACGAAATGGTGTGTGATCAGATGGCCGAGTCCTTCGATGGCTCAAGCGGCATCCATGAGTACAGAGGCTTTTGAAGATTTTTATTTCAGGGTTTGCACCATGGACTACAGTCGGATGAATGCGGCTGCGCAGACTCTCGTCGATTGGATGAAGAAGACCGACCGCGTGCGGCTTGAAGGTCCTAACGGAACGGATATAACCTTCTCCATCAAGGGCATCCCTGTCATCCCCTGCACGGGCGCAAATAATATTCCGGACGGCGAGGTTTTCACGGCGCCTGTTAAAACGAGCGTAAACGGGGTCATTTGCTATAATACACCGACGGTCTATGAAGGTAAAAAATACGAAAATATTGTACTGAAGTTTGAGAACGGCAAGATTGTAAGCGCAACCGGATCGGATACGCCTGGGCTGAATGCCATTTTAGATACGGACGAGGGGGCGCGCTATGTTGGTGAATTCGCCATTGGCATCAATCCGCATATTACTGATGGAATGTGTGACATCTTATTTGATGAAAAGATTTCGGGCTCGATTCACTTGACGCCGGGTGCCTCGTATGACGATGCGAGCAACGGTAATGTCTCCTCGATCCACTGGGACTTGGTTTTGATTCAGACCCCGAAATATGGTGGAGGGAAAATATACTTTGATGATGTCCTGATCCGCGAAGATGGTCTGTTTGTCATTGATTCACTTAAGGTGCTGAATCCCTGAAATTGCCTTATTGCCTTATTGCGTTATTGCCTTATTTGCCTCTGATTCCAAACTTGCTGACACTTATTGACACTTCTTAGACTTGCTGACACTTACTGACACTTCTCCATTATTCCTTGCGTTTTGAACGCTGAATTGGTTATACTGAAACAAATCGTTATATGATTCGTATACGATTAAACCCACGGATGGTTATTCCAAAAAAAGTTTAAAGAGGACGAGACATGAGAAAGTTGAAAGTCGGCATGATTGGCGGCGGCGGCGGATTTTTCGGTAAGGTTCATCATCGTGCAATTTCTTTGGATGCTACACGCGAAGTCGTGGCGGGTGCATTGCACCAAGATCCTGCAATGTGTGCAAAGTTTGCTGATGAGTGGGGTATTGTCGGCTATCCGGATTACAAGATGATGATCGCGGATTGGAAGTCGGGCAAGTTGGAGTTGGACTATGTGACCATCGTGACGCCTAATTTTTTGCATGCGGAACAGGCACTGGCCTGCTTGGACGCGGGACTCCCTGTCATGTGCGAAAAGCCGCTGAGTTATTCGATCAAGGAAGCGCTGGCGATCAAAGCCCTTTCGAAAAAGCGCAAAAAAGTTCCGTTCGCGCTTTCACACACCTATACCGGGCATCAGATGATGATGGTGGCGCGTGAATTGGTCCAGGGTGGTAAGATCGGCGATGTCCGTAAGATTGAAACCTATTATAATCAAGGCTGGCTCGCCACCTTGCTCGAAAAGACCGGACAGCAGCAGGCTGCTTGGCGTACGAACCCGAAGATGTCCGGCATTTCCGGATGTGGTGGGGATATCGGTACGCATGCGTTGATCAATGCACTCTGGACGACTGGGCTCGGGCTGAAGAAGGTATCTGCACGTTTGACCGCACTTCCGGGTCGTGTACTGGATGACGATTTCAATGTCTTCGGTCAGCTCTCAAATGGCGCCACGCTGGTCCTGACGGCAACGCAGATTGCAATCGGCAACAAGAATAACTGTGGCTTCCGTATTTATGGCAGCACGGGCTCGATTGAATGGGCTCAGGAACATGCGGAAGAGCTCCATTATTTCGATGGCAATACGCGTGTGACTTACTTCCAGAATACTCCGGTGGATGGCACGTCGGATGCGCTTAAAACGTATGGACGCATCCCGAGTGGTCATCACGAAGACTTCCTCGAAGCGCTTGCTAATTTGCATACCTCGCTGGAACGTAAGATTCGCGTGATCAAGGGTGAAAAGAATGTTCCGCCCTCTTATGATCACCCAGGTGTGGATGAAGGTGTGCTCGGCATGAAATTCCTTACGGCCGCAGTGACAAGCTCTAAGAAAAAGGGTGCTTGGGTTTCGCTCTAAGCGGTTATTCATCCATTAAATAAAAGTATTAAGGATATTATTAAATCATGAAATCTTTACCTTATTTTATTATACTTCTGCTTTCAGTGGTGTGTGTCGCGTTGAGTGTCTCGCTTGTGTTGACGAGTCGAGCCAATCAGCGTTTACAAGTAGAGTTGCAGGCGAACCAGCAACGTTTGAATAGCGGTATCTTGGGTCCGCAAGGACAACAGATTGGTAACAATCTGCTTCAGGATATGGCAACTACGGCGACCCGTAACGCGGACATGCGACAGCTTCTCGCGAAGCATGGCTATCAAATTCAGCCAGCGACGAACTCCGTTGCAAGTGCTATTGGCACGTCTAAAGCGAGCGACCTCGTAGGACAAGGCGAAAAAACAAAGTAGTATTCAGAATCGATTTCAAAAGAAAGAATCCCGTATGAATATGTCAGAGTCTTCCCGTAACACGTATTCTCCTTTTTGGCCGCTGTGTTTAATGGCCTTAAGTCTTATCATCATCTTGGGCTGGCAATTGACCGTAGGGGTGCAGCAATATCTTGGTTCGCTTCGGATGGTCGATCAACAAGCTGTTCTCGCCACTCAAGCGGCGCAAACCGAAAGCAAACTCCAATCCATGATGACGGATTTGCTGTTTTTAGCCAAGACGGATAAAGAGGCGCAGGCGATTGTTGCCAAGTATCGCATCAAGTTGAACGCGGACAAGCCTGATACGGGGGCCCCTAGCGCGGAGGCTCTTCCAACAGGCAACGCGACTAAGGCAACACCTCCAACGCGTGTGTCAGGTACAATAAAATAAGTGTCGCGCCTAAAGGCTGCTCGCAAACGGCTTATGATGTGCTTCCTGCGAGCGGAGCCATTTGCTGAGCGCCTGTCGAGTGGTAAAGTTTGCAAGCGGACAGGAGGGGACCCTCAATGCCACTAACTTTTCACAGCCCGATTCTTTCATAAGGGCATGCGATGCTCAAGGTGGCATTGGGCGTCTCGCCTCAGGGGAGGGACGAGCGTCTGCTCGTCCGGTCACGCAGACGCGTGCCCCTCCCAGAGGCGTTATTCGTCTTTCCCCATCATTCCAACATTCCCACATTCCAGTTGAAGTTTTAACCAAGCACATGTTTATTTTTTTTTGTTAGTTGACACCATACTAGTGAGTATGGTAATATAATTCAACATGAAGAAAACACAAGTCTCTGGTAGCCCCGTTCACATGTCGCAGACATTGCGACAGTGTGCCTTTGATTTATTTGTGGAGCATGGTTTTGACAATGTTAATCTGGATCAGATTGCTGCGGCGGCTGGTGTGACCAAAGGTTCGCTCTATTGGCATTATAAGAATAAGCAGGAGCTGATCCTGGCCTCCTGCCAGCACTATTATCAGACTTGGCACGCCAATATTCAGAAGTTGCTGGCGCCCCTTTCAAATCCACACGAACGGCTCAAAAAGACGATTGCTTACAGTGTGGACAGCTGCGTTATTGATAAGCGCAATCGTGTTTTCACCACCGCTATTTTTACCTTGATGCAAGAGAATGATGCCGTGCGGGATAGCTGGGCACAATTTTATTCAACCGTTCGTGAGTTTTATATCGGACTCCTGTATGCGGTAAAGCACGCAGAGTCTTCGACCTCGATGGATCATGTCCGCCGCGATGTTGATTTGATGCTGGAGGCGATGGAGGGACTTAAAATTCGCGCGGGCTTTGAAAAGCAAATGGTCGATCAATCAGAGCGACTGGTGATTTCCGAGAGTCTGCTGAGCATTTTTAAAGGATAGCATACTATTCAGTATGGATAATAAAGGGGGAAACATGCAACACGTATCACGAAGGACATTTGCAAAGGCTGCGTTTAGCGCCCTTGCACTGCCGACGATTATTCCAGCGCGTGCGCTTGGAAAGAATGGCGCAATTGCGCCAAGCAATCGGATCACGATTGCAACTATTGGGTTAGGCGACCGGGGTGGATCACACATCAATTCCTACATCGGTATGTCCGAGGTTGAACTCTTGGCGGTGTGCGATATTTATAAGCCTTCCATTGCTAAACAGTTGAATCGTATTACAACCGCACAGCCTAACACGAGTTGCAAAGGATATCAGGATTTTCGAGAAGTTTTGGCTCGAAAAGATATTGATGCGATAACGGTTACGTGTCCTGAAAACTGGCATGCCTTAATGTCCATCCTCGCCATGCGGTCTGGCAAGGATGTCTATTGCGAGAAGGCTTTATCTCTTTCCGTTGTCGAGGGACGCGCGATCTGTAATGTGGTCAAACAGACGGGACGCATCCTGCAAGCCGGCACGCAGCAGCGCTCGGATGCGCGCTTCCGTCAGGCTTGTGAACTGGCCCGCAATGGGTATCTTGGGAAGCTGACGGAAGTCTATGTTTCCGCGCCGAGCGGAAAACGCATGCTTAAGTTTCCCACGGCAGAGATTCCTGCTGATGTGGATTATGATCTGTTTTTAGGGCCTGCTCCGTATAAGCCTTATCGCCAGAACATCTATAAATACAATTGGTACTTTTTGACCGACTATTGCGCTGGATGGATTCAGAGTTGGGGTGTGCATCATCTCGATATCGCGCTCTGGGGTGCACCTGCTTTGGGACAAAGCACCTTGGCCATTTCAGGGAAAGTCGGTTTTCTGCCCGAAGGTGACGCAGATGTCTGTTTCGATTGGGATATCACGGC
>SERZ01000710.1_pt1 | contig 21659 bp, 21 predicted proteins | sample 3171461 | NCBI WGS metagenome assembly SERZ01 (sample SAMN06051861, study PRJNA518727) | freshwater metagenome | biome: subpolar coniferous forest; feature: holomictic lake; material: water; isolation source: holomictic Lake 227, 6 m depth | place: Canada: near Kenora, Ontario | collected... | reverse complement strand
TGGGTATGACAAAAGTTTGTCATGCCCCGTAATTTGAGCAGAGTTATTTGCGTATCCACTCAAGTGTTCACTGGACAAGTGGGCATAACGCAAAACCATTGTTAAATCCGCCCACCCACCTAATTCTTTCAAAACGTGTAATGGTGTTCCGTTTTGAACGTGCCAACTCGCCCAAGTATGCCGTAAATCATGCCAGCGAAAATCAGAAATTCCAGCGCGTCCTAGGGCGTTACGCCATGCGTGATTATTTGCCCGAGTTACAGGATTTCCTTTGTAAGTAAAAACATAAATTTCATTTTTCCCAATCTGGGAACGTACAACTGCCAAGGCATCGTCGTTGAGTGGCACAGCAATCGCTTTTTTGCTTTTTGAGTTTTCAGCGTCAACCCATGAACAACGTCTTTGTAAATCAACTTGTGACCATTTTAAATTCACAACATTACTTTCACGCAAGCCAGTTGCCAAAGAAAAGCGAGCCATTGCTGCTAAATGCTCGGGCAGTTCTTGAAATAACCGATTAGCTTCTTGTTTGGTAATCCAGCGAATTTTTACATTCTGAATTGGCAGCATCTTCACATTAGGAGCTGTTTCTAGCCATTCCCAGTCTTTTGTTGCTGCGTTCAAAATCGCTCGAATAAGCGCAAGCATTCTGTTAACTGTGCCATTACTTGCACCTGTAGATTGTTTATGTTGTTTAATCAGATCAATTTGATCACGGTTAATTTCATCAAGCCGCTTGCTACATAAATGTTGGTTTAAATAACGCAAAATTTCCTTATCGGTTTGTAGGCTTTTTTTATGCCCACTTTCGTTAAGCCAACGGACAACTGCCTCTTGCCATGTGTATTTGGGCTTATCCCCCAAATTTTTTACTCGCCACGATTCGGCTTTTAAGCGGTCGTGCAATTCTTGGGCTTGTTGCTTGTTTTCAGTCCCAGCAGACTGGCGTATTCGCTGTCCATTTGGATTGATGAAGTCGATGTACCAGTTGTTGCTTTTGCCGTTTTTTTGTTTGTAGATTGCCATGATGTTTGTTGCTCCATTGTTTTACCACCATCAATCACTCTCAAACCTTCCCGTGATTGAATATATCGCCCACTGACATAATCAGCAAGATGCTCACGAATAAACACCCAGCGTTTTCCTACTTTTCGTGCTGGTATTTCGCCGCTAGCAGCTTTTCGTTGCAGTGTACTTGCGCCCATTTTTAAAAATTCAGCCGCTTCTTTAATATCAAATGAAACCATTTTGTTACCCCACCAGATTTGCGTTGGATTGCATTACCACGCCATTCGCATCAAACGTATTGCCGTGATTGCAAAAATCGACAAATTGCCGTGATAACTGGCTCACCGCATAAGAAATCTCAGCCCATTCGTTAATCAGCTCAACAGGCGCATTACCGCTTTCGTCTGCCAGATACAACGCGCTTTTAATATCGTGAATGGCTTCAACAATGGTGCTAATACTATCTTGGTGCTGCTTAATGACTCCGTTTTCGTGATTCAATAAATCGCGGGATTGTTTCAAATCGGCTTCCTGTTTTTGCAAACTTTCAATTCGATATTCCAGCTGGTCAATCTCAATTTTTTTCGCGTTTAGGTCTTTGGTCACGCCGTCTTTGATGGCTTTTGCCTGCTCTTTTTTGAGCTTTTCAAGTGCGTCTTGAGCATCCAATGCTTTGCGTTCGGCTTGCTGAATTGCGCTAGAATTTTCGAGAATTAAATTCGCCCGTTCCGTTGCCAGTTGTTCACTCACTCCCGCTGTAATTTGTGCGGCGATTGAATTACGCAAATCATCACTTTGTTGCTTGACGGCGTTCAGCGTTATTTGCTTGAAGTCGAGTTTTTTAGTCGTTTCAATCAGGCTGATTTGCAAGGTGTCATTTTTTAATTTCCATTCATTTGCCACATCTTCAACATACTTCGCGCCGATTTTTTTGCCTTCGGCTAAAGCACGAGCGATGGCTTCTTGCCAAACTTCAGGCTTCGCTTCATCGGGAATTGACGTTAATGGGCGAAGTTGCGATTCGGGAATTTGCAATCCGCCAATTGGCGGAAGGAAACTTTCAATTCGTGCGGCGGTCGCTAATCTGTCCAGTTGGCTGAGGCTGTAATTCCACTCCTTTTCGCCATACTCTGCCCAACTCGAGAAACCTAATGCCCGCCAACCTTTGCGGTCACGCATTTCAAGCAGCATCGAGCGCATCACGCTTTCCAGCGATTTAAGTTCGGTGTGTTTTGTTATGGCTTCTTCGTGAGTCATGTCTGGCAAAAACTGTATGTCATGGCTCATGTTCAGCTCCTGATAATGTCGTATTGTTGTTTGTTCAAACGAATTAAATCCGTGATGCGCTGGCGAATTTCGATGCGGGGTAATTGTTGTTTTTTGCCGTTATCAATAATTTGATTGATGCTGGTTTCAACACCGATAACTGCACTTAACATTTCGTCACTCATTTCCTTAATGGGACAGCCAAACGCTTTTTTGATTTCGCTACTGATAAAAATAGCAAAGCCATTAGGGCTTGATGACGTAATGCCATCGCTGCCGACATACGCGGCAAATTCGGTGATTTTGGCTTTGCGTTCCAGGTTGGCGCGGCGTGACAAATACCGCACCACGCCTTCTTTTTCGATTTGCTGTAGGGCTTTTTGTTCTGCACTGATGACTACAATTTCTTTTTTGCTCATGATTTTTCTCCGTCGATGACCGCCCACCCAATGCTGAATGGGCAGTCTGTGGATGGTTAGGCTTGTTTGATTTCGTCTTGGCGATTGCCAACCAGCTCTTTCAAATCCGCTTTCACTTTTGGTGGCATTTCGTTAAGTAACGCCGCAATGTCACCGACGGTTTGACAGTTTTCAATTTTGACAATCCATGTGGCGTAAGGGTCTGGCGGCGTAGCATCAACAAATTCGAGTTCGACTGGCGGAGCAGATTCGGGTTGGTAATAAGTGGGTTCTGGGTTGTCGCCAATCAAATCCTCAACACTGCGGGATTTTGCGGCGGGTTTTTCAAACCACTCGTCTGCGGTACTCATGCCATCTCGAATGCTGGCGTAGATTTTTCGTAAATTCGCTACCTGCGCGGGTTGCACCGCATCCATTCTGCGTTGAATTCGCAGTTCAATTTGTTCTTTGCTCACACCAAAGGCTTCAAAGGCTTCAACCAAACGCTTGATGGCTTCAGGCGTGACATCAGCGGTGGTAACTAGCGTTCGCTCACATTGCGCCACCGCTGCTTCGGTCACATCGCTGGGAATAATTGCCAAAATGCAGCCGCGTAATCGCCGTGCGCCTTGATTTGCCACCATCTCGTAAATATCACGCGGGTCGGTGAGTTTTTTCACCCCCTTGCGAGTGTGCAATTCATGAGCGACATGAAACGTCACTTCACGGCGGGTGTTGGTTTCAACGTCCCATGCAAACGCTTGGACAGTGCTTTCACCTGTGCGTTGTTCGAGTTCTCGGATACCAAATTGAATGTTGCCCCACTGTTGAGCAATCGCTTCGGCGAGCCGTATTGACGCGCCTGAAACATTTGCCCCACCTCTAGCAAATTGATACACCGCGCTTTCAGCGAGCGATTGCCGCGTGCAGGCGTTTAAAATTCTGTCCATCGCCCCACGTTGATTACGCGGATTCATACTGGCAATCATCATCGCCGCTTGGACTTCCGCAACGGCACGATTTTGGTCTGTTTGCGCCATCGGACTTGAATTCGATGTGGTAGTTGGAAATTGATTTAAGCTCATGATGTTCTCCTTAGTTTGTTTGTGAAAACGCCCATGTGGGCAATGGTTTTAAGGTTTCGATGTTGTTGGAATAACCTGCGTATTCGCCCGTTTTCAAACAGTGTCGGTAAATCGCTAATGCCCGTTGATACTCGCACCGACCACGTTCAATGTCGTCGTCGCAAAGTTCATAAATCCCAACCAAATACGGTGCGGATTTTTCGACCGCGATAAAAATAAAGCTGTTCGCATCCATGCTCGCCGCGTTGGCGCAATCCAAGTACCAAGCCGCCTGCATGGCGTATTGATATTTGGCGACCGCTTTGTGAAAACCGTTTGGGCTGGCATCTTCAGTCGTTTTCAAATCGGCGATAATGCCTTTGCGATACCAGTCCAGCTTTGCCTTTGCGCCAATGCCTTCAATTTCGGTGTAAATTTCGAGTTCCGCCATGCCGAATTTGAGAATCGTTGCCGCTGAACTGTGATTCTTGACCGCTTCCGACATCTTGCAGATTTGTTCAAACTCGTCGCTGCCTAAAATCACCCGTCCTTCGGCTGCTAACGCCGCTAATTCCTCTTTGCCCGCGTTGGTTCGTTTGTTGATGCTACTCGGCGCGACGGCGTAGTTTTTGGTGAATTCAACGGGTTCAAGCGTCAAGGTGTGAACAGCTGTACCGATTTGCATCGCTTTGGTTTCAATTCGCGGCGAAGTCTGCGCGTGTTTAAAATGCGCGGGCGATTGCAGCAATAGCTTCATCCCTGAACAGTTCATTTCTGGGCGGTCGAAATAACCGACGGCGGTTGGGTTTGCTGCGAGTTTTTCTAATACGTTCATTTGTTTGCCTTCATTGCAAAAGTGATTTTTCTTTTTAGCCGCTGGTGCTTCGACCGCGCTATCTGGTTGCCGTGTAGCCCTGAAAAATAGGCGATAGCAGCTAACTCTAAAAAAATGATGAATGTCATAATGACCATGTCGATTCCTAAAAAATGCGCGAAGATTAAACCGCGCCAAGTGTGGCGTTGCCGCCGAGGACAGCTCTTTAGGAGTTGTGTTTAGTCGAAATACGCATCATCAAGCCATACTTTTTCAAATAGTTCTTTAAGCGTCTGGCTTGTTGTTTTTTCTGTTTTTGTGACATAATCCGCCCTGTATTTTTTACAAAAGTTTTTGTTGAAGCCCGCACTGTGTCCGCAGTTGTGGGCTTTTTCGTTTCAATCGTGCCGTTCATATCGGTTAATCCTCCCGCTCAAAAATGAGCGCACTAAATCCGAATCTAGTCGGCGTGTTAATTTCAACTGCGCGGCGTGCTTGTTAAACCATGCGTCAATCTCCTGTTCTGGGTAGGTTAAAACCGCTCGTTTCATACCTGCTGCTCGTTGCACTTTGCTGGCGGGAAAGTCTGGGAATTGTGCGATGTAGTGGTACACGCTGGACTCGTGCGTGTTGTGCCGATGGGCAATTTGCATCCGCGACAAATAGCCGCTGTTGATTTCTGTCATGTTTAAATTCCTCCTCGTAAGAGTTTTTTGATTGCTGAAATTGCCGTCCGCCTGATTTCGGGGTCGGCATCTGGTTTGGGTAACGCTTTCATTTCGTTACCTGCTTTACATCGGGCTTGAAACGCCCGTTGTTCTTTGGTCAACCCATCGCCGCAGTAAGCTAAAAATTGCGGCAGTCTCGGCACATACGGCGAACCGCTTTGCTTACATTGCTCAATCCCCTGCGCGATTTGAGGCATGGTTAATTTTTTAATTTCCATAAACCATTGCCCGTTGGGTTGTTCGCTGTATTCGTTCGTCCATTGCGAGCCGTAAATTTCTGCCATCGCTGACCACAAATAAGCGATTAACTGGTTATCAACCTCGGTTTTCGAGGTAGTCAAATTCGCTTCCGCCTGCGCCGACGGCAAATTCACCGATGCCTGCGGCTTTTCTGACTCGTTCGGCGGGGGATAGTTTTTTAGGTGGTTGCCGATGTGTTCCATTGTTGCCTCCTGTGGGTTGTTTAACATTGTTGCGTTCTTCAAATTGCTTACGCATTCCGCCTTTTGGTGAGCAATACGCTCTCAAAAAATCTTCTTCCGAGTTGGTGCATCGAACCCAATACTTATCCGTACACGCCCATTCAAAAACTTCACGGTGTAATGCGTTCAGTTTCGTCCCCGAATTTTCAAAATTTTCGGTTCGCGTAGTAGTGCTTTTACTGTTAATTGGTATTACTGTTATTGGTGTTACTGTTGAATGTTGACCGTCGTCAACGGGGTGTTGATTCTCGTCAACGGGGGTGTTGATTTTCGCCAACGGGTGTTGATTCAAATCAACGGGGGTCGAAGGTAATATTTTGAATCGCGTAATGTCGTAATAAAGCGGTGTTGTTTTGACATAAAGGCGACAATCATCGTTACTTTGAAACGTATCGATAAGCTCTAACAATTTAAGTTTTTTAATTCTTTTTGATACAGAGCTTTTATCGTTTAGCCCAAGCAAAGGCATCTCGGCAATCAAATGTTTGTAACTAAGCCAAGTTTTACCTTCAAGTTGTGTCGCCTTTGGGTTTTGTTGCCAGTCGTAAATGTAATCAAGCAAGCACCAATCAACGACATCTGTTTTTTTAATAAAGCCCGCGTTAGCAATGCCAATCTGATTGATTGCTGAAATTGTGAATTTCATTCATCACCTCGCGCCGCGTCAATCAGTCGATTTCGCAATTCGCGTCCTTTAATACCGTTCCATTTACCCACTAACGCTTTGTGAGCGTTACGTCGGTCAATTCCGTTGCTAAGACAAAAAATATTCATTGTTGTGCCTTGCATCACGAAGCCTGCTCGTACCATTCTTAGGTCAGTAGGTGTTTTGTTTTGTTGCATCTTTTGTCCGTTATGTTATGTTTGAGATAGTTACGCGATGGGCGTAACGTGCGAACATAATAGTTCTCAAAACGCGAAAAGTAAAGTGGGGATTTCTCAATATGAGTAAAAAAAGCGCAAATGAAGTTATAGACCGTCTGCAAATTGCATTATGTCTAAATTCTGATAGTCAGCTGTGTAGAATGTTGAATGTAAGTCGTTCAACGTTAGGAACGTGGAGGCAAAGAAATTCCGTGCCTTATTCATTTTGCATAAATATCGCAGAGGAAAAGAACATCTCGCTAGACTGGTTATTAACTGGAGAAGGGGAAATGCTGAAAAATAGCGGCAGGAAAGAGATTAAGGAGGATGAAGTTGTGGTGAAGATAAAAGCTCTGCAAATTGCGGAGCTAATTGATTCTCTTAATCAGCAACAACAAAATGAAATTTTTTCTGTCATTGCAGAAAAAAAACGAGTTAATGAGTTGGAAAATTTTGTAAGAGAGATTCAACAAGAAAGACGGCGGACGGCATGATGCCTGCTGTTGAAAAGCCATAGCCAGTCAATTTGACTGGCTATGGCTGGACGCATGTCTTATTCCTACTTAGTCAGTAGCTTTTTTGTCACACAATAGCGGAGTTGTTATTGCGCGACTAATAAACATCATCGTGACTACCAATATCCACCAAAACAATAATGTCATTTTGAATGATAAACGTACAAACAATTCGATACTCATGCGTTATGCTGCACGAATAAAACTCACGCATTTTGCCATTTAATTTGTGCGTTTTTAATGATGGCTCGAACGGGTCAGATTTCAGTTTTTTCAACACATCGACATATTTATCAACCAAATCCGTGTGTTTTTTGAAAAACTTACGTTCTTTACGTTGATAACTTTCGTCTTTAACTAATTTCATTTCTTAAATTTTGAATGTATATGTCTACGTCTTCTATTTCAGTAAAGCCAGAAAAATCACCTTGTTTTATTTTTGCCAGCGTCTTTAAACACATTTCAGGATCAATCTTGAATTCTTCTTCGTGTTGCAACTGCCTTAATTTTTCTTTAAATGCTGAAATACCTTGTTGAATAAAAGAAGGCGGTAAATTGTCAGGGATTTCAATTGTAATCGTTGTCATCATTTTTCTCCGTCATTACACAAACATTTGTTGCCACAACACAGATTTTTCAATCGGTTTATCACCAAGGAAACTTCCGCCCCACGCTGAAAAGTAACTCAGTTTTTTTTGATTACTATAGATGAATCAGCATTTATCTTTTGTTCAAACCAAGAATAAGTTAAATCGAGCGCACTTGCCCACTCTATTTTTGGATGCCAGTTTAAGAACTTTTTGGCACGACTAATATCCAGAATACTGACTGGAGTATCAACAATTCGTCCTGATAATCTAGTTACTTCAAATGAACCATGAATTTTTGTGATGCTGGCAATTACCTCATTTAGTGATCTACCAACAGAACTTCCAATGTTATAAATGCGAGGGATATTTGAATTAGTAATTTTTGCGGCAGCCAAAATAGCATCGATTAAATCTTCAATGTAAATATAGTCACGAATAACACTTCCATCTCCCCAAATTTCAACGGGCTTATTTTTAAGCACAGAATCAATCATCGCAGCAACTACCCCTTGCCCTCTAACCAACTGATATGCACCAAATGGATTCGCCACGCGCAGAACTACTGAATCAAGATTAGATTGTAATCGATGAAGTGCTAAATATTTTTCAATAGTTAATTTGACAATGCCATAAGAACAAATTGGTTCGTTTCTAGCGTCTTCTGGTGTTGGCACGGGAACGTTATTGCCATAGACGGTTCCACCAGAGGACAAAACTATCAACTTTTGAACATTTTTTTTACTGCACAATTCTATTAGTCGTAAAGTACCAATTAAATTTTCTTCAACGTCTAAGATTGGTGATTCGTTTGATGTCGCAGGCGTAACCGTACTAAGAGAATGGACAACAAATTCGGCGTTTTCTATTGCGACTTCTAAATCAGCTTGATTAAGAAAATTTCCCTCAATCCATCTGCAACCCTCTAACACTTCGGGGAAATTGGCTTTTCTTCCAAAAGCAACAACATCATGACCTTCCATCACTAATCGACGACAAAGATTAGTTCCAATAAATCCACCTGCGCCAATAACCACCCAACGATCCGCCATTAAATACCCCTTAAATAAAGCATTAGCTAACCCATTTTATTGAAGACGTTTTAATATAAAATTTCTTATTATAATCAATTAGGTGAATTGTTATTTCATCACCAAAGTCTTCAAATTCCGAATCAACTTTTATTTTAAATGCACAACTGCCATTGCCAATTTTTGCATCTAATAAATCTTGTCTAAATTGGTCGGCTACTCCTGTACCGATAAATCCATTCGTGCAATGCAATGCAATAATAACTTTATTAAGTGGATTATATTTATCCAATACCCAGCCCATAAAATAACCATCTCGGTATTCATCAATACTATTTGCAAATTGTTCCTCAGAATCGGAGTAATTAACATACTTGCTAATTTTTTCAATTTCCCGAGCTTGATGGATAACAGTTTGAAGTAATATGCCAATCATTTTCGAATGATTAAGTTCAACAGATTTAGGTTGTATGCTAGATTTTTCCAAAATTGGCTGATGCTGCGACTTTAAGACATTATTCACAAAATCCAAATCTTCCATGTACATGGAGCCAGTTTCTTTTTGATTTATTTCCAGTAAATTTGAAATCCAGTATTCTGGCATTAAATTTAAATCTATACGGTCTACTGGAAATAATTTATCAAATACGCTGGGTAAAATTGGTTCTTCACTCTGCCTGTTAAATAAAGCTCGAAATAATAATTCCTCTAAAGAGAGCTTTTCATTAACACGAACGGAGTCAATATTGATTTCAAGTTTTATACGGGCGAAAAAATCCTTAACAACATCCGTCACTGCATCGAAATTAAATACACTTATGTTTTTAGGAAAGAACTTAAACCATAACTCGAGGTATTGTCTAAAATTTACAGGATACTTTTTAAAGTATTCTGAAAACGGTAAAATGTCACCTGAATATATTTTATGTTTTATTCCCCATTGATAATAAGCAGACATAATCCATGACTCATGATTGCGAACATAAACAATAATCTGAACGTTAATCCCGATGCTAATTAGATTTTGAAGAACAGGGGTAATCATTTCGGGTTGATGAAAAAAAGATTCATTACTCCATATTGCTGTATGGCAATTATGGGATTGTATTATTGTGATAGATTCTTTTAGAACGTTACTTAGTTGATTAGTTATCTCAGCCTGTTCCATTTCAATAAAAGCAGCATGCTTCAAATCTGTAGTTTGCCAGTCGTACAGCAAAACTGGTGAATACTCAAGAGTTAAGCCTAAATACCAAAATCCAAGAGTTTTTATTTCACTTTGTATGTTATTAAGGCTTTTCTGAATAGAGCTAGTGCCTGTTTTTGCACAACCAACGTGGCACACTAAGCGAAATGGAGAAGTCTTGACTTTCATTCTGAGTAACGCTGTGAAATCGGGTTATAAACCGTTGACCATTCATAACCAGCCTCTTCGCATATTATAGTAATAATCCGTTCTATTGCATGCAAAACACTACCATCATATGGTACAGGTTCACGTGTAAAATCAGCCCATTGCCATTCTTTGTTAAAAAATGGTATCAGTGCTTTTGTGCGAACCCAAAACATATTGCCAGTTGGATACTCTATAAATTCTGGCAAAGATCTATCAATTTTCAGACTATTTAATAAATCCGTTGCATATTCTTTATTCTTTCCCCAATTTGGTAAGCAGGGATCCTCCTGAAAAAATAAGCCCATTTTTGGTTCCTTCTCAAAAGCATTCAAAACTGTATTCAATACCTCGCCACTTTTACCAATTAGTGTATTTAAAAGAAATTGCTGCCATTGTTTTACAACTTTTTGCTCTAATTCTTTTGTATTTTTAAGATGAAAATGACCAACAACATCAAATTTTGAAAAATGCTCATTAAACATCATGATAAAAGGAGCAATGTCACGCCCTCTATTTGGTACAATCAAAACGGTAACATCTAACGATAATGCGCTAGCAGCATTCACGATCTCTTTCACCTTGTCTTCTTTGTCAGTTGTAACAAATATCGATATTTTTTGCCCCAAGTTACCTAAACTTTTCAATAAAACTGTTAAACCAGCTGTGTTATAGGCGTGAATGTGTAAAGCAACTGATAGATCACCTTCCCATTTTTTGGTTAACTCTACTTCTCCGACGTATAAGACTTTATGTGTTAACGGCGATAAATCTTTTTCCAAAAGTAATGTAAGTGGTGTAATCGTACATAAGCTTTCGTTGTCGCTTTCTACCGCTAACTGGGTCATTGCAATTTGATCATTAAATCCCACACGGCTTTTTGCAGTTCTAATACCTCTCGCCCAATTTGCAACATAAATATACTCTGGCGACATATTTAAAATAGGGGTAGGAAATGCGGATTTAAAAAATGTTTCATCAAGCAAACGCAACTGCGTTAGATGGTCACTTTCTACGTTAATTTTATTTTGATGTTCTTTTGCAATCATGCACTCGTCCCATACAAAATCCGCATAACTGGCAAAGGATAGCCGTTCTTTTATAGATTTATCTATTTGAGTTGAGCGACCTTGTTTTTGTTTATCAGAAAAAGTCATTATTGATTTTGCAGCAGCATGACAATCCAAATACGGTGCAACATTTCCCACTTTTGGAAATTCTTGAATAAATTCCGCAAAACCAGTACCGCCCTCAAAAACAACTATTGGCACATTGGCATTGACAGCATCTAGTGCTACGTTTGGAAACGGATCTAAGCGCGATGATAAAAAGAAAACATCTGCTAGCTCAAAAAATACGTCCAAATCATCAGTTTCTTCAAAAAAAATGACATCACTCTCTAAACCGCTCTGAACAATCTGCGATTTTAGCCAAACGGAGTAACCCAAATCCGTATCAGGTTTGTAACCGCCGCCCACCCAAATAAATTTAGTTGGTTTATCAGTAAGCTCTTTGCATAGACGCGCTGTTTCAATAAAGTATTCAACACCTTTGCGAATTTGTACCCAGCCACATCCAAGAACAATTATCGGCTTTTCGTCAGCCTCTGAAATGCCGAGTTTAAAAAGAATATCTTCGACTGAATAATTATTACCTTTGTTACCTGTTGGAGGAAAACAACGTCCTTGATGCCTAACGGTAATATTATTACGCGAGTTACCAAAAGGCTTTTGACTCAGCTTATCAGCACTTAACTTGACCGATTCTGAAGGGAAAACGATTCTGTTCGCAGCAAGTAGCATTGTCAACATGTCTGATCCCATGTAATCGGCATATTCATGAACCAAAGCCACCGTTGGCACTTTTTCCTCATATAAGCCTGTAACTACGGGTAAGGTACAAGCAGAATTTAAAATAGCCACATCTAATTCATAACGTATCTTTAACTCTCGTACCAACCAAAGATTATCAATCCTGTCTCCAAAAGTGTTTATAGTAGCGACACTTGATTTTACAAAATCTTCTGTCAATTCACCGTTTTTACCAAGCCAACTAATGACATTGGCGCGAGGCATCAACTGTTCTAATAATCTAAGTCCAACTATCGGTGCGCCACTTCGAGACGCTTCATGACATACAAGCAATATCGTTGGTTTATTAAAATCAAATTCGATATGACCATTAGTTATATATTGTGCGGGTTCAAATTTACCTTTTCGCCCCTCATTTCTACCATTGGAAATGTAATGACAAAACGAATTCGGAATTTTGCCAACTAAATCTGGATATTTACTTAAATAATAATCTGTACTGAAACTAGAATTTGGGTCTAATTTCAACAAATCGGATTGGCAATAAAAATGAGCAATGTCAGAGAGACCGTTTGGCATTATCTTTTTATTTTTACGATGGTAAAAAACTTGATTAAATTCACCAGATTCAACGATTGGAGTAATCATTCGTTCTAAGTCTTGTTTGCAACTAATACGCAAATTCGGCTCATGAGTTATGTAGTGTAAAAACGGTGGCACTGGTGATTCTCTTGCATCGGAATAACAAGATAAATACAGCATGTCATCAAAATGAGCATTGGCGGATTTTTTGTTGCGCCAACCAAATGATAAAAAATGCTCTTGGACACTAACACCTTCTAAATCAGTTTGTAACAAAGAACAGTACCAATCTTCATCAAAATACTGACTTTCACACACTTTCATTGCATCTAATTTAAGGATTTTTTTGTTGAAATATCTCTTTTCCTTAATGCCTACGTCAGCATAATGCACAAAACAATCTGAATTAGATAATGTCACAAAGTCTTTGTTGATTGAGCGGTAATCGTCGACATTAAAACTCGGAAATGGTCGTAATCCTTTCTCTGCACCCTCAAGTAAAAAGTGTTTAATTGCCGCTTTTATATTTAAATACTCTCCAGTTTGATGTGCATAATACGCACAATCAAATAGATTAGATTCAAATATGATATTAGTAAGCTTGTTCAAATCATTTTCATCCCCTAGGCAAGACGAATACTTATCCGATACTTTTTTATCTTTCGAAGACTTGTTAGCCGAAACGCTACTATTGTGTTTTATGCTTGCCAAAGTTTGTGTAATCGCTGTGTCTAATTGACTCATTCTTAATCCTAAAATTACTGTAAAAAAGGTTTTTTAGCTAATTACTAAAAAACTTCCGTCATTTGTCTATGTTTATCGCCTTGAATTCGGGATCAGTCATAAATCGCCGTGCGTAAAGCATTCACATCTTGAGGTCGAAGGCGCATGGGCATTTTTCCTTCTCAAACTTCAATTTGTTTAGCTATAAATTCGCGCATATCGTCATTTTCAACACGCTGATAAAGTTCCAAGACGGGCAACGTTAAATCAATCGAGGTAAACGTAATGTCATCATCAATGTAATAATATGCCGATTGCCAACCTTGCGCTTTGCGAAAAACTTCAATTTCGACCCGATCTTGTTCAATTAAAACGTATTCTTCCAAACTGGGAATGTTCTGATAAACAAGACGTTTTAATGTTTTATCAAATTTACGAGTTGAATTGGATAGCACTTCGATAATCAAACGGGGCGATTCTTCAAAATGACTATCGCCATCACCTTTTGTGCAACTAACGACCACATCAGGATAAAAGTATTTTTTGCCATTATCTGCCCGCACTTTCATGTCGGAGCTAAAGGCTTCGCATGGTGTATCTTTCAAGTGATTAGCAATCGCGACTAACGTGTTAGTGGTTAATCTTTGATGACTTCGACTCGCACCTGCCATCGCAAAAATTTCACCATCAAAGTATTCGTGTTTGGTCTCTCTCACTTTCTCGCCTTCGAGATAATCTTGTTCGCCGATGTAATCAGGTTTGTAATTTGGAAAACTCATAGTTAGCACTCCATTAGTTTAAGTAAATTATCGACACAATTCGTTCGATTAAAATCCTTTTCAATCAAGGTGCGAGCAGCTCGTCTAATAACTTGGTTCTTTTCAGAGATTGATTTTAACTGTGCGACCAATGTTTGCGCTAATTTATCCGTATCAAAAAACGGCACAGTGATACCATTTTCACCCGTTTTAATGATTTCTGTAACGGGGGCGGTATCTGATGCAATGACCAACGCACCACACGCCATCGCTTCCAGCATCGACCAACTTAACAAAAATGGGTACGTTAAATAAACGTGAGCTTTTGAGACTTGAAGCGCGGCAACATATTGTTCCTTCGGCAAGAAACCTGTGAAATGGACGCGCTGTGGATCTAATTTAGCCCCCACTTCAGCCAACATTTTATCCTGCCAACTCGTGAAATCATTCGGTTCTGAACCATAAGAAGCTTCGGCAGCTCCTATAATCACAACATGAGCATTGGGACGTTTTTTTAATACCGCAGGAAGTGAACGCATAAATTGGTGAAATCCCCGCACGGGTTCTAATGAACGCGCCGCATAAGTAATCACTTCATCACCAGGATGCAAAGTGACATTTTTGTTGGCAATCTGAAAAACCGTATCGGCATTTGGTTTGAAATAATCGGTATCAATGCCATCATGAATCACTTCGATACGATGACGCAAATGCTCAGGATACGTTTGACGTTGCCATTCCGTAGGCGAATAAGCCGCATCGGCTTCGGCTAACGCATTCAGCATCACGGTATTTTTCAATTTCATGCGCTGTAGAGTTTCTTGTGAGTCGTCTTTAAATTCAATATCGAAATTAAAATCTTGCCCTGTCGCACGGTAATAATACTCGCAATACACCACGAGTTTGGCATCAGGAAAAATATCCCGAATAAACAGTAATTCGCCCCAACCTGGATGTCCAATAATGACATCGGGAAGCCAACCTTTTGATTTCAAACGCTGTGCGGCATCCGCCACCGCTTCACCGCGTAATACTTTGGCTTCCATCTCGCTTAATAACGGGTGAATATCCGACTGCGTACCATGTTGAAAACGATACGGTACAACGCCTACACCTTCAAATGAACGCCCTGGGGGTTGCATCAATGCCAATAGCTCATTACCCGATTGCTCAATCAAATGTTGCGCCAGTTGTGCAAATTGCGCGGGGAAATTTTGATGAATAAAAAGTATTTTCACAAGTTCACGGTCTCACTGAATGTCTGGGTGGAATGGCTAAACCTGCATGACTGTAACGGTCGAGGTTCAAATTGTAGTTGTAAAAAGGGTCATGCGTAAACAAAGCAGTCCAATTTTTACGCATATAACTTTTTTCACGTTCAAAACGCGCTTGTTGTTCAGGCAATAAATCTTTGCCGCGACTAGCCGATTCTAAATGGCGTAAATAGGCGTGCGGAGTCCATAAAATACGCTTGCCTGTTGTACCAAGACGCAGGCAAAAATCAACATCATTAAAATTAACAGGTAGGTCGTTTTCATTTAAACCACCAACGGCTAAATAATCTTCTTTTCTGCACAATAAACAGGCTGCTGTCACGGCACTGACACCGCGTACACGTTGATTTAATCCAAAATAACCCGCGTCACTGGCGTGCCAATCATTGCCGATATGTCCCGCTAATCCGTGTTGCCCGAGTAAAACACCTGCGTGCTGAACGAAATCATTTCCCCAAAGTAGTTTCGCGCCCACAATGCCGACGTTAGGACGCAATAATTCACGAACCATGTTGTCTAACCAATCGGGATTTAAAACAACAATGTCGTTGTTAATCAGTGCAATCAATTCGCCTGTTGCAAACTCTACCGCACGATTATTCATCGCTGAAAAATTGAAAGCTCCCGAATGCTTTACTATCTGCACACCTTCGGATTTTAATTCATCAAAGTAGGCAAGCGTTTCGTTTTCTATCGAATCATTATCCACAACAATGTAATCAAAATTTGAATAATGTGTCGTTTTGAGCGAGGTTATGCACTGCCGCAATAATTCGCAACGGTCACGAGTCGGGATAATCAGTGTTACAGACGGCTGTATTTCAGGGATTTTCCAACAAATACGCGCAACGTGATTATCAATCTGATGCAACTGAACACCAGAACTGTGTTTCGCTAACCATTTAACCGCGTGTGTAGATTGGGCTTTGATTGTTTTTGCTTCCGCACGATGAGATAAAACCCAAGGCAAATGCTTAACTGTTTCACGATTTGGCTCACCCAGAATAGTCATTAAACTGGCAAACCAACCGCTCGTATCACTTAATTCGTCAACGTTAAAGTCCTGCAAAAACGTTGTGCGCGTCATGAATAAATCTTGCAATGCGTTGGTATGCAAAAACAAATCAATGTCGAAATTGGGCTTAAACCAAGGCATGCGTCCATTCTGTGAATCAGGCATATCCGTATCGCTATAAACGATTTGCACTGCCGCCTCTACAAACGCATGAATCCCTGTGGTTAACGCATTATCAGCTAAATAATCACCTGCTATTACACAGCTAACAATGTCGCAACTTGTTAATTGCTGTTGCAATACCTTATGCCATTGTGATTCGACGACAGATTGCACACGCTCATCATCGTGATAAAGTAAATCCGTCAGTCGTCCACGAACTAACGCAATCCAATTGATGTGATTTTGTCGATACAGACTTTTCAACGTGGCATCTAAATCACCCTTACCATCAATCACAATCAGTATTTTTTGATTCAGCAAAGGCAATTCTGGCGATTGTCCAAAACGTTTAAACCATTCTTGGTATGCGTCAAAACCTAACGAAAGCGGCACATAACGCTGATAACGATCAATGAGTGAATCCAAAAGCCATTTATCGTTATTTGAAATATCAAACTGATTTACCCAATGCGCGATACCCAGCTCAGGAACGAAAACTTGTAGCGGTGAACCCGCCAGTACATTTCCTTGTTTATCAAACACATTGATTTGATGAGGTTGTCCATCAGCAAACGATAAGGGCAACGTCCATTCAAACGCATGAAATCCCTTACCAATGCCTTGTTCGGCTAAATCCGTTCGATAATCCTCGGCTTTAATACAAGCTAAATCAGTACCGTTGTGACTAAAAATGATTTCTTGTGTTTCATTGGGATAAGCTGAATTCCACGCCCACCCCCAGAGTTTTAATCCGCCGTGATTTTCGACCTGTCCTAAAATTGGTTCACTTTTAGGTTGCTCGCTATGTGGAAAAACAGTGCCAGATAAATACTTATCAGTATTGGCTAAACGCGCTTCTAATCGTTCAGTTTTAAGCCATTGATTTATATTTAATGTCGCAAAAAAACCGCACTTTCGCTGCTGTTCGGTCAATGATTCAAACAGAGTTCCTAAATCAAAATCTGCCCGAACAGCTTGCAAAAATTCACCATCACCAATAATTTCAATCCACGTTGGATTATTTGCATTGATAGGTGTTGCCCAACCTAATAAGGTACGTCCCGACAACGTTAAAAGTTCGCCGTGTTTTGTTTTTTCAGCGTTCGTCATCGCTTGAGCATTTCAATAATTTGATTAACACAATCGTGAATATCGGTTACACCCGTTTTTAAATGTAATTCAGGTTGTTCGGGTTGTTCATAAGCCGACGAAATACCTGTAAAAAATTCAATTTCGCCATTGCGTGCTTTTTGATAAAGTCCTTTGGTGTCACGTTGCTCACACACTGCCAAGGACGCATCCACAAAAACTTCAAAGAACTCCGTTTGTTCAAAACAATTCCGCGCCATCAATCGTTCTTTTTGAAAAGGCGAAATGAATGACACAATCACAATCAATCCTGCATCAACCATCAAACGTGCCGTTTCAGCCACGCGCCGTATATTTTCTATGCGGTCAACATCGGAAAATCCTAAATCGCTATTTAAACCATGTCGAACGTTGTCGCCATCTAACACATAAACGTGTCGTCCAGCTTCATGTAACGCTTGTTCTGCTGCATAAGCTAACGTCGATTTCCCTGCGCCAGAAAGTCCCGTGAGCCAAATACAACAAGGTTTTTGATTTAGCGACACAGCGCGTTGCTGTTTGGTAATTTGACCTGTTTGAAAAATGATATTTTTTGACACTAAATTTTTGCCTTTATTTTATCTAAAAAATCAGGCGACCAACGCGAAAGTCCGTGCAGCATAAAACCTGATAAATTAAGTGATTTCAAATCCTCTAGTAACTCGTCGGATTGAATTGGAAAACCGTAATCAATATGTAATAGCCCCGCTATTCCATGAATAACCAACCTTAAAAAAGTTGGAATACTTTCTTCGTGCAATTCCAATCGTAGTGATATTTCATCGTCATTTTTGATTGTTTCAGTGGCATGGATTAAGTGCAACTGTGTATTGTGTTGCGGCAATTGAACTCGCAACCATTCTCGCTGAATTTTTCGATAAAGTGACGAAAGTGGATTCTGACTTACAAATGAATCATATTCGGCATTATGATTTGGAAAGCGTGCATGAATTTGAGCATTATTGCGTTTTGCTAAGGCTGATTTTTCTTGTCCAAATGAAACACTCCCTTTATGTCCAACATAAACATTTGAGGCGACAACATTTTTCCAGCCAGCTGCCGCAACACGCAGACAAAATTCAGTTTCTTCACCGTAACCACGATGAATTAAATGCTCATTCAATCCACCTAATTTTTTTAAAACATCGCGTTTGATATACAGACAAAAACCCACACCTGTTGGAATAACAAGCGGATTTTTAGAACCAAATTTAGAGAATAAATTATCCAACAAACTAATCTGCTCATTACTTGGCATTTCGTTAGATTTCATTGGTAACGGATAACTCACTAATTCACCATTATTGGTTATTGGCGTAACGGTTCCAATATCGTGTTTTGAATTTGCGGCATTGCGTAAACGGTCAAGCCAATTTCTTGCAACACAAGTATCTGCATTTAATAAAACGACATCGTTAGTGGATTCAAGGCTTAATCCTGTATTGATTGCACCCACAAAACCCACATTGAATGGACGTTCGATTAGATGAATCAAATTTTGTTGAGAATGTAATTTTAAAAGTTCTGCTAACTTTTTATCTGGCGAATTGTCGTTGATAACAATAATTCGCATCGCAGTTTTATTGCTAACTTTCGTTGCATACAGACTGTTTAAGCAACGTAATGTATCTGCCAAGCCTTTATAGACAGGAATCAAAACATCAACGGTTTCCAGCGATTGTGCCTCTGTATCAGAAGTGAAGTTACTCATTTTTGTGACATCAGAAAAATGTAATGTTCCGCGTATTGGCGAACCCCACAAACTTCCATGCTCTGCTATACCTAATCGGCAATTTGCAAAAGGAATTTGCAATTTAATATGAAACGCATTTTTGCCATTACCTACGCCGTAATTTAATAATTCTGGCGAGAGTAATTGACAAGGATGCGAAATAACACGACCGTCAATTTCAAGTAAAACTAAAAAATCCGATGCGTCGGTTGGTGAAACAATCCAGCCGTTTAAGTCATTTTCTGAGCTAATTTCAACAACACCAAAAACTGGAATGTTAATCAATTTAAAGGTTTCTAAAACAACAGGTAATCGCCAATCTTGAGGTCTAACAGACAGCCATTCATTCACGACTTGCGTAAGAATAGCCCGCACTTGAAATTCGTCATTTTTTGCTAAATCAGAAAGTTTTTGAAGGAAAAGAGATTGAAAAGGATAAAAAGCTAAGGCTTTATAAAAATCATTGGCAGCGTCTTCAAATAATTCTTGGGCTTCGTAAATACTAGCGCGTAACGCATAAGCATAAGCCAACGAAGAACCTTGTAAGCCCTGAATACTTTGTGTTGCGTAAGATTCTGCGAGTGCTAAATTTCCCGCAGAAAAACAATCCAGAGCAACTTTAAGTAATTGCTCTGGATCTGAAAAAATGAATGGTTCAGATAAATTCACAATGAACCAAAAATCAAACTAAACTAGAAACTATTGTCAATGTCGGCAACACCAACAGTTTTAATGCCACCCGCTGCATCGCCATTTGAATCGTACACAAAACTTTCAATGTTTGTAGCTTGAACTTTTGCACCGCTATCCAACGTTATTGTGACCACAGCACCCGATACATTAACTGACTTAATCGCTACAGCACTTAAATCGAGTTTATCGTTACCTTCACCACCGTCTAACTTAGTTGTAAGTTTACCAGCATAATCCGCTGCAAGTTTAATCGTGTCGATGCCTGCACCTGTGTTGATAGTATCTTTGCCGCCCGATAAAGTGATTGAATCTTTACCAGCACCTAAGCTGATACTGTCATTACCTGCACCAGAAATGACATTGAGTGCCGACGTAGATTTGCTCACGTTAACAGAAACAGCATCATCACCTAAAACAAGAGCTAAGAAGTTAGTGGCATTGATTGTTGCGCCATTGTCCATCTTGATAACTAACGATTCCACTGTAGTTGATTTGGTTGCGCTAGAATCAACAACTGCTTTACCGTCACCTGAAATAGCAGCATTAGAGGAAGTGGTCGCAGTCGTCGTGGAGCCAATGGTTCTAACACCACTCACACTGAGTTCATTCGTTCCAGTTCCACCATCAATGACAGCCTTACCTTTAAAGCCATCGGCGATTTCAAGTTTGTCATTACCCGCGCCTGTATTCACAGAGTCATTACCACCAGCAAGTACAATCGAATCTCTTCCAGAACCAAGATTGACGCTGTCAGCACCGTTGCCCGTAACTACGTTCAATGCGGTTTTTGATGCACTAGCATCAACATTAACTTTCCCCGCACTAAAATCAATAGTTTGAATATGTGTAGCCGAAACTGCTCCGCCATCGCCTGTTTTAATAGCAATAGCACCTTTTGAATCTATGGTGACGACACTTGTGCCAGTAGTGTTAACACTTAGTTCGTTGTTTTTACCTGCCCCACCATCAACAACTGTATTTCCGCCACCAGAACCAATAGCAATTTTGTCATCGCCTGCACCTGATTTTACGGTGTTGTCTCCGCCGCCTTTAACAACAATCGCGTCACCACCAGAACCTGTCGTGATTTTATTATCACCAGCCCCCGTTTCAACAGTAACATCCTTCGTTGTGGTTAACACGACGGTGCTATTGCCGCCACCTAATACGACTGTACCATCGAAGCTATCATTATTGATTTTGATGTTTGTCGGTTTATCGCCTGAAACGATAATAGCGGCAAGATTTTCAATTTGAGCATCTTTACTGACAGTAATATTGCCCCCGCTTGTAGTTGCAACGTCTACATTTGCAAGTGCCTTATTGGTTGCTGCACTATTATTACCCGTTGGCAATTCGACCACTGTTGCCTTATCGCCTGATCCAGAAAGTGCTGTCGTAATTGCCGCTACTGTTGAATCACTTAATGTCGATGTTTTTAAATTATCAGTAATACTGCTTGTTGTTTCGTCGTAATTTGCCATTCTAACCCCTAAAAAAATTTATTTTATTTACGCACATACTATAAGGCATTTTTATTATGCGTATAAAACTTTACGATGAAAAATTTTAACAGCCAACAGCCAACAGCCAACAGCCAACAGCCAACAGCCAACAAATGCACATTTTAA
>SERZ01000708.1_pt1 | contig 21688 bp, 20 predicted proteins | sample 3171461 | NCBI WGS metagenome assembly SERZ01 (sample SAMN06051861, study PRJNA518727) | freshwater metagenome | biome: subpolar coniferous forest; feature: holomictic lake; material: water; isolation source: holomictic Lake 227, 6 m depth | place: Canada: near Kenora, Ontario | collected... | reverse complement strand
TCCCTCTTTTATATCACCCTCCTGTTTTTTCAGGCAAAAACATTCGGGGCTTACTTGCGCGAACCGAAGCTCAAGCGCGGGTTATGCCATCCGGTGGCTTCAGAGTAAGCGCATCCCCCATCGGACGATGGCTGATTAATTAACTTGTGCTAATCAGGCAGCCATTGCATACGAATAATCGTCTGCATGTATAGTTGCATAGACTTCTTTAACGAGTCCATCCATGCTGAAACTCGGAGTGCAACTCCACCTCACACCTGCCCTGTCGAAAGCCTGTCATCCCCATTATTGACAAAAAACATACCAACAAGAAAAGCACTCTTATATATACTTTTTCAGTGAATAGAACAACATGAATTGAGTGCTCATAATTCCCTGATAAAGTAAAAAAACAAAAAAAATACATACCCCAAGGCGGCAGAGTTTATTTCAGCTCATAACCTTGATCCCAGAATCAGTTAAGACCCGGAAGTTCGGGAGAGTTCGCTACAAGCTGGTACTCGCCTCCCTTTGAACGCACCGAACGACTCCACATTCTTTCATAAGCGTCACTGAAAACAATCTGCTTCGAGGCGTCAGCCGTGTACCAGGCTCCCTCTTCAAACTCTGCTTCGAGTTGACCGGCAGTCCATCCTGCATAACCAAGGAAAAAGCGGATCTCCGACGGCAACATGACGCCGGTATTGAGCAGAAAACTCAGCTCGTTCTTGTCCCCTCCCCAGAAAAGCCCGGGAAGAATCTCAAGTGAGTCTTCAATGAGATCACCCCTCGAATGAAGAAAATGCACGGTATCAACCTGGACAGGTCCGCCCATGTGCAGAACTTCTTCTATCTCCTCAAATCCAGCTATGGCTTCACAAACCTTGAACTCCATAGGACGGTTCAAAATAAAACCCAAAGAACCTTTCTCATTATGCTCACACATAATCAAAACAGTCCTCTTGAAACTCGATTCAAGCATGTTGGCTGAGGCAAGCAGAAGTTTTCCGGCTTTTAGCTTGTCAAATTCGTTTACCATTCTTTTCAATCAGGTTTTTTGCTGCAAATAGTTGAGCAATTCTTCAGCATGTTCTTCAGGCTTGACTTTCGGCCACACTTTTTCAATCACTCCCTGCTCATCGATCAGGTATGTCACCCGACTTGTACCCATATACTCTTTTCCCATAAATTTTTTCTGTCCCCAGACGCCATAAGCTTCAACAATTTGCTTTTCAGGGTCTGAAACAAGCCTGAAGGGCAGATCAAACTTTTCGGCAAACTTTTTATGCTTTTTCTCATCATCGACACTTACTCCAAGAACTTCTACACCACATGTTTTAAATTTAGGCAAATTATCACGAAAAGCACAAGCTTCCTTTGTACATCCGGGTGTATCATCCTTTGGGTAGAAATAAAGCACTACCTTCCGGCCACGGTACTCTTCAAGTGAAACCAGCTTTCCATCCTGGTCTTTTGCGGAAATGGCGGGTGCTGTAACACCCTCTTTAAGTATTGACATAGATGAAACTTATTCTGGTTATAAAAGCGTTTTCCCTTGTAAATCAAACAGCGTAACTAAAAGTTTCTTTACTGCACCATGAAGCCTTATTCATTCTGCCCGGTATGTGCCGAAAAACTTGACCAGGCCATGATCGATGGTCGCCAGAGAATGTTCTGTCCCTCTTGTTCATGGGTGCATTACATCAATCCTCTTCCAGTTGCGGTTGCCTATACTGTCAATAAACATGACGAGATTCTAGTGGTACGCAGGGCGCATGAACCGGCACTCAACGAATGGGCTCTTCCGGGAGGTTTTCTTGAAGCGGGTGAAGAGCCGCACGAGGGATGCTTGCGTGAGCTGATGGAAGAGACCTCGCTTTCGGGAAAAGTTGATCGCCTGATTGGACTCTATCACCGGGAGGTCGAGATGTATGGCTCACTGCTTGTGATTGCTTACCGGGTTTTGGTTGACGATGACACCCTCAGAATCAACCACGAGCTTTTCGAAGCTGGTTTTTATCCACCCCACCTCATTCCAGAAGTGCGTATCCCTCTTCATCGAAAAATCATCATGGATGCTGCATTGCACGAAGGCGTCCGGTGAGCGGCCAGATGGAGTACCATAGAATTATTTCGAACATTCTGCCTCTGGAACAACAGGAAAAATCACACTGAAGACAGAGCCTTGGTTGACCTTGGAACGTACTTCGACATTGCCTTTATGGGCCAGCACAATATGCTTGACTATGGAGAGTCCGAGCCCGGTTCCTCCGTATTTGCGGGAACGGGCCTTGTCTACCCGGTAGAAGCGCTCAAAGATACGACCAAGATCCTGCTTCGCTATGCCAATGCCGTTGTCTTCGACTTCAAGGCGCACATAGTCACCACTTCGGAATGCGGAAATCCTGATCTTGCCGTTGCGTTCGTCAACATATTTGATGGCATTTTCAAGCAGGTTGCGTACCACAATTTCCATATATCCCGAGTCGGCATAGACCTGTGGCAGGTTTCCGGAAATATGCTGGTCAAGGCGGATCTGCTTTTTGTCGAGTGACTGCCTGAGAAGGTCTACTGATTTTGCAACAACGGAGCTGACATCGACCGCCGTGAAGTTGTATTCAATGCGGCCTGACTCGATTCTGGAGAGATCGAGCACGTCGTTGACAAGAGCGGTGAGTTGTTCGCTCTCCTGAAGGATAATCTGCAGGAAGGCTGTGGCGTGCTCGGGATCATGTATGGCTCCTTCGAGCAGGGTTTCGGTATAGCCCTTGATGCTGGTAAGCGGGGTGCGCAGTTCGTGCGAAACGCTGGAAACAAAATCGCGCCGTACCCGTTCGAGGTTGCGGAGCTTTGTGATATCGTTGAGGACAAAGACGGTTCCTTCAAATCGGTTCTCTTTCATGATCGGCATGGAACTGACCTGCATAATGCGCACTCCTTTGGAGGTCATGAGCGACATTTCCTCCTTGAGCAGCGCTGTGCGGTTGCTGTGAACCCTCGTGAAGAGTTCCTGGAGCTTGCTGTCTGAGAGCTGTCTGATCGGACGGGATTTGAACATGGCGCCTTCGATCCTGAATGTCCGCGATGCTGCAGGATTGACGAGAATGATGTCGCCTGCGGCATCGGTAACGATGATAGCCTCCCGAATACCTGAAAAAACCGCAAGGTACCACTCTTCTCTGCGTCGCATTGCTGTAATTTCATCCGACATACCGTTAAATGCACGAGCAAGCATGCCAATCTCATCACTGCGAGAGACCGGAATGGAGCCTGAGAAGTCTCCATGAATCCTTTTTTGGGCAGTTTCAGCAAGTTTCCGGAGTGGTCGGGCAAGAAACCTGGCGGTCAAGACACCCGAAACAAGGGAAAAGAAGAGCGCAAGAAAGACTCCTTTCTCTATCTCCTTGCGAATGACTGCTTCGAAAATACCTGTATCGGAGAGGGGCTTGGCAAATCTCAGAATGAACCGACCGTCAGGTTTGACAACTGAAACAGCCATATAAAGCATCTGCTCATGCACGGTTTGACTGTAGCGCGTGTCCTCCCCATAGCCTTTTTCCCGTGCACCCTTTACTTCCAACCTGTTCGAGTGGTTCTCTACAAGGGATAGTTTGGCTGAGGGAATATATGAGTCGCCAATAACCAGTCCTTCAGGATCAATAAGGGTAACGCGAAGTTCAAGCGCACGACCGACCCTCTGAGCCCATGCTTCGGCAGTGGTGTCGCTCTGCCACCCTGCGGGCTGCTGTTCGAGCATCTGTTTGTTGAAAAGAAGATCACGCCTCAGCTCGCTTTTCGTTGCCGTTGTCAGCAGTTCGGTCAACTGACGACCAAGTGAGAGATAGCTGATGAGTACTGTAAAAAAAATAATCATCCCTATTGCAACACCAAGCCTGAAAGAAACCTTAGTGTGCATGAGCTTCACCCTCTTTTTCCTCAAACTTGTAGCCAAGTCCACGGACTGTTTTAATCATTCTTCCTGTGTCACCAAGTTTTTCGCGGAGCCTGGTAATGTGAGTGTCAATGGTTCGGGTGTTGATGGTTTTGTCTACATCCCAGACATCACTGAGCAGCATCTCCCGTGACTGGGCTTCTCCCTTTCTTTTGAGCAGGGCGACAAGAAGTTTGAACTCCATCAGGGTAAGCACAAGCTCTCTTTTCTCTATCGTCACGATGTGACGGGTGAGATCGACCTCAAGAGCACCGGAGGTGAGCAACTCCTGCGTCCTCTGACCCTGGCGGCGATCACGCTTGAGGATTGCCCGCACACGGAGGTTCAGTTCACGAGGACTGAATGGCTTGACAACATAGTCGTCAATACCAAGTTCAAAGCCAAGAATCCTGTCGATCTCTTCACCTCTTGCGGTAAGCATGATAATGGGAAGATCCTTGTAGAGCTGGTGCTGCCTTATTTTCCGGCACACTTCGAAGCCGTCTATTCCCGGCAGCATGATGTCGAGCAGGACAAGGTCGAAACTTCGCCGTGCAAGCTGGTCGAGTGCATCTTCACCAGTTCCGGCAAGATGACACTTGTAGCCTGCCCGTTCGAGATTATATTCGAGAAGTTTTGCGAGGTTAAGGTCATCCTCGATAACAAGAAGCAGTGGATCTGACACAGTATTCCCTGGTTTGAATTGTTGAGGTTCAGGCTTTTGTGGGGAAAGATGAGACTCTGCCATTCATCTTCCCGCTTTCCAGCAGGCGGCCTCATGGCCAGGCTCAAAAGCTACAAGTTCAGGCTGTTCCTGTCGACAATGAGCATCGGCCTGGGGGCATCTTCCGGCAAACCGGCACCCTTCGGGCAGATTGACCGCACTCGGTACGTTGCCTTCAATCATATAGAGCCTCTCTTTCGAAGAACCAAGTCGGGGAATGGATTTCAACAACCCGCTGGTATAGGGGTGCAATGGATTGCTGAAAAGCTGCTGAACCGAACCTTTTTCGACCACTCTTGATGCATACATGACGATAACCTCCTGGCAAAGTTCAGCCACAACCCCGAAATCATGGGTAATGAGCATCACACTCATCCCGGTGTCGGACTTGAGCTTGCCGATAAGATCAAGAATCTGCGCCTGAACGGTTACATCGAGCGCAGTGGTAGGTTCATCGGCAATCAGCAGGGCTGGATTGCAGGAGAGAGCCATTGCAATCATGACCCGCTGTCGCATACCTCCCGAAAGTTCATGGGGATAGGAGCCAAACCGTTCTGCCGGGTTTGGAATGCCAACAAGATGAAGCAGTTCAACAGAGCGTTTTTTCGCTTCACTATTATTGATATCCTGATGAATGAGAATCTGTTCCATGATCTGGCTGCCGCAGGTAAAGACCGGATTGAGCGAACTCATCGGTTCCTGAAAGATCATGGCTATCTCGTTGCCTCGCAAGCGACGCATTTTGTCTTCAGAAAGCTTCAGCAGGTCGCTTCCTTTCCAGAAAATCTCACCTCCCGCAAAATATCCCGGTGGAGTGGGGACAAGACGCATGACAGAGAGTGCTGTCACCGATTTTCCGCAGCCGGACTCTCCGACAATCCCCAGCGTAGAGTTCCGCCCGAGGGAAAAGCTTACACCATCAACCGCTTTTGCAACACCATTGTCGGTTGAGTAATAGGTGCGGAGATTTTTCAGTTCAAGAATTTTTTCCATATTTAGCAATCTTTCCCGCACGCGCTGGTTTCAAGGTTATACGTTCGTTCGTTCGTTGTGTCGGGATCAAGCATGAAAATATGTTTTGTAAGCTATATATGAAAACGTTATCAGATTCGGAGTTCCAAAGCGCTGCTGTCACCAAAAGAAATCCCGCTTTTCTTATAGAGACCGTCAGAAAATCAAATCCATTCATCCTGCTGAAACAGGCCCTGCTTGAGAGTCAGCCTGACAGCCCGATCGATATCACCGGACTGCAGGGATCGCTGCCTTCGATTCTTGCAACAGGACTTTTTGCCGACATCGACTCATCACTTATGGTCGTGTGCGGACAGAACAGCTTTGAATTGTACGAAAATGATTTTGATCTTCTCCTGCCTGAAGAGAAGCTCTGCAATACCTCGGATGAACTTTCCCTTTCCATCGGTACACTGACGACGGGTAAAAAATCTGTCATACTCTCCTTTTTTGATGATCTCGATCTTCCCCTCTGCAAGCCAGGCGAAGCAGAGAACAGGATTTTCAGGCTGAAAACCGACCAGGATGCCGGGTACGAAGCCCTGAAACGCTTTCTTTCGGCACATAACTTCGAACAGAGGGAGTTTGTAGAAGATGAGGGAGAGTTCTCTGTGAGGGGCTCGATCATCGACGTTTTCCCGTTTGGAGCAAGAGAACCGTTGCGAATAGAATTTTTCGGCGATACGGTCACCTCTCTGCGTGTTTTCGACATCAACAGCCAGCTTTCTGGAAAAACAGTGCCGAAAGCTGAGCTGACAGCCAGTTTTACAGAGGATAACACCGCCTCTGCCGGGTCACTCACAACCATTCTGGACTATCTCGATCCATCAACCGTCGTCATCGTTGACGACACAATGGAACTTGCTTCAAGAAGTGACCATGATGCCCTCCTGAATGCACTTTCACGGTTCCGCTGTATCAGAATAACCGCCCTCTCTCCTTCGGCAATTGAGTTCAACTCTACTGCACAAAAAAAACTCAGTGGCAATTTCCGCATTCTTGCCACCATGCTTCAACAGAAAAGTGCGGAAAACAGAATGCCGGTGTTTGCAACCGGTTCCCGCAGGGAGATTGAGGAGTTGACCGATTTTCTTGCCGAAGAAATGACCCGCTCTGGCAATGCAGGACTCCCCGAAGCAAGCTGGGTTCCGGTCAACCTTCATACCGGCTTTACGTTTGGCACTCTTGACCTCTATACCGAATCAGACATTTTCGGCAAACTGCACTCACACAAGCGCCGGAAACGAAAAATACGGGGAATCTCACTCAAGGATCTCCAGAAACTCAAAGTGGGCGACTATGTTGTCCATGAGGATTACGGGATCGGGATTTTCAAATCCCTGGAAACCATAACGGTTGGAAACTCCGAGCAGGAGTCTGTGCTGGTCGAGTATCAAGGTGGAGACCAGTTGTTTGTCAATGTGCAGAATATCAATCTTCTCTCGAAATATACCGCTTCTGAAAGCTCCCTGCCCTCCCTCTCGAAACTTGGAAGTTCAAAATGGGCTGCCAAAAAGGATAAAGTCCGCAAGAAGCTTCGCGATATTGCCATCAACCTGATCAAGATATACGCCCAGCGCAAAATGCAGCCCGGTTTTGCCTTTGGGCCCGACTCCATTTTCATGCGTGAATTCGAGGCTGCGTTTATTTTTGATGAGACTCCCGACCAGTTCAAGGCTATTGAAGAGGTTAAAAAGGACATGCAGGAGGCTCACCCAATGGACCGGCTGATATGCGGTGACGCGGGTTTTGGAAAAACCGAGATTGCCATGAGAGCGGCATTCAAGGCTGTGGAGTCAAACAAGCAGGTTGCCATACTGACGCCCACAACCATTCTTGCACACCAGCATGCTGAATCGTTTACCAGAAGATTTGAAAACTTCCCGATTTCTATTGCCGTGCTCAGCCGTTTTGTGGTACGCAAGGATCAATTGGAAATTCTGAAAAAAATCTCGGAAGGAAAGATCGATATTGTCATTGGCACCCACAGGCTTGTATCGAAAGATGTACAGTTCAAGGATCTTGGCCTGCTTGTCATCGATGAAGAGCAGCACTTTGGCGTTGAGGTCAAAGAGAAGCTGCGCGAACAGTTCCCTGGTGTCGATACCCTGACCATGTCGGCAACTCCCATTCCAAGAACCTTACAGTTTTCAATGCTTGGCGCCCGTGACCTCTCCATTGTCTCAACTCCGCCAAAAAATCGCCAGCCGGTTGAAACGCTCATTACCGATTTTGACCCCTCCCTTATTCAGTCGGCGATCCGCAGGGAGATTCAGCGTGAAGGGCAGGTTTTTTTCCTGCACAACCGTATTTCAGCACTGGACGATATCCTCAAAACACTGCGGGAACTTGTCCCCTCTGCCCGGATTGTTTTCGCTCATGGACAGTTGCCGGCAAAAGAGCTGGAAAAGATCATGATGGACTTCATACAAAAAGAGATCGATGTACTCATCTCCACCACCATCATCGGCTCCGGACTCGACATCTCCAATGCCAATACCATCATCATCAACCGGGCGGACATGTTCGGACTCTCCGATCTCTACCAGTTGCGGGGAAGGGTGGGAAGAAGTGACAGAAAAGCTTATTGTTACCTGATCGCTCCGCCTCTGAACACTCTCAAGCGAGAAGCGATACAGCGGCTTGCTGTCATTGAAAGTTTTACGGAACTGGGATCAGGTTTCAACATCGCCCTGCGCGATCTCGATATCCGTGGAGCAGGCAACCTGCTTGGAGCCGAACAATCTGGGTATATCCATGAACTCGGCTTCGATCTCTACCAGAAAATGCTTGAAGAGACCGTGGCAGAACTAAAATCAACCGAGTTCAGTCACCTCTTTTCTGGTGAAGGCAAAGCTCCAGCAAAACCATCAAAAGCCTGTGACATTCTCTTCTTCTTTGATGCGCTCATTCCCGAATACTATCTCAATGCGACCCAGGAACGGTTTGCGTTCTATGAAAAAATCTCGAAAGCTCCATCTGAACAGAATCTCGAAGCTCTTTCCGATGAACTCAAAGACCGGTTCGGCGCCCTTCCGGAAGAGGTTTCAAACCTGCTGCTGCTCTCCAAACTCAAACTTATCGGTTCAGCTCTCGGTCTTGAAAAGATCGACATCCAGCCACAAAGCGTGACACTCTTCCTGCCCGACCAGCATGATGAAAATGTTGCCAACAGGGAGTTCTTCCACTACCTGCTTGTTGCAGTTCAGGAACCCTGGATGGAGGAGTACAAACCAGGATTCAAAATGGACAAAAAAATAAAACTTCTGCTCCACCACCCTTCCGGAATGGACAAAACCCCGGCCCTGTTGATTGAGCGTTACTCAGAACTACTTAAAAAGATTGACGTTACATCAAAAGAGCAATCGGTGTGATTTTACCTTGGAATCGCCACTCCCCGACTCGTCAGGAGTTGTAAATCCTCACGTTGTATAACATCAATTCTTATTGTGATGTATAGGCACCAGCAAAGTCCATGACCGCCATATTCTGGTAGAGGCGATGCGGCCCGACATCAACTCCAACGAAATTAAAGCTCTTGTTCAGCAGATTTCTCCTGTGGCCACGAGAGGGTACACCGTCATCGATGAGCAGTGAAACAACAATTTTTCGCGCATCATCGTATCCGTAAGAAATATTCTCCCCGGCAGAGTTGTTCCATTTGCCATATCGATTCAGCCTTGTTTCCAGAGAGGAACCGTCACTTCCAGTATGACCAATCTCTCCGGTAGCTCCCTGATCCCTTGTATGGTCACGAGCCGCCTGCACCAGTCCCTTTTGAGGAAACAATGAGGAGATCGGTCTGGTTCTTTCCAGCTCCCGGATACACTCCTCAAGCGCTGAAGCACCTTCATTGGTTGCCATGGCAATTTTTCCGGGGAATTTGAGGAGGTTGCCTTCATAATATGCCCTGAGCGGTATCAGATAGTATCGGGTATACATCGCCGGGTCTGTTCTCAACATGTTGATCTCGATGATGAGTTCGCGCTCTTTTTCGGTCAGATAATCAGCGCCCCCGGCAGTATCGACGCTCTCACTTTTCCAGTTGGGCGACAGCGAAACTCCCGTTTGACCGGATGCGGGATGGAGCCTTTCAAAGCTGCTGGAAAGCAACTCTGGTTGTTTTTGGCGGTCAGCACTGCCCGACCTGCTGGATTCAGAAAAAGCTTGTCCACCTGGCAGACAAAACAGAAGCAAGACAAAGGCAAAAAGCAGAGCGATTTTATGCATGTTCATGGAGATCCTTCAAATCAAAAGAGTTTGTGACATTCGAGCGCAAGCCAATTTAAGCGCAAAAACCCTTGAGAGAGAAAAAAAAATACCACCGCCGGAAGTTTTCCCTGAGACAGTCTTTTTCTGCCATCAAACTGCAAGGAAAACACAAACCTCTAAGCGTTGACCTGCTGAGCTGAAGCCCGGCGCTCCCTGATTTATTTTTGCAAAAGGTTCATCTCAGAAACTTTTGCAACAACAGCGATGTTATAGGAAACATGGGAAACAGGACAAAAATGGTCTTATAAATCTGAACATATTACAATCATGAATGTCATTATAAATCATAAGGAATACGAGGCAAAGAGGGGTGAAAGGTTACTTGATATAGCTCGCAAGAACCACGCCCATATAGGATATTTCTGTGGAGGGAATGCAATCTGTCAAACATGTTACGTCAAGGTAACCGAAGGGGGTGAGTTGCTTTCCCCGATGAGTGAAACAGAGCATGCGATGCTTTCTCCAAAGTTGGTTGAGGAGGGAACACGAATGGCTTGCATGACCACTGTTGAAAAACCTGGCACCGTGGTAATCCTGTCGGCAGTCGAAGAGGTTAAAGAGATGGTTGAGACAAACCCGTTGAAGTTGGTAGACTATGCCGCAAAAATGGGATGGGAGTCGCTTGTGAAGTTTCCTGATACGATGCGCCTGCAGGCGGAAAGAAAGTTTGATCTCTGGCAAATTCTTTCTGACGTATTCAGTGGAATAGTTGAGGCTGTGCAGAATACCATCAATGCATTCATTGCTCCTTCTGCAGGCAATAATGAATGCAATTGCGTGCAACTTCTCGATACGACGAAACTGCTTGAAAACATATTCAACGGCAATAAACTTTCTGAGTGCTGCCCTTCCAATGGCCACAAGAAGCTTGCTGAGGCAACAACAAACCATATCACCGCTCACAACGAAGTTCTTGCATGACCATAACTGCATCCCCTGTCACACCGTTTTTCCTTTCACAAGGAGTCGATGGTGTGATTGGGGAGGCAACAAAATTGATTATATTCAGGGAGTATATAACTTACCACTAATCCCCCGAAACCATGATCATCTTCATCAACGATAAGCCATGCGAAGCACAACCCGGTGATTTGCTGCTGGATGTTGCGCAGAGCAGTAAAAGCCATGTTGGCTATGTCTGTGGCGGAAATGGTATCTGCCAGAGTTGTTTTGTCTATGTAACAGAAGGGACTGAATTTCTCTCTGAACCCAGCGAAGAGGAAAAAGCCTTTATTTCTGACAAACTGTTCGCTGCGGGAGGACGACTGGCCTGCCAGAGCGTTATAGCCAGGGAAGGAACCATCAGGGTGATATCAAGGGCAGAAACCCTTCGCCGCATTGTTCTCGGACTGAATGTTCCGGGCTTTATCACCTACGCCCAGACTATTGCCTATAATGTCGTCAACAAGCTGCCTGACGGCGCGACCAACCTTTTTGACAGAGTGAAGGATGGGAAAATGAGTCCCGGAGATTCGCTTTCAAAAATTGGCAATGGGCTTGCTCACGCATCGCTTCTTGCTTCCAGCACTTTTATGGAAACATTTCCCTTCATGCAATACCCTGCATCGCTCCTTGCAGATGGTGCCAAAGGGTTATTTACAGGTGCAGCCAACGTTGTCTGCAATGTTTCAGGGGGACGCCTGCAGTTACCGGGAGCTTCCTGCTCCTGTTGCGGGACTGATAAAACTCCGGTTATCGAATCGGTTAAAATATCTGTAAAGTAGTTTTTGCCTTTTTTTGAGCCGGCATAAAACGAAAACCATGAACTCCCGATGGGGTATTCTTCTGATATCGGCAACCTTGAGTTTGAGCTTGTTGGTGCAAAAACACTTGAACGCTGGCTGATAAAGCCGGGAAAAACCATGAGCATTGTTCTCGGTATTCCAAGAGAACGTGCTCAGGATGAACGACGGGTTGCCATTTCTCCGCCTGGTGTTCAGATACTTGTGGAACAGGGAATCAAGGTGCTTATTGAAAGAGAGGCCGGACATTTCTGCAATTTCACCGATCTTGATTATGCCAATGCCGGAGCAGTGGTTGCCGCAACACCCGAGGAGTTGTATGAGCAGTCAAATGTCATTGTCAAGGTTTCTCCTCCCCAGCCTGAAGAGTTGTCACTTTTTATGCCAGGCCAGATGCTCATTTCAGCCCTGCATCTCGGAACGGTCAGCCAGCATCTGATCAAAACCCTTCTTGAAAAAAACATTACCGCTCTCGGATTTGAGTTTATTGAAACGAGAGACGGCGAGCTGCCGATAGTAAGAACACTGAGTGAAATAGCCGGATCTCTTGCCATACAGACTGCGGCCAAATACCTTGAGACCGGCTATGGAGGCAGCGGCATACTGCTTGGTGGTATTGCCGGGGTTCCGCCTGCTCATGTCACCATTATCGGTGCAGGAACTGTCGGACTTTTTGCCGCGCAGGACGCATTGGGACTTGGCGCACAGGTTACTGTCATCGACAAGGAGATCAACCGGCTGAGAAGGTTTGAGGCATTTTTCAATCGCCATCTTGTAACCGCTATTGCCAACGATCACTACATTGCGCAGCTTGCAAAAATGTCGGATGTGATGATCGGCGCGTTAAGCCCGAAACAAAAAATAAGCAAACCGCTGGTGAGCGAACAGGTTGTAAAATCGATGAAACCCGGTTCGGTCATTATTGACGTTTCAATTGACCAGGGCGCCTGCTTTGCCACAAGTCGGCACACTTCGCACACCAATCCGATCTATGTCAAGCATGGCGTTACCCATTACTGCGTTCCGAACATTCCTTCCGCCGTTGCAAAAACCGCCTCTTTTGCCCTTACCAATACCCTTCTGCCCTTTCTGTTGAAACTGACCGATCATGAGACCATTTCGGATATTCTCTGGAAAAGTCATAGTCTGAGAAAAGGCACCTATATTTTCAAGGGCTACGTTACCAAGAAAATTCTGGCTGAACTGACCGATTTCCAGTTCAGGGAGATCGATATGCTGCTTGCTGCCAGTTGAACCGCTGCCTTGGGCAGACCTACAGCATATAGTCGAAGGACTTGCCGAATTTTCTGGCAATATAGGATGCACATGATACACCTGAATAGGTAACGGCTATAACACCCTGGCCAGGAAAGGTGCTGTCACCAACGGCAAAAAGGTTTTTTACCGGGGTGGTGTTCTGGGGTTTCTGTAAAATATTCTGCCCTGGTTTCAGCAACGGCCCGTATGATCCTTTATAGCGATTGAGATAACGCTCATGGGTCAAGGGTGTTGCAAGAACTTTCAGTTCGATGGCCTTTGAGAGTCCAGGCAAAATTCTTTCTATCCTTGATATCAGACCGGCAGCGTAGGCATCCTTTGCGTTGCGGTAGAGGCTGCTTCCCCTCTCATAGTGTTCCCACTCTTCAGCTTCTGCGGTAACAAAGGCATGAACGATATGCTTTCCTGAAGGAGCCAGTGATGGATCGAGAATTGTTGGCGCTGAAAAATAAATGGTACCACCAGACTGGTTATAGTTCTGCCAGTCATCGACAAGAACATGGTGCACATGAAACCCCTCGGGAATGATGGAAGCATCCACTCCGAGAAAAATCTGGAACCAGCTCGGTGCCCTAAGAAACCTCTTTTCATCAACCCTGAAGCGAGAATCGGTGATAAGGCGGTTAAAGGTATCCCACACCGTGGCATTGCTGATAACAACCTTCGCATAATACTCACTGCCGTCAGCAAGCCTTACTCCCCGTGCCTCTCCGTTTTCAAGAATAATGGAGGTAACCTCGGACTGATACCGTATTGTTCCGCCGAACTTCTCGATTCCATTGCACAACGCCCTGGGGATTGCTCCAGAACCGCCAAGAGGATAGTTGATGCCGCCGTAATGCCGGTCAGCAAGACAGATACCTGCATTGACCAGTGGTGTTGAAACAGCATCCTGCACTGCCCACGCATAGGCTTCAATATCGATGAAGCGGAGAAGCTCCTCATCCCGGATATAGCGCCGTGCTGTTTTACCCATTGAACGAAAGGTTTTCAGTGCCAGTGCAATGGTCTTGGCCGGAAAGGAAATACCAACCGATGCCAGATGCATAACATCCTCAAGCGAACCGGCAGGCAGTGAGTTGAGAATTTCATAGACCTCCTCAAGTTCACGGTAAAACTTTACAATTCCTTCAGCTTCATGGGGAAAACGGGCGACAAGAGCACCAAGAAATGCCTTGCTATCATAATAAACCGGTACAGCAAAATCGTTTGGCAAATGATAATGAATCTGAACCGGGTCGGGAATCGTTGCAATCTCCACCCCCAGTTTTCTGAAAATCCTCGTATGCAGGTTAAGGGTTCCACTGCTGTCATTATCAGCAAAACCATAAAAAACCGAAGCCCCTGCATCAAAACTGTAGCCATCCCGTTTAAAGGAAGAGCAGCTTCCTCCCGCAAAACGGTTCTTCTCCAAAACAAGGGTTGAAATCCCCAGTTCCTGGAGCAAAGCTGCGGCTGTCAGCCCGCCTATACCTGAGCCGATAACAATGACATCGACGGATTCATTCAATGAGGCCATACCAATTTGGATTTTATTCCCTGAAGTTCAGAAATGACTTAAAATATATTTTTTAAGTTATTATTTTATAAGAACAGATTCCCTCATACTACGTAACGTTATTTGAACACGGAAGATCTCAACTCATGAAGAAACCCGATCCGACTCATCCGGCAAAAACCCGGACAAAAAAAGAACCCCTGTCGAGGGAAGAACTTCAAAAACAACTTGAGTTTCAGAATGAGGCCGTTGTCCATATCAATTCGCTCTACAACTATGCGCTCCACCTGACCATGAATCCTGATGATGCCGAGGATCTTGTGCAGGAAACCTACCTCAAGGCTTACAGATTTTTTAATTCTTTCGAGCGGGGAACAAACTGCAAGGCTTGGCTGTTTAAAATCCTGAAAAACAATTATATCAACAAATTCCGAAAAAACTCGAAAGAACCCGGAAAAGTTGATTACGATCTTCTAAAGGATTTTTATCATTCAATTAAAGACACTCGGAGTGACACCACTGAAGAGGAGAGCGATTATTTCCATTCATTGTTGCACGAAGAGGTCTATCAGGCATTACACTCTTTACCGGAAGAGTTCAGGGAAGTGATTCAGTTGTGTGATATTGAAGGATTTACCTATGAAGAAATTGCAAACATGGTTGAAAGCCCTATCGGCACAGTAAGATCACGGTTGTATCGAGGCAGAAAACTGCTTCGTGCTCAGCTTGAAGGATACGCAAAAAAATACGGCTTCAATACCGATAAAAATCAATAAATCAATACGCACAAATTTTTTTTACTATGAACTGCCAAAAAGCCCGCGTATTTATGAGTGCCGCAGTTGACGGTGAGCTTACGCTGAAGGAAGAGCAGGATTTTCTTTTGCACCTTGTCGAATGCAGGGAGTGCAAGGAGGAATTCGAAGACGCCAAGAAAACCAAAATGATTATCAAGGAGCGGATAGTTCAGTTTAAGGCACCGCAGACACTCATTAATTCAATCATGCAGCTTACTATCGTCAGCACCAGAGAGCCCGAAGATACTCTTCTTTACGAGTAGACTCTGCTGCTTTTACAGCATGAGCAGAACTTTATGCCGTTTCACCGGGTTTGAATTGAATAAATTAATAACTATATAAGCAGTATTTTAAAAACAGATTATCACTGCAATACGAAGATAACATCTCCGTACAACGAGAGGATTGTAATGAGCAAGACGGTTATTATCAAAGAAGAAGATGTCAAAAAATGGAATCTCAATATGCCTGATGAGATGCTTGAGGCAGTGTCAAACCGATTCAAGCTGCTATCCGAACCAATGAGACTCAAAATCTTTCGCGTCCTCTGTGAGCGGGAGCATACGGTTCAGGAGATCGTCAATAAAGTCAATGCAAGCCAGGCAAACATCTCAAAGCATCTTGCCCTGATGCATGACAATGGTGTTGTAAACCGCCGAAAAGAAGGACTGAAGTGCTATTATCGCATTGCTGATGAAAGCATAGTCTATGCCTGCTATCTGACATCGAAAAGTGTCGTTGAAAATCTTCAGGACCGACTCAACTGGGTACAGAACGTCAACACCAATCTCCACAATTAGCGTTCTTTTCCTTTTCATACATCGCCCCGGCCAGTTGTAATCCAGGGCAGCAGATATCGATACCCCTCTTTATCATTCCCCTCACTCAACTCTTTTTATCTGACATTTTTTCCTTTCGCCCAAGAAGGTGTGACATTTTTACCCTTATCGCGACATTTTTGACACTTCTTGATACTTCAAAACGCAATACAATAGCATTGGCACGCTTTTTGATGTTATTAACATGTGCGAGTTATCAATCGCCAACCATTATTCTATTTAACAACATAGAACAAGTGAAAAGGAGAACACCATGCTGGTAAAATTATCGAAAGACCCTCTTAAACTTTTTGATGATATCTGGTCAGGCGCACAAATGCCTGCAGCCCCTGCCTTCAAGGTTGATATTTCCGAAGATGAAAACGCTTTTCATATAGATGCGGAGCTTCCGGGTATCACCAAAGAGCAGATTGCGCTCAATATCGAGGAGGATGTACTGACCATCAAGGCTGAAAGAAAACAGGAAACAGAGGAAAACAAAAAAGATTACCACCGTGTCGAAAGGATGTACGGAAGCTTTTCGCGCAGTTTTAATCTTGGAGAAATGATTGATCAGGACAATATCCAGGCGGATTTTGACAACGGGATGCTGATTGTAACCCTGCCAAAAGCTGCGCCTGTAAAGAAAACGAAAGAAATCTCGATCAGGTAACAGTATTTACAATAAGGGCTTGCGCTGATTCACCTGCAAGCCCGGCTTTTTTTACACTCTTAAGCAAAGGAAAACTCACAATGGGTAAAATTATCGGCATTGATCTTGGCACAACCAACTCCTGTGTTGCGGTCATGCAGGGTTCACAACCGACGGTTATTGAAAATTCGGAAGGAAGCCGTACAACACCGTCCATCATAGCGTTAACCAAAACTGGAGACCGTCTTGTGGGTCAGGCCGCAAAACGGCAGGCCATTACCAACCCGAAAAACACCATTTTTTCAATTAAAAGGTTCATGGGACGCAAATATGATGAAGTCCCGAACGAGAAAAAGTTTGCCCCCTATGAAATCATCAACGAAAGTGGTGAGGCTCGGGTAAAAATCAACGATAAAATCTACTCTCCCCAGGAAGTTTCGGCCATGATCCTGCAGAAAATGAAGCAGACTGCCGAAGATTTTCTTGGTGAAAAGGTCACGGAAGCGGTCATCACCGTTCCCGCATATTTCAATGATGCCCAGAGGCAGGCTACAAAAGATGCCGGGCGCATTGCCGGACTCGATGTAAAGCGTATCATCAACGAACCGACAGCCGCTGCTCTGGCCTACGGCCTTGACAGAAAACAGGAAAGTGAAAAGGTGGCGGTCTTCGATCTTGGAGGTGGAACCTTTGATATCTCCATTCTCGAACTTGGCGACGGCGTTTTTGAAGTCAAGTCAACCGATGGCGACACGCATCTCGGCGGTGACGACTTTGACCAGAAAATTATCGACTATCTTGCAGACGAATTCAAGAAACAGGAAGGGCTCGATTTGCGCAAGGATGCCATTGCTCTTCAGCGCCTGAAAGAGGCTGCTGAAAAAGCAAAAATCGAACTGTCGTCAAGAACGGACACCGAAATCAACCTTCCATTCATAACTGCAACCCAGGAAGGCCCGAAACACCTTGTCATCAACCTTACCCGTGCCAAATTCGAGGCATTGTGTTCCGACCTGTTCGACAAGATTCTTGACCCATGTCACCGGGCAGTCAAAAACTCCAAGCTTGAAATGAAGCAGATCGACGAGGTTGTGCTTGTTGGAGGCTCGACCCGCATTCCGAAAGTACAGGCGCTGGTCAAGGAGTTTTTCGGCAGGGAGCCAAACAGAAGTGTTAACCCCGATGAAGTTGTAGCCATTGGCGCAGCCATCCAGGGCGGCGTTCTGAAAGGTGATGTCACCGACGTTCTATTGCTTGATGTCACTCCGCTTTCTCTCGGTATCGAAACCCTGGGCGGAGTCATGACAAGGCTGATCGACGCCAACACCACAATTCCTACAAGAAAGCAGGAAGTTTTTTCAACGGCGAGCGACAACCAGACATCTGTCGAAGTTCATGTCCTTCAGGGAGAACGCCCGATGGCAGCCGACAACAAAACACTCGGACGCTTCCACCTTGGCGATATTCCTCCTTCTCCAAGAGGGTTGCCACAGATCGAGGTCACCTTTGACATCGATTCAAACGGTATTCTCAACGTTTCAGCCAAAGACAAGGCTATCGGAAAAGAACAGAGCATAAGAATCGAGGCCAGCAGCAAGCTCAGCGATGCGGAAATCGATAAAATGAAGCAGGATGCAAAAATGCACGCTGCAGAAGACCAGAAACGCAAGGAAGAGGTCGAAACCAGAAACGTTGCTGACTCACTCATCTTCAGCACTGAAAAACAGTTGAAAGAGCTCGGCGACAAAATTCCGGCAGACAAACGACCTGTACTCGAAGGCGCTCTGGAAAAGCTCAAGGAGGCTTACAAAAACGGCACCATAGAGTCCATTAAAGGCGCCATGGAAGAGGTCAACAAGGAGTGGAGCGACATTGCATCCAAACTCTACCAGTCCCAGAGTGAGGAAGCATCACAGCCTGAACCTTCAGCCTCTGCCGGAGGAAACGGCAAGAGCGGTAAAAGTGGCAAGGATGGCGAAGTTGAAAATGCCGAATATGAAGTAATCGACGGCAACGACAAGTAAGCTATTTCAAAAAAATCATCACCAGCAAAGGGATTCGCCAAGAATCCCTTTGTTATTTATTTTTGATTTACTAATTTGTAAATGTTGAAGGCAGAACACCAGAGAGTGTTATATTTGCAAATTTTAACCGTGCAAACGATGCAACCTCAGCTCAGTCGTCCATTCACCGCAAAAAACCAGGTCAGGGTCAGCACATCAGGTCCATGGTCGGGAAACGCGGCTCATAAAGCAGAAAAGTATTTTATCACCTCTGCAAAAAGAGACAAAAACGACAACCTTCAACTTCAGATATGCCCAGCATCCGGACGCCGGAAGTTGTCACCAACACCAGAAATCATCAACAAGGTTATTTCCGGTGAGATTGAACTTTGTGTATTGACAACCCAGCCGGATATCGGAATTGACATCAAGCAGAAAGTGCTTGATAACGAAAACCGTTATGTCATGGACTTTGACAATCGGGGCGTAAAGTGGACCATGAGAGATCTCCCCATCTTTTACAGCTCACTGCACCGTCAGTTGTGCATCGAAATTGATCGGCGCACCTATACTCTGAATGAGTTTTTCAAGTAAGCCGAATTATTTTCTCTGCCCCCCTTGAACATACTTTTTACAAATGCCATACAGTAACATGTGTGGCATTTGTAATTTATACCGAAGTCACTACCCGATACAATAACCCTTCGCATTCATTGACTTTTACAAGACTTTGGGATAGCGCAACATTCATCGCAAACCTTGCGCTGCATCCGACACGCCGATGATAAAACTGATAACTCAATACTAAACATAAGTTAACCGCCACATTACCGTACGTCAAAAATGAATGATTCCCCAAGATACGGTAAAGCGAGTCAGACAAAAGTTGACGAACAGACTCACTCGGTTCAGCGAAAGAATGAGGGAAATCATTCCGCCAAAACAGTAATAATCACTATAATAACTTGTATTTACTGACTATAAATATTACTTTCATGAAGTACCTTTCTTGCAAGGGTACCCTTTAATCCCCATGAAAATTTACCAGTAAAAGCAGTCCGTTGTACCCGCAGGCTTTTTATGTTTCGTCAACATTTAAAAGGAGTCAACATGGCAGCAGAAAAAAAAGCTCTGGTTTCCCCGACAAACGAGTTACGTGTCGACCTTCCACCAAAACTTATGGAGGTATTTGCCCAGAGTCCGCGTATCGTTATTAAAGGTCATCCTGCAGGCTTGTGGCCTGTCGATCCAGCAATCCTGAAAAAAATCGATCTGGCAAAGCTCATTGCCGACAAGGATTTCAATGCCAATTTTGAAGTGGTGATCATGCAGAGGTAGTCCCACGAACCATCATCTCAGTTTGCGGGGTGCCGCTTCAGGTTCCCCGCAGATTTTTTGACTGCAATATGTTAAAAAAGATATCATGACTGCTTATCCCGCCGAAATCCCCTTTTTAAGCACGATAAGTTTAATGCTTACCTACAAGTGCACAATTGCTTGTCCTCATTGTATTGTAGGCGCAGGGCCCAACAGAAAAGAAGAGATGAGCCTTCGCCATGCACTCGACTGGATTGACGAGGCTGCATCCTATCGCAAGGGAATGATCAAGGGAATTGCCCTAACAGGTGGAGAACCCTTTTACAACATCTCAAACCTTGTTGAGATTTCATCTCATGCAAAGCAATCGGGCTTTGTCGTTTCGGTTGTCACGAACGCTTTCTGGGCAGTAACTGAAGAACAAGCCATCGAGACCCTTCAAAGGGTACCTGCACTTCAGATGATTTCAATCAGTACGGATATCTATCATCAGCAATTCATCACTCTTGAAAATATCCATAATGCCGTCCAGGCTGCACGTCAGCTTGGGAGACACTACAATATTGCCATCTGCACGGACAGCGATGAAGACGAGCGCTACAAGGCTATCCTCGATACCCTTAAAACTTTCATAGAACCCGAAAAAATAAGAATTGCCATTACCTTCCCTGCCGGGAGAGCCCAAAAGCACCAGCACACCTTCAACCACCAGACCTCTCCGGAACCAACCGTTTCTGCCTGTTCAATGACCAGCGCTCCGGTTGTGTTTCCTGACGGCAAAGTCATGGCATGTATCGGCCCACTGCTCACTCTGCCTGAATCATGCCCGATGTGCCTTGGAAACCTGCAAAAGCAGACTCTCGCTGAAATTCTCGATCAAGCGGAGTTAAACCCTGTATTGCACATCATAAGGGTGTGGGGACCGCACAAGCTTGTTTCACTGCTGAGAGAGTACGAGCATGGCGACCTGCTGCCTAAAGAGTATATATGCAACAGTCACTGCGATATCTGTTACAAACTCCTTTCCAATGACCGAATCATTGCACTGCTCAGTGATATTCTCGAAGAGAAGGAGAACCTCTATATCCTTGCCTATGCGAGGATGCATTACCTCAAAGAGCCCGACATGATCCAAAAATACCATCTGGACGGCACTGAACATATCGACCTCTCCAACAAGCTTCTGCAGCCAGACCGGTTTTAATCGGGGGAATCATCATCCCGTCGTCATTACTGTTTTAATCGCCGTTGCTGAATCAGATACTTGGCCATTTCCTGCCAGAAAGTTGCCATCTGCTGACGGTCAAGTTGCTCGATCTCCTTGCCAAACCGATCACGCACCAGTTTTCTGAAGAGAGGAGATGCTTTTGCTGCCTGGAGGTCGCGGGTACGAATGATGGTGGCAAGATTTGGTTTCAGAGCATCGACACTTTTGAGAGCAGTTCCGTTATTTATTGTCATATCCCTTTCAGAATAGTTGACATTCCCGCCGGTAATGGTTGTAACCCGCTCCGGCGTTCCCGGTGTTACCGGTGCGCTTTGAGTGGCTGGAGGTGGTGAACTCTTTTCCTTATCTGGCTTGGGAGCATACCAGCCAAGAATAACGGGAAGAACGCCACCAATGATGGCCAATACTCCGCCGATAATGGTCACTTTGATTTCCGTT
>SERZ01000703.1_pt1 | contig 21759 bp, 23 predicted proteins | sample 3171461 | NCBI WGS metagenome assembly SERZ01 (sample SAMN06051861, study PRJNA518727) | freshwater metagenome | biome: subpolar coniferous forest; feature: holomictic lake; material: water; isolation source: holomictic Lake 227, 6 m depth | place: Canada: near Kenora, Ontario | collected... | reverse complement strand
GATCTGGGCCGCCACCGGCGGCAAGCCCTTCGACCCCGCCCTGCCCACCCTGGTCTTCCTCCACGGCGCCGGCATGGATCACACGGTGTGGACCCAGCAAAGCCGCTGGTTCGCCCACCACGGCCGTTCGGTGCTCGCCCTCGACCTGCCCGGCCACGGCCGCTCGGGGGGAACGGCGCCGAGCAGCGTCGCCGGCTTCGCCGAGGTGGTGATCGCCGCCCTCGACGCCGCCGGGGTTGCCAAGGCGGCACTGGTCGGCCATTCGCTCGGCTCGCTGATCGCCCTGGAAACCGCCGCCCGCTACGCCGGCCGGGTGCGGGCGCTCGGACTGATCGGCGCCGCCGCCACTATTCCGGTCAACGCGGCCCTGCTCGAGGCGGCGAAAAGCGCGGTGCCCGAGGCGATCGCGATGATTCTCGCCTGGGGTTTCGGCCCGCGCGCCACCTTCGGCGCCTCGCCGACGCCCGGCCTGTCGCTGACCGGGCTCGGCCGGCAGGTGCTGGCCCGCTCCGCCCCCGGCGTCCTCCACGCCGACCTCACCGCCTGCAACAGCTACGCCGACGGCCTGGAGTCCGGCAGCCGGGTCTGGTGCCCGACGGTGATGGTGATCGGCAACCTCGACCGCATGACCCCGGCCGATTGCGGCCACAAGCTGGCCCAAGCGATCCCCGACGCCCTCACCGTCGACCTCCCGGGCATCGGCCACATGATCCCGTTCGAAGCCCCCGACGCGGTGCTGGAAGCGCTGCGCGCCATCCTCTAGGCTTGAAACCCAATCAAGATATTGACTCGATGTCACGTCTGTGATTCAGGCTCAGAAACTGCGGAGCTTGCACCATGACGGCTGAGTTTTGGCTGAGCGATTAACAGTGGTCGGCGATTGATCCTCACCTTCCGCGCAATCGGCCGGGGGCGCGGCGTGTTGATGATCGGCGGGTGATCAGCGGGATCATCCATGTTCTGAAGTCTGGGTGCCGTTGGCAGGATTGCCCGGCGATCTACGGCCCTTCGACCACCATCTACAACCGGTTTCACCGCTGGTCCGGACGAGCCGTGTGGCAACGGCTGTTTCGCGCCCTGGTCACGGTAACGCCCGACGACATGCCAATGATCGACAGTACGACAGCCAAGACGCATCGTTCCGCTGCAGGCGGAAAAGGGGGGCGGCGGCGCAGACGATTGGCCGGTCGAGAGGCGGGCGCACGACAAAAATCCGCGCCGTCGTCGATGGTGCCGGAGGCCCCGTCGCCTTCGAAATAACCCCGGGCCAGTTTGGCGATGTGCGGGCCGCCGTCGCACTTTTGGCGCCGCTGCCGCCGGGACGGCTGTGCGCGGACGACACAGCCTACGACAGCAACGGGTTGCGCCAGTTCTTGACCGAACGCGGAACCCGCCCGGTCATCCCGAACAATCCAAACCCCTTCGATCCCGTCGCCTGCAGACAACGCAACCGGATCGAACGCATGTTCGGCAGGCTCAAGGGCTTCCGCCGAATCGCCACCAGATACGACAAACTCGCCGTTAATTTCGCAGCAGCCGTAGATCTCGCCGCCATCATAATCTGGTGGGCATGATTGAGTCCCGAGGCTAAAGCACCAAGGAGTGAGCGCATGGCGACTTTCCATCAAGGATCACAGGCGGTCAGCCATCGTTATGGCCCCGCGAAACAAGCACCCGCCGCCACCGGCCGGTCGTCGATCGGCAGGTGCAGGAACACCGCGACCAGCGCCAGCAGGCCAGAAAGCATCCAGGCGAGGTCGTAGGAGCCGGTGAGATCCAGCGCCGCCACGTTTGCCGTCAGCGGCACGGTGGCGAGCCAGGTCAGACCGGTGACCGCCGAGAAGGCGAAGACGCTGACCTCGGTCACCGGCACCGCCATGAAGCCCGCCACCGCCAGACGCGGAAAGCGGGGATGCCGGGCCAGAACCTCGTCGAATGACGCCTCGGCGCGAAACTCATGCTTCAACAGGGCCACCACGCTCATTTCCTCCTGTCCTCATTCGATGACGGGCAACGGCGGAGCCCGAGGAATCGCCCCCGCCCGGCGCCGGCAGTGCCGGAAAGGCCGGGATCGGCCGGCCTCATTTACCATAAGACCACTAGCTACGTAGAATGATGGCAACGTCAAGCGAAAAAATATGTAAATACTCTTGCATCACCACTACCATAGTGTATTTTGCCTATAAATTAACTTGACTTCTGTGTGGAGTTTCCTGAGCATGGACGGGCAAGGAGGGCGATGATGGTCATCGGCACGCGATCCCCGCGGTCGGCTTGGCCGGCCCGGCGATCAGTCGGCCGGCGGTGGCCGGCAAGCCATCGCCGGCCGCCCGCCTGAGAGTGAGGTCAACGAATGGCAAAACATCACTCCGACGCGCCTCCCCCGGCCCGCCCCGACCTGAACAACCGCACCATCCTCTATATCGGCGGTCGCCTGCAGGCCATCGCCCACTTCAAGCGGCTGGTCGAGGAGTGCAACGGCAGCTTCTCCCACCATGATGGCGGCATGGAGGAAAACATGGGCCGGCTGAAGAGCCTCTTTGGCCGCGCCGATGCCGTGATTTTCCCGGTCGATTGCGTCAGCCACGCCGCGCTGGCCGAAATCAAGCGCCTGTGCCGGCGCTGGAACAAGCCCTACCTGCCAATCCGCCGCTCCGGCTTATCGGCGCTGGTGCGCGCCCTGGAAAGCTACGCCGGCGAGGCTTGAGCTGGATCACCGCCGCCGAGCGATGAGGGGTTGATACCCCGCTCGTACCTGCGATATAATGAAGTCATCCGAACTACTGATGACTGACGATGCAAACCCTGAATGGTGATTCCGATACCGAAGCCGAAGCGGCCTGTGCTCGTCGCGGCCTGATGCTTGTCGGTTCGCCACCGCTGGTTCTGGCCAAATAGGCGGCGTTAATAAATGCCGTTCGCGCGGTGATTTTTTATGAAAACAAACATAGTTGCCGATGGTGGAGCGCTGATTAGCGCGGGAGTGGCATTCGGCTATCTTTACATGGGATTCAGAAGCCGGGAATCTATTAATTATTTTAAGTCATCACTAATACTTGGCATGAGTTTTGGAATTTTTGTTATTGGAGCGCTCATTGAATGGGGTAATTCTGCAACAACTATTGCAGCGCTTTCAATAATGACTCCAATTTTTATTGGAGGGCTTCTTCTGTGGCATGCAATAAAGCCACAAGGGGGGAAGAGGGTATCAAAAGAACTGGCAGAAAATCCGGGAATCCGGACAAGGGGCCTGTTCAGTTCGGTTTATATCGATATATCCGGAAGTTTAATCTATGATGCTCTTATAATAGTTGGCAGCATACCCGCTCTTATTTTTATTTTATATTTATTTATTAACAATCGATATACCGCTGCTGTTACATCATCTGTTGTTTTGTTCGCGCTTGTTATGTTAATACTTACTGTTCGTGACGCATTTCGTCGGTCAGAAGCATTCGCCGATGTTTCAGCGTCTCGCCCCCACGCCGTAAGACTATTTTATGACTTAACAAGTTTGGCGTTTTCAGGGGCGCAATTCCAACCCAGCCTTCAATCAGAGTCGATCCAGCCCCCCCTCTTTACTGTTGAAACAAAATTTCTACGCATAACGTTTAACAACCGCAACAGCCTTCATTCTGCAGAAATAATTTCCGGGCCATATTTCGGAAAAAAACTTGATGAGCTTGAATTAAATACCAAACTCATTATTCTAAAAGACTGGCATAGCAGCGACGAAGCATCGGCGATTGCACTATCCGCCTGGATTGGTGGTAGCCACGGAGCACCATCTCATAATAAGCCTGAGAGAGGTTTGAATGAGCTTGGCACGCCACTGCCGACAATGAGCCTGAACTGACCTCCATCCTTGGCGGCAGCTGACGATCGATCGGGCGCCATGCTCAGCACGCCTTCGGCGACGGCGCGACAACCGGCCGCTTCCGCCGGGCAATCCGGAGTGACCGCGCCAGCTGCGCATTACCCCCGCGAAGATTTGTCCGGCGACGGACGCGGCTCGAAGGTCGCCAAGAGGGAAAAGCCGGACGCCGCCTCGCCGCCGACGATGCTGCGACCGTCGCCGACCGTTACCCAGACATGGGCTTCCAGCCCGCCGCCCGCCCCGTTGCGCACGCCATAGCAGAGGGTCGCCGCCACACCGCGCCGGCACAACATGCGCTGCGCGGCGATTCCCTGGGTAAAACAGACCGCCGGCCAGGGCACGCGACGGGCGGCGACCCGCACCGCCCGGGCGATTCGGGGGATAATGTCCGGGTCGGTCCTCGATCTTGCCAGACCGGGGCGAAGGCGCCCGGCGACCAGACAGAAAGGCAGCAGCCGCAAAATCAGCCAGCCGAACAGCAGCCAGCCCACGGCCTCGAGCACCAGGGGCAGCAGTGCCAGCCGCTCGGCCAGCCGGCTATTCACGGCGGGTAGCCCAACCGGGCCATGACCGCGCCATGGTCGGCGACGAGCCGTTCGACCTGGGCCGGACTGAGGCTGTCGCGCCAGCCACCGGCAATCCCACGGCGAAAGAAGCTGGCGACGCCTGGACGGCGCTGCACGAAACCCGATTGCCGTTCTTGCGCTTGCAGCCGGGCGAAGCCGGTTGCCTCGACAGCGGCCGCCGCCGCGCCGGCCGGGACCGGCAGAGCGAGAAAATCGCCGATCCGCCGCAGCACCGCCGCCAGATCGGCCAGCATGTCCTCGTATCGGATCACGCACAGCCGCAGGTCCGGAGCATCGCGCCAGCTCGTCACATGGCCACTCCACGAAGTCAGGCGTTGCGGCACCTGATGTTTCAGCCGCCCATCGCGCCGCGCCAGGGTGCAGGCATCGTCGGCCATCCGGGCAATCGCCTGATCGACCGGGCACGGCAGATGGTGGGCCAGCGACACCGCGACGTCGCGCGGGTCGCGGACCAGATAGACGACGCCGGCGCAGGCGGCAGCCGGAAACAGCGGCTAACCGGCCGGCGTCCTTTGCCAGGCGTCGTGAACTTTGAGAAACAAGGGGGCCGTCCGGTTCTGTGCCAGCCGTTCATAGAGCCGGGGGCGGGCGCTGGCCTCCTCCGCCGCCGTCAGATCGCTCGATTCGATATCGAGTTCGGCATCAAGGCGCGCTCGGCTGGCGGCATGCCCGATCAGCGGATGCGGGCCGTTGATCGAGCACGCCGCCCCGCCGGACGACACGCTTTCCAGGGCCAGTTGCAGCCAGGTGCTTCCCGATTTGGGATAGGCGGCGATCCAGGCGATGCCGGTCACACGCGCCCTCCATGGCGGATGATCACGGCGCTCGCCAGCGCTTCGAGACCGGCGAGGTCGGCGCCGCGGCGCAGGCGCGCGGTCGGGACAGCGGCCGCCACCCGTGACGCCGCTTCGAACAGCCTCTTTTCGCCGCCCATCCGGATTGCCGCGTTGCGCCGCGAGGTCGCCTCGATCAACGCACTGATGGCGGCAAAACCCCGCAGCGGCTCAAACGTCGCCTGATCGCCCAGCCGGGTGTCAACCCGCAGGTGATACACGGCAGCCAACGGGCGGGGCGCCAAGCTGATCCCCGATGGCTCGGGCACGATGAATTTTTCCATACCCGCCCGCAGACGGGACACCGGATCGGCTGGCAGATTCAACAGGTCCAGCACATCGGCCCACAGCTTCAACCGCGCCACACCGGGCAGCACCTGCGGACCCGCCGGGTGGCGCCAGTCGACAACGCAAACATCGTCGGCCAGCAGCCGATACCCCCGTTGGCCTATCCGGGCGGCCAGCGTCGATTTGCCGACCCCGGACTCCCCGGCCAGGGCGACCGCCCGCCCGTCGATCTCGACGCAACTGGCGTGCAACGGAAACACTCCCCGCTGGTGACAGAGCAGGCCGAAAACGTTGGCGAACAAAAACAGGCGAACCTCGCCGCCATCGGCGGCCGGCTGCGGTGCCACCACCACCTCGCGGCCGGCACGGACCAGATAGCGGGCGACCGCGGCGATTTCAAAACGGCAGAGCCCCCCGGTGTCGACCTGAAGGAACGGCCCCTCGAACACCAGCGGTGTCAGCCGCTCCGGCACCTCCCCCAGGCGGATCGTGATATCGGGAGGCTGCTGATCGCCGCCCGGCCACGCCGGCAGTTCCGGCAGCGGCAAATCCGACCGCACCCGCCAACCGCAAAGAAGGTAATCGCTCACGCCGCCGACCCGTTCTCTGGCCCGCCCACCGAAATCAACCCTTCCCCGGCCAGCCGCGACAACAGGGCCAGGACGTCGCGTTCGATCGTTGTCGGATCGGCATCATACGTCTCGCCGAGGGCGCGACACAGACGATCCACCGCCACCGGCTGTGCCAGCCGATGCCAGATATCGGTGCCGACCGCATCGAGACCGTAGCAATGGCCGCGGGCGACGTTCATCAGCATCTCCTCCCCGTCGACCGTCGAGGCCAGCAGTCCACTGACCTGCGCGACGACGCTTGAGAGGGAGATGGCGGGGGAAGAGGTCATGGCCGGTCGGTTTTCCTGTGCCGGAGCTTAGGGGACGGGAGGGTCGTTGCTGTTTTCAAAGGAGCGGACGAAGCGGCCGGCGGTCAGGCCACGGCCGAAAGCATAGCGCAAGTTGATGAGCGTCTGCTCGTCGGCATCCGGGCCGCTCGGCCAGTCGTCGAGCAGGCGGCGCAGGCGCGGCAGATCGAGAACGCGGCTGGCCAGCGGGCTGGCTTCCAGCCGGGCCATCTCCTGGGCGAACTCTTCGCGCTCAGCATTGAAATGGGTCAGCCAAGCGCCGATCGCGTAACCGCGGCGGCGTTCGTTGAGGATTTCGGGCGGCAAGAGCCCGCTCATCGCCCGGCGGAACAGCGAGCGGCCCACCCCATCGCGGAAGAACTGTTCGTCGGGAATCGAAAAACACAGATCGACCACCCGGCGGTCGGAGGTCGGAGCACTTTGATGAAAGCCGAAATCGCGGTAGAAGCCGGCCCTTATCAAGGCGCCGTCGTTGCGCATCAGCACGGCCAGCCGCATCGCCCGACTGTCGGGCCCGGCGCCGTAATAGAGATCGACGCCGGTAGCGGCCAGCTGTTCGGCGATGCCGGAGCGCCGCATCAGCTCCGGATTGATCGATATTGGGGAATCGTTGCCTTCACTCCGCCCGATGACCCGGCACATGGCCAGCCTCAGGGGGGTGGGCAGCAGCGGTCCGATGCTGCGGTAGGCGATGCGCAACCATTTCCAGCCCGAACGGCGCAGACACAGCGCCTCATGGGCCAGGGTCAGCAGGCGGCCGGACGCCAGCAGGGATGGCAGCCGCGACATCCCGTCATAGCTGGCCGCCATGTTGCCGCGCTCGCCCGACAGCATCACCTTGATGGTGCGGCGCTGCGCCTCCCGCCCCAGCGTAAGGAGGGCCGGCATGACGGCGGCGCTGCGCATCGCACCGCCGGTGGCGGCGTGGCTGGCGTCTATGGCGGCCATCACCGTCATGCCGCCGCTGGGCACGCGCACGAGATCGATGTTGGGATGGCGGGCGGCCACCAGGTCCGCAAACGGCCCTTCGTCATCGATGCGCCGGCCGGGAAACGGGTTCACGTGGCCGGCTGCCGGCACAATGGTGAAGGCGGTCAGCCGCCGCCCCTGTTCGGCCAGCAGACGGGCCGCCATCACCACGGTGCCGCTGCTGTCGAAACCGCTGCTGAGGTGGGCGCCGACCGCACCGCTGGCCGGCAGGCGGCAGCGCACCGCCTCCTCGAGCGCGTCGCGCAGGGCCTCCTCATAGGCGGCGTCGCTGCCCAGGCGCAAAATCGGTTGCTCTTCCGGCCGCCAATAGCGGTGCAGTCGCGGCGGGCCGCCACGGTTGACCACCAGAACGTGACCGGGCGGCACCCGCTGAATGCCGCGATAGAAGGTGCCCGTTCCCTGATCGGGCAGCAGGGACATCCACAGCGCCAGATACTCTTCATCCAGGTCACGCGGGACGGCGGGATCGGTGAGCAGGCCGCGCGGCTCGCTGGCGAACAGCAGCCGCCCGCCGCCGTCCCAGACATGCAGCGGGCGGATGCCCAGCGCATCGCGGGCCAGCAACAGGCGTTGCGCCGCGCCATCCCATAGCGCGCAGGCGAACTCCCCGACCAGCCGGTCGAATACCCCCTCCCCCCACTGCAGATAGCCGGCCACCAGCAAGCCGGCCTCGTCGAGAGTGGCGGTGTCGCGGCCGAGTGCCCGGATCAGGTCGGAGCGATTATGGATCACACCGTCGATGACCGCGGCGCAGCGCCGCCCGGCCGGGCCGGCGACCGCGAAACCAGCGGTGTCGGTGGTCCAGCCGAACCCGACCCCGTCCTCACACCAGTGCTTTGCCTGGCCGCGCCCGACGCTCAACGCCGCGAGGGCGCGTTCGATACCGGCCGAAGGCTTCGGTCCCCCGGCGTGCCGGCAACCTGCAAGGGCCATGGGTCAGCTATCCAAACGCAGGGGCATCGACGGAGTTATCCTCAGGACACACTGCCTAGACCACCGTCGTCGTTGTTGATGGTGCTGTGCTCGGCCCTCCGCAGGGCGAGACTCCGCAACTCGGGCGTCCGCCACGGGCGCACCGGGCGATTCACAGCCAGCACTATTTCCTGTTTCGCTTCCGACGCCGGGTCGAGCACAATTTCAACGGCCTTTTCCATGGCATACATATCCCGTAAAACTTAGCAATACTCCGGACTCTGCACGCGCTACGCCTGACACTCTTAACACGGTGCCGCATATTTCGCAACAGGGCGATCATCGAGTCTCCGGGGGCGGACCGTCGTCCGGCAAGCGCCATCCTGTGCGGGTATGCGTCGAGTCTGGGACTCTACACCCACCATCAGAGGGGGAACAAGCTGAGGACAGCTCAGCAACGAATGCATTTGTATTCGTTAATATTTCTGGGTAACGCAACGCATACGCACGCATTGATCAGATCAATGTAACTATTTTTGATCAAAGACCATACATACTTTTGTATGTTTATTTCGTAATATTTGCGTATAATTATTTTTTTATGGACACTCGGGAATTGATTTGATCTGATCTTGCAGGCGGCAAAAGCCGCCCCAATTCACGAGAAGGGAGATTGCGGTGTCCGAAGCCTTTATCGGAGAGATCCGCATGCTCAGCTTTCCCTGGGCCCCCAGGGGATGGATGCTGTGCAACGGCGGGATGTTGCCTGTCGATCAGAATCAGGCGCTTTATTCCCTGTATTTCGGTACGTTCGGTGCAAGTGCGGATCGCAAGCAGTTCGGCGTGCCCGACCTGCGCGGCCGGACGCCGGTTTTCGCCAACCAGCAGCAGAGCCCCTTCGGGATCATCACCCAGGGCGCCAAGGGCGGTGCGGAAACCATTTCTCTGACCACCGCCAATCTTCCGTCGCACAACCACGCGGCTGAGGTGGTCAGCAACCCGACGGTCCCCGCCAGCATGAAGCCGATACCGACGGGCCGTATTCCCACCGATGTCGCCAACGATGCGCAGGGCCGGATCGCCAATTACTACGACACAGCCCCATCCAGCGCATCGGTTCTCGTGCCCCTCAACCCGGCAACCATCGGCAGTACCGGTTCCCCCACTCCGACGCCCGGCCACCCCAATATGCAGCCGTTCACCGTGGTGAATTTCTGCGTGGCGACCACCGGCTACTACCCGCCGCGCGACTGACCCGTCACCAGTTTATGGGGAGTGTATGAAGATGATCGTTGATAGCTATTTGGGTGAGATTCGTCTCTTCGCGGGAGCTTGGGAACCGGAAGGCTTTTTATTTTGCGACGGCCGGTTGCTGGATATCAGCCAATATCAAACGCTCTATTCGCTGATCGCCATCTCCTGGGGCGGTGATGGCGTGAAGAACTTCGCCCTGCCGGATTTTCGCGGTCGCCTGCCGGTCGGCCAGGGGCAGGGCACGGGCCTCACCAACCGGGTGCTCGCGCAGACCGGCGGATCGGAAACCGTGACCGTCACCGCGGCCGACATGCCGGCGCACAGCCATGCCTTCAACACCGTCAACACCACCGCGACGACCACCCAGATCGGCAACACCGTGCTCTACGCCGCCACCAAAGACGGCTATCTCGGCTATGTCACCAACGGCAGCAACCCGGCCCCCGTGGCGGCGGTATTGGCCCCGAGCACCATCGGCAGCACCGGCGGCGGCCAAGCCCACGCCAACATCATGCCCTGCACCGCCTTGAATTACATCATCTGCGTGGAGGGGATCTATCCCGACCGCCCCTGACCGCCGGCACCCTCCGGCCGGCCGCCCTGCACCCGGAGACGGGTGCGAAGCGGCCGGTCCGGCGGCGGCATCCCCGAGGCACCCGTTCCCCCACCCGCAATCAGCTCCCCAATTCAGGAGGATATTCTCCCATGGCTGAAGGATTTATCGGCGAAATTCGCTTCCTTCCCTACACGTTTGCCCCCGTCGAATGGGCTTGGTGTTACGGCCAGTCGATGGCGATACAACAGAACCAGGCGCTGTACTCGATTATCGGCACCCTCTACGGCCCGCAGCCCAGCAATACCACCTTCGTGCTGCCCACGCTGCAAGCCGTGGCGCCGATCGGGGCCGGCAACGGCCCCGGCCTGACACCGCGCACGATCGGCAAGACCTATGGCACGACCGCCGAAGCCCTCAATATCACGAAGATGCCGCTTCACACCCACTCGCTGAATTTCCAGGTTCAGGTGCAGCCGTTCAGTCAGATGACGGCCACCCCGACCGCCGGCGTCTCCTACGCCTCGCATCTGGTCAAGCCGGGCGTGGGAACGGCACCGGCAAGCCTCCCCCCCAGTTTCTACATTCCCGGCACCCCGGACGCCACGCTGGCCGACAGCGCCATCAGCCCGACCGGGTCCGGCACGCCGCACGAAAACCATCAGCCTTTCTTGGGGCTCAATGCCTGCATCTGCACCAACGGCTACTACCCCGTACCGTGGAACACCTGACACAGGGGAAGAGGTGTGGCCCATTTCAACCGCTGTCTCGCGCTGCCGGCGGCGCTGGCGGCGCGAGGCGTCCGTCTGCGCGGCGAAAGCGACCTGGATCGGCCATTCCTGGAAGGGCTCTACGTCGCGTCCCGCTGGGAAGAACTGGCGTGCACCAACTGGCGGGACGAGGAAAAGCACGCCTTCCTCGCCAGCCAGTTCGCTTTCCAGCACCAGCACTACGCGACATACTACCATGACGCCGATTTCGGCGTCGTCGAGTGCGACGAGGCGCCCGTCGGCCGTCTCTATCTGTTCCGCGGCACGTTCGATGTGCGGATCGTCGACATCATGCTGCTGCCGGCGTCGCGCAACGCCGGATTGGGCAGCGCGCTGCTCCTCGCCATCCGGGACGAGGCCGGAAGCGACGGCCGCACGGTGTCGATCCATGTCGAAAAGTTTAACCCGGCCCTGCGCCTCTACCACCGCCTCGGCTTCCAGCCGGTCAGCGAGGATGAGGTGTACCGGCTGATGGAATGGACGCCGCGATCTCCCGCCACCACTCCTGCAACCGCCGATTTATCCGGCGACCAAACACGAGGGTATCCGATGACCTTTCCCAATACCTTGGAAGAATATCAGCCGCATGTCGGCAGCGACTTCGTGGTGACGCTGGCCGATGGCGGCGCCTATACCCTGACGCTGCGCGACGCCCGCCCCCTCAAGGCCCACCATGTCCCCGGCCGCAGCCGCGATCCCTTCCTCCTGGTGTTCGCCGGCCCCATCACCAACGGCTATCTGCCGCAACAGATTCACAGCATGGCGCATGCGGTGCTCGGCCGCTTCGAAATCTTCATCGCGCCCCTCGGCGCGAAGCAGGATGTGATGGAGTATCAGTCGGTCTTCAACTGATCGGCATCTTAGTCTTACTGCGTCATAACTATCCCTGCCCTGCCCGGTACGCCCGGTTGGCCCGGGCAGCCGAGGCACCTTGGCAGTCTCTTGGCGAGCGCGACGGCAATGCGTCGTCGCATCGTCGCAATCGAATTGGGCCCGTGCCGCTCCGGCCGGAGTGGCGGGCAATTCCAGGCGTCTGTGCGCGCGGTCGAGGCGCCGCGTCGACGCGGGTGGCGTCCAGCGAGGACGGATGGATTCAGATTGAGCGCGGATCGCTGGGACGAGGGGCGGCGGCGCCGTTGCCCGATCATGTCCGCTCGGGGTCCAAATGGCCGCCAATCCATTGAGAGGAATAGAGCTGCGAGAAAGGATCGAACTCTCGACCCCGCCCTTGCCAAGGTAACTTATCGGCAACTTCGGCGCAACTGCGGGAACTTAGGCAGAGGAGTTGTCATTTTTTGTGCTTCTTCATAGAGCGCCTGCTTCATTTGATGGGACAAAAAGAAAAGTTGACTGTGATTTGGCACTGTTGGAAATGTTGGATGTAGCAGATAGAATTGAGCATCTTAATCTAAATATCGTTTTTTGTTCCTGAACCTCATCTTCTGAGCAATCCCATGACCAAAATCGAACAACTCATCCACATCGCCAGGGGCTGGTATTACTGTGATCAGCAGGCCGTTGCTGTCCACCGTGGGGATGAAGAGGGGATATTGGATGACCGCTCTATCAGCGTGTCGAGATGAAGAGACTGGCAAACGCGATCAGGACACTCGGAAAGTTCGCGCCGAATATGACGATCACCTCGCGCCGGGACCAGCCGATCCTGAAGACCTTTCTTGCCACGACAAGCTCCACGAAACCCGTGATGCCGATCGCCATGACAAAGGTGTATGTCCAGGAGAATGCGTTGAAAGTTCCATAGTGGAATAGGCTTATCATCAAAGCGCCCGGAAACGCCTCCCACAGAAGCCCGGCAGCCGGTATCGCGATAACGCCGACGAGAGCGGAGGCCAGATTTATTGTGACGTCAAACAGTATGGTCTTTCGCCAGCCGAGACCAAGGAAGTAGAAATATATACCCCCTTCTATCGCGAGCCCGGCCAGGATAAACGGTGTGCTGAATATTCTGTTTTCGAGGATTATGGCGGGCCACACCACATTGGCGGCGGCCGGTGACGTAAAGAAGACAATGAGGCCGGCAACAACGCAGAAAGTGGGTATGCACTTCACACATTCCGGCACCCCGGCGCCTTCACAGGCGGCAAGCAGCGTCGCCACCGCTGCCGCCACCGGTTTTGCGTCTGGACGGTGCTTTGGATCAGCCGTCCCACCGGCTAAGGGCCTGATTCTGTGCGGGGGCGGCGGAAGGGGGGCGGCAAGCATGGCGGAACCTCAAAGAGGCAAGTTAGTCTGCCCGAAGTTTCTGCGCAACAAGGAGAGACGACACGAAACACAGAATATTATGCGCCAAAACCCATGAGCGTCTGGTCTTAGCGATCAGGGCGTTGATTGTCCAGTCCGATTTGAACCTGTCTGGATTGATGCCCCGACAAGCCACAGTTTCCATAGGGCAGCCACCACACCAGGCAGCCTTGCTTTCAACTGGGACAGACGCCGGCCGCAACCGTCACCGGTTCCAGTTCGGCGACGATCGCCCCGTTTACACGCGCCATCACCGGAGTTGTCGGCGCCGTCGGAACCTGCACCATCATCATATGCAGCATCTTCGGCAGCGCCGCCGCTGCCGCCGCCGGCAATCCGGACCCGGTCGGCACCAGGACCGTCACCGTCGATGGAGTGACGGTCCGGGTCACCGCCGACGGCCGGCGATGGTCTCGTAAGCCGGCGCCGGCTGACATTGCGGTGCGGACGGCGGCGCACCACGGCGGCGCGGCCGAGCGGGATCACCCTGGTCGGTGGCTGCGGCGGGGCGCACTGGCGGTGCCATCGGGATTCAGCATCGGCCGGCGGGCGGTAGAAGGGTTTGGTTTATAGCAGCGGCGTGACGGTTGTCACGGCAGGTGTTTAAAACTATATTGTAGTCATGATAAAACATAATCAACATTCTGGATGAATGATATGAACGACAAAGAGCCTGATATCCTTAATGATCCAGAGTTTCGAGCCAAACGACTTCAAGGCGCGGCCAAAGATTTGTTCGAAAACGTTCTGCAGCATCGCAATCTTTCTGCAAAGCAGAGGGCTGATGCCGCTGACCAGCGCGCTCGTGCTTCTGATCACCGCGCCAAAGCCGCCGAGCTGCGCGTACAGACGCAGGCGCTCAAGGTCCAGTTCGGGCGGGATGATTGATGATTTGGCCCATAATTGTAATAGGATGTGCCGCTATCACATGAGGTTTTGGGGCAATTGGAATGAAAAAGGGTTGGCTTCTTCGCGCCTTTCGAGATGGCATGACCGCCGGAAAGATCGGTAAGACTGCCTGTGAAAATCCGCACCCACAGAATTCTGACGTCTGTGTGGTCTGGGACAGCGGTTGGAAGGAAGGCGCCGCTCTGGTAACCGAGTTGATGTCGACAACTGATGGCATAAGGCTTGATGAGTCCACAACATATGAGCGCTGACCTTCAGCTTTAACCTTTACAATATCTTATATGAGCTGTGATGCTACTACAATTTAAATTGCGGCTGGTCGAGACCCTTGCTGATCAAGCGGTCATTGCTGCCGTTGATGGAACGTTGTCCAGGAGTCAAATTGGTGAGTTGACTGATTCATTCAGGGCCGTATCAGCCGAAGGAGCGAGCGCATGTTGGCTTCGACGGTTACAGGACAGGATGGATCGAATTCTCGAGTTACAGGAAGCTTCCAGGATTGCGATCGCGGTCAAGGCTGACTCCTACGGTCGTCGAAGGTCGGTCCGGATCGCCTCACCGCCATTGACGATCGTGTTTGAAGATGGTCAGGAGTGCCGTACAATTGACTGGTCGACCTACGGGATTTTGGTCGCCGGATTTCGCGGAAACATCATCAATGGCGAACAAATCACTGTAACTGTTAGGAGCGCCGATGTCGAAGGCGGCGGGACTGTTTCAGGACGAGTAGTATGGTGTTCATCAGACTCCGATAAAATTGGAATAGAGTTCCCACGGCCATCATTGTCTATTCAAGTTATCAAGATAAGAATGATGAGGCTCGGGCTGATCGAGCCTAAAGTCTGAGCATTACACTTTGTTTCAGTCTCCACAAAGCCACCAGGCGCTCTTTCTCAATGACTTCACCCGCCGCACCGGCCGCCGAACAACTCGATCCGCGATACTGCCGGGCGGATCGTCGGCAGGTCGATAGGGTCGTAGCGGTGACGGCAGGATGACCGGGCCCCCGAACCATCCAGCCCGCAATGAGGACAGCTCGCGGCCAACCGCCGCTCCGTCTTGTCCGGATTCTCGGCCGGCGGTCGGGAAAACCGCCCTGTTACGACCAGAAGATCAACGTCCGGCCTGCCGATGGGTCACATCGTCAGCGCCCGGTCGCAGCGGCTCAAGTTCTTTCAGTCGGCCCAGGGCAAGTCCACCGAGCCGCCGCCCGGCCGAATAGGACAGCGGTCAGGCCGGACTTTAACGTGGACTGCGGGAATGGGCCGGCACCTCAATTGGGCTAGTGATCAATCGACCAGCAAAGAATCGGATATCGCTGGGCTTGAAAAGTGATAATATCCTTGCAACAACTAAACTATGGGCTGCCACTTTTCTGACTCAGATCTAAAATGCTTTGACCCAATAACGTTACGCTCCCTAAGGACAGTGTCAGACATGAAAGCCTTTGAATGGTCTCCCTTGTTTGAGACCGGCCTATCTGAGGTGGACGGCCAGCATCGTCGGCTAGTCAACTTAGTCAATGATCTTGGCAGGGATGTCGAGAGCGCGACACCGGACCATCTCGACCAAGCCCTGAAGACATTGGCAGACTACACAGTATATCACTTTTCCTGCGAAGAGGCGATTATGGCGAGACATTGTGTGGCTGACGCTCATGCCGTACGCCATCGTGCGACGCACCAGGAATTTATTCGCCAAGTGAGCGCCTGGATTGAGAGCCGAAGGTGCCGGGATGCCGTCAGCCTGAACCAGATGCTGGAATTTCTGGCAAACTGGCTGGTCTTTCACATACTCGGAGACGATCAGTCCCTCGGCCGTCAGGTGCTGTTCATCCGGAGGGGTGCCAGTCCTCAAGAGGCGTTCGAGGGGGACCGGCCGTCGGACGATCCGCGCACCACGGTACTTCTCGGGGCCTTGCGCCGGCTCTACGGCGGCCTGGTCGCCCGCAACGAGGAGTTGCTCGCGACCCAGCACTCGCTGTCGATGCTGAATGAAACCCTGGAGGAGCGAGTGACCGAGAGGACCGCGGAACTGGTTGAAGCCAACCAGCGCCTTCGGGAGGAGCGGGAACGGGCTCTGGAGGCGGAGAAGATGGCCTCGCTTGGGCGCATGGTCGCCGGTTTCGCCCACGAAGTGAACACGCCGATTGGGGTCGCGGTCGCGGTCGCCTCCCAGTCCCGCGAGTTGATCGCCGAGCTTGAAACACTGCTGTCCCAGGAAGAGGTTTCGGAGGAGGACCTTCGATCGCGCCTGCGGATGCTCGACGAAGCGTCGGACCTCGCGCTCACGAGCCTGCGGCGGGCGGCCGACATGGTGCGCAGCTTCCGGCGCACTGCGGTCGATCAGACATCGGAAATGGACCGGGACTACGATCTGGCCGAGGTGATCGAAGATGTCCAGCGGAGTCTTCACAACGCCTTCAAGAACACCCCGATCAGGATCAGCGTGAACTGCGTCCCCGACCTGCGGGCCTTCGGTCCGGCCGGCGCCCTGATCCAGGTGCTCAGCAATCTCCTGCAGAACAGTCGGAGCCACGGTTTTGCCGATGGTACCCGGCCGGGAGCCATCGAGATTCGTGCCGAGCGTTGCGACGACCGCGTCAGGATCGACTACCGGGATGACGGCGACGGCATGAGCGAGGAAACCCTGGAGCATGCCTTCGAGCCGTTCTTCACCACCCGACGCTCTTCCGGGGGAAGCGGCCTCGGCCTTTATATCTGCTACAACCTCGTTACCCAGGCGCTGCACGGCACCATCCAGTGCGAAAGCGCGGTCGGCGAAGGAACGCGCTTTCTCATCGACTACCCGTGTCGGACCGCTAACGGAACAGGAGCGCCGCCATGAAAATCGTCCGTAAATCGCTGCAGACGCAACCCGGCGCGTCCGCCCCCCGGCTTCAGCCGTGGAAGGTGCTGGTGGTGGACGACGAACCGAGCGTCCGCCGGGTCACGACCCTCAATCTCTGCGGCTTCCAGTTTGCCGGGCGGGCGCTGCAGTTGATCGAGGCCGAATCGTTCGCCGAGGCGTGCGACAGATTGCGCGAGCACAGTGATATTGCGCTGGCGCTGATCGACGTCGTGATGGAGACCGACGATGCGGGGCTGAAGCTGGTCGAACACATCCGTAACAACCTCGCCAACCGGATGATCCGTCTGGTCATCCGCACCGGCCAGCCGGGAATGGCGCCCGAACGGTACGTCATCGATCATTTCGACATCGACGACTACAAGGACAAGACCGAACTCACCGCCCAGAAGCTCTATACCACCGTTCGCTCCTCCCTGAAGAGCTATCGGGACCTTCAAACCATCGAAATGAACCGCTGCGGCCTAGCCCGTATTCTCGACGTCACGCCCGACCTTTACAATCTGCACCGCGACCGACTGGAGGAGTATTTCCGCGGCGTGCTGATGCAGATCAGCGGCATCTGTAATCTTGGCCACTCCGGGATGATTTCCTCCCTCGACGGGCTGGTGGCCACCGTCGAAGGAACGCAGATATCCATCCGCGCCGGCATCGGTGAGTTCATGTATCCCGACTGCACCGAAGGTAGGCGGCAGGAGGTGGTCAACGTGTGCTCGCGCGCCGTGCTTGGGCACGAGGTGCCGAAGGAACTGCGCCAGGGCGCCATCATCGTTCCGCTGGAAATGAAGCACGAGGTGCTCGGGTTCGTCTATCTCGAAGCCGAAGAGGAGCTGACCGCCGCTGACCGCGAACTGGTCAAAGTGATGGCCAACCAGTGCGCCGCCGCGCTCGATAACTTCCGGCTTCACCACAGCCTCGTCGAGTCCTACGACGAAGCGATCGATATGCTTGCTCAGGTCGCAGAATACAAGGACGGGGCAACCGGAACCCATATCAACCGCATCCAAGAATATACCCGCCGTATCGCCAGGGCGCTCGGGTGCTCGGATGTCGAAGTGGACGTCTATTCGAAGGCCAGCCGCCTTCACGATGTCGGCAAGGTCGGCATCCCCGACAACATTCTCCGCAAGCCCGGAAAGCTGACCGAAGAAGAGTTCGCGCTGATGCAGCGACACACCAGAATCGGCGAGGCGGTGCTTAGCCGCAGCTCGTCCCTGGTGGTAGCGAGGCAGGTGGCCATGTCTCACCATGAACACTGGGACGGGCTGGGCTATCCGAAGGGGTTGAAAGGCGCGGAGATTCCGTTTCCTGCCCGGATGGTTGCCGTGGTGGATGTCTTCGACGCCTTAATCAGCATGCGGCCTTACAAGGCGCCGTGGATGGCCGCTCAGGCCGCCGACGAAATCGCCAGGGGCAGCGGCACCCATTTCGATCCGACTGTGGTCGACGCATTTCTGGCGCTCTATCGTCAGGGCGATTTCGATGATCTGATCGCCAACTGCTGACCTGGAGAGTATCCGACCCTCCTTGCCGAAATCCGGTCTGCACCAGAGCCGATGCGGCCGACTCTCGTCCGCCATCGGCTCGCCGATAAGCGGACCGTCAAGGCAACGCGGGAGGCGGGGCGGAAGGTCAAGGAAATCGAGGTGACCGACGCGTTAACCTTCGAATCGCATTTCACGGCATAAGTTTTTGTGATACGTTGATATACGTAGACCTCAACGCATCTTCGCCGCACGGAGCCAACATGAGAGTATCAGACTTCGAACACATTGCGAAAAAGAAAGCAGATGGCGGTATATACGACGTCAATATTGAAGTCCCGAGCGAACGGACTTCGAAAGAGCTGTTGATGAATGCCGTTCTTGTGATGGTGTTATTCGCCATCGTGTTTTCTGCGGCAATATTCTTCAGATAGCCTGTCGGCGCAATCTCATGCCGTTTACTCGGTGCGAGCTGGGACTGAAGCTGGAAGGCGCCTGAGCCGCTAAGGCGAAAGAGAACATCTCGCAAGCGGTTTCTGCGGCCAGCGCCAAGCGGTCGGAAATCCCAGCTTTGCCGATATCTGCAAAGTTGGAACCCGAACCCCTCACCGACGCAAACTGTATGGACGTCCGTACAAGTCAATGCCGGGCTTGGCCGCCATGTCATGCCGCGGCGGTCTTCCGGGCGGTGCGCTTATTCAATTGATTGAACAAGAGAACAGTGCCGAAGTTCAATCGGATGGTCCAACGCCTTGCCGACCCCACCAGCTCGGTGACATCGACGAATCTGTTACCGAGCGGATTCCTGTGGCGCGATCTGATTACTTAGAACCGATAGCGGATGTTGCCAACCACCGAGAATGCGTCGGTGTTGGCTCGGAACTGAGTGCTTGTGCCCTTGAGGCCGAAAGAGATGTCGTCAGCAGTCTTTACTTCAACACCGAGACTAAATACCACTCCAGATCGGCTGCGCGATGAGTAAGTACCGGTGGTCAGCAGCATAGAACTTGGGCTGATCACGTCGTAGTCGTAACGCACCGAGGCCGTCGGCGTGATCGAGGTGTCGTTGTCCTCGGTCCGAAACTCATAGCCGCCGCTAATCGTCCCGTGAATCTGGCCGAACTTAATGACGTTGTCCTGATGATTGGTTCCATCGGTCTCGGCATAGCGGCCCTGGCTCTCCTGAAGCTGCAGGTAACCGATCTGTTCGGACAGCCTGATGCGGTCGTACCGCTGGGAGGCGGTGAGCGCAGTCGAGCCAAAGTAGCGATCGGCACTGTTCGAGCCCTTCGAGGCCTTAAAATTCTTCGTGTAGTCATAGTGGATGCCGGTATAACCGACTGCTAGGTCAGCCACCAGCCAGTCGGTGAGCACCAGCCCAACATAGGGTGCTATCGTGCCGCTGTTGCCTTTGAGAGTGCCGTTGTCAAAACCAGTGATGATGTCCACGTTTTCGTAGCCGACCGCCAGACCGGCGATAAGCCAGTTGTTGAGCTTCCGGTCGTATCCGACCACGACGTTGGTGATACCACCGTGATAGTCGCCACCAAGATCACTGCGACGAATGCCGTTATAGGAGGCGGATGTCCACAAGTTGTTGCGGGTCTTGATTGCAGCCGGGCCAATGTCGGCATCGGATCCGGCAAAAGAGTCCGCACAGACATTCGCTGTCGGTGTGACCGTGGTGTCGCTGCCGCTGGTGGCCGAGACCGAAACGCGTTCAGAGATCATGCCGGCGGTGAGGTTGACCGCCTGGGCGGACGTCTGCGTCGTTACCGTGACCGGTTGGTTGCTGGTGGTCGGGCATGCAGCGGCCCAACCGGCCGTCGGCAGGAAGGCAAGCCCCATGGCAACCGATGGCAGAAGGGTGCGCAGGAAATGGCGGGCGAAATGGGCGGTCATAGGGAAATCCCTGGATTGGCTGCGGCGATACCATGGTGGCGAATACCTCTTATCGGCTCCCCAGACATAAAACAAGCAAACTGATCCTAACACCGGAACAGCAAATATCCCGTGTAGCGCGGAGTGCACAGCCCGTTCGCCCGAGTCATCAAGACGCGCGGAACCCGAACAAGTAATAACGATCATCACCCTATAGAGTGCCTTATTAACTGAGATATCGCAATCATAGAAAGACATATTGTGGCTGTCGAGAGCACTCGATATGAACACGACGAGACAACAAACTTTACATTCGCGCGTTCGACAGAAACAGAGTTAGGCCGCCTCGGTTTTTTTGGCTTCAAACGCGGCTTTTTAGTCACACCGCGTCTTCAGAGCCTTTGTTGTTTTCATTAATTTTCTTTTCAGCGGCCTTCCGCAAAACGCGGACCTTGGCTGACGATGCGCGCCATTGAGCACGGCGCTTCTCTCGTAGCGCGACTTCAGGCGGCTGCGCTGATGCCGGACTCCGGGCGATGTCCGGGACCATCTGCGCGCTTGCTTTCAGTCGGCCCGACTTGAGCCGATTGAACGTCAGCGGATTCCGCCTCGACCTTCGAGCCAATGCCGGCCGGCGATGAGGACCGGGACATCATTGTCAACCTCTCCGGTCACGGGGTCGATGATTCCCGGCACGATACCGGCTTTCGTTTGTCGGACCGAACCCGCCAGCCGCGCCGCTGATGCCCCACGGCAGGACGGCGGCACTGGTGGCCGCGGTCTCGGGCATGGGTGAGCGGTTGGTGGGCTGTTGGTCCTGTCGCCGAGACTCGAACTCGTGGCCTAACGCTCACAAGGCGATTCCACCACCAACTGAGCTACAGGTTGCCCAACATATGTATCAACCGGCATGGTGCCCGGATGTGCCGGCCTTAACCCCAGTTTTTGATACAGGCTGCCCAGATACCGCCGGCCAGGGTGGTTTCCAAAATCAGGGCCCGAGCGATCCGGAGTGCTGACAATCGCTTGACTCGAAGCAGCAGATGCTCCCCATCATGTTGGGAAGCAGGCGCATCGAGAACTTTTGTCTCCAACATTTTTGAGGAAGTCGGCCATGGCAACAATATCAGCAAAAAATTTAACCAAGGAAAATAGTGAGGGCGGCGGCCGGCTCTGGGTAGTGATACTAATCATTCTAATGGCTGGCATCCTATCCGGTTTTATTGCAATTAATGACTACGCGGCTGGAACAAGCGATATTGTAAAGCGAGCAGATCGCAATGCGGAACGGTTCGAGATGGTATTTCGTGACCTTCTTCAAGGTCGTTTCCGTGCCATGAACCTTGCTGCCGAGGTAATGCTTCAGAGCCGC